>OKUZ01000296.1_pt1 | contig 21028 bp, 17 predicted proteins | sample 1606681 | NCBI WGS metagenome assembly OKUZ01 (sample SAMEA3882524, study PRJEB24775) | human gut metagenome | biome: human-associated habitat; feature: intestine environment; material: feces | place: Netherlands | collected 2009/2010 | reverse complement strand
GGCGGGGTCTGCAGCCATGGCGCGGGCAGCCGCGGCACCGTGGATGTAATCCACCGTCACGCCGGGGTTCTGGGCCAGATAATCCCCAATAAAATGTTCCGTGGTGCCCACGGCCAGCGGGTCCGGGGCGTTGGCGGCGTCAAAGGTGATCTCTGCACCGGCACCGGCCAGCACGATATGCTGGTCGCCGCCCTGGAGGGCTGCGCCGTGCTGTTCCAACCAGCTGCCAAAGTCTGCGGCAACGGTGTTGGCGTCCACGCCGAACAGCACACGGTGGATGGGCTCAATCTCAATCGCCGGGGAATGCACGTTGCACACTTCCGCCAGGCACCAGCGCGCCGGGTGGGTCTGCTGCTGTTCCGGCGGCAGGGTGGGTTTCAGTTCTTCCCAATAGGCTTTTGCTGTGGCAAGGGAATGGTTGCCATCACCAACCGCCAGCGTCATGGGGGGCTGGCCGGCTGCGGCAGGCCAGCGTGCGGCAAAAGCAGCGGCATCGCCAAGGTTTGCCAGCGCAGTGTTGATCTGCTCCACCAGCGCGGGGTCCTCCACGGCCCAACCGGCCAGGTGGCCGCCGTTCAGCATCAGCGCGCCATCATACAGCAGCGGCAGCTCCGCCTTATGGGCGGCAATGGGTTCAATCAGGGTACAGACTTCATCGTCGGCCAACATCATCACATGCGGGGTTTCCAGCTGGGCCCCGCGGCGGATCTTGAGCCGGGGCGGGATGCGCGCCACCACTGTGCTCTCGCTGGGGCGGATGGCGGGCTTGCTGCCTTTTTTAAAGCTGTACTGTTCCAGGTCCACAGCACCAACCAGACCCTGGCGGATGGTACCGTCCATCTGGGTGCGCTCCACATACACATAGCCATGTACACAGCGGGTCAGCAGGTTATCGCGGTAATCCTGCATGGCCGCACGGATCGCCGCAAGGCGCGATTCTTCCTGCGGGGTTCCAAGGTAAGCTTCCGGCAGAACAATGTGCAGGGTGCTGGGTTTACCCTTTGCCAGTTCCTCCGCTTTCTGCCAGTATTCCGGCTGGGAGGTAAACTGATCCACCGCAATGCAGGCCCACGGGTCCAGCGGGGTCGCTGCACCGGGCAGCAGGATATCAGCAGGGACAAAACAATTCTGCATGGTAATCACTCCTCTTTCACGGATGCCGTTTTTTACGTCCGGGCGCGGCTCAATCCACAGTGCCAACCAGCCCGTAAATTGCCAGCGAGAGAATGCCGATATAAATCAGCACACTGGGCAGGCCGCGGAATATATGTGGAATATCTTTGCTGCGCAGCCGGCGGCGGCCTTCATCCACCACCAGCACGGCGACCAGGTAGCCCACGCCGCTGCCAAAGCCGAAGCCGATGGACTGCAGCAGGTTATAGTTCTGGCTGGCTGCAACCAGCAGGGTGCCCAGCACGCAACAGTTGAAGGTTGCGCCGGGCAGCTGTTCGCGGCAGGCATCGCGGCTTTTGGGGAACAGGCCCAACAGCAGCCACACAATGCCCATAGCGATCAGTGAGCAGTTCAAAAATACCAGCGGGCGCAGGGCGTTGACCGGCAGCCAGCCGGGCAGCACCTTTGCCAAAGCGGGCAACGTTAAGCTTTGGGCAGCCCAACCCATGGGGGCGCTGATGGTCTGTACCAGAATGATAGGAATGCAGTACTGCCATGTGCTGATTTTGGGGTCGTTGACCAGCTTGTTCAGTCGGGAAACGCCCAGCGCGCGGAAGAACACTGCATTCTCCGCAAATACAGCCATGACGGCGTAGGTCAGGAACTGCGCCACAGCCTGCAAAACGGAAAGCTCAGCGCTTGCGTTTATTGCCATACAGATGACGCACCTCCTCGATCTTATAATGCACATAGGCACCGCCGATGGCGGTCCACACGGCGGCAATCAGGCCAATGATGATAAACCCGGTGCCCGGCTGGTCGGCCAGCGGCAGCGGCGCCACGGGAAATACCACGTTGCCGAACACGGTGCCTTCCGCCAGCAGTTCACGCACAACCCCCACCAGCAGCACCGAAAAGCAGATACCAACGGTATTGTTGATGCCGCGGCGGAACGCCTCACCCACCGTTTCCAGGTCGTTGGATTCCATACGTTTGATCACGGCGGGCTCCACTACCAGCATGGGCAGATAGATCCCCAGCAGCGAAAGATCCGCCCCAAACAGGTTGTACAAAATGATATAAGCCGGGATATACACAATAGCGGCAGCGTAAGAGTATACCACACCGCGGAAGCGGTTGCCGGTCAGGTGGCAGATTGCCACAGCCAACATACGGGTTGCCGTTACAAGCAGAATGGCGGCAGCGCACAGCATCCAGGCATTCTGGCCGCTTACAGCAGCCGCCACAATGGGTGCCAGCCCCAGACCGCGCACCATAACGGGGTTATTCAGCCACAGGTGGTCATCATGGATATTCTGAGCCAGCTCTTCCTCGGCCTCTTTGCGGGTCTTGGGCTTATTGGCGGGCTGGACCGTTTTGGGCTTTTCGGCCGTAGGTGCTTCCTGCTTGCTTTCTACCGCTTTCTGCTCCGCCTGGGCGGCGGCCAGGGCTTCCTGCTCGATCTGCTCGGCGGTTTTGCCCTGCTCTGCGGCGCGGCGCGCCTGTTCCAGCATTTCGGGGGTCAGCTGGGGGATGATAACGGTTTGGGAATGTTCCTGCAGGGTCGGCTTTTTGTTGCTGTTCTTACGGTTCTCTGTGTTGGGCAAGGCGCTTTTCCTCCTTCCGCATGAATCTGATCCTTTCTGCGCGCTGGGCCAGGCGGTCCAGCCATTCGGGGAAAGCACCAGCCAATACAATGGCAAAGCATACGCCGGTTTCGTATACGCTGTAATAGCGGAACGCCGTTGCCATTGCGCCCAGGAACAGGCCGTAAATCAAACGGCTGCTCCAGCGGTTGGGCTGCACCACCGGCTCGCACGCCAGGAATATCCCGCCAAACAGCATGCTGCCGGAAAGCAGGATATACTTTTCCAGGTAGATGCGCTGGCGCACATATTCCCATGGGGCACTCAGGGCTGGAAGTTCGTTCAGGTTGGGCAGCAGCCAGGGCACCAGTACGCATACCGCAAGGTACGGCACAAAGGTAGAAAGCTGCATGTGGCCGCGCACCAGCAGGTACAGCCCACAGGCCACAATGACCAGAATAGCGCAGCAGCCCAGCGGCCCAGCCACATTACCGGTCAACAGGTTGATGGTACTGTCAGACGGCAGGCCGCCGGCAGACAGGGTGGTGTTGCTGCCTTGGGTCAGCACCACTCCGGTGCTGCTGAAAAGTGCCAGCACTGTACCCGGTGCCGGGTAGGACGACATGTCTCGCGGCCATGCCAGCGTTGCCGCCACCAATCCCACCGCCGCCGGGTGGAAGGGATAGTGCCCCTCTCCGCCGAACGCTTCTTTGACAAGCACGGCAATGATCGTTGCCGTGACCACCATATAATACGGGGCCGAAGCCGGCATCATCAGCACAATCAGCGCAGCAAAAGCTTCGCTGGAAGGCTCATGTGCGCGGTACCCCGCCGCATGCAGCGGGGTAACAACACAGTCCGCCACATACGCAGTCAGCAGCCCGGCCGCCATCATCAGCAGCGGGCGCGTCCCGTAATAAAAACAACTGACCGCCAAAAGCGGGACAGTGCAAAACAAAATGTCCCAATAATAATCATAGTTTACACTTTTGGTGATCTTATCATGACGTTTTGGCATGGATACTCCTTTGGGGGTTACAGCGCCCGAACCTGTTTGGCCAGCGCGGTACGGTCCTGCGCCTTAAAAAACGCGCTGCCCATGACCAGCACACTGGCTCCGGCCTGGGCACACAGGGAGGCGGTTTCGGTGTTAATGCCGCCGTCCACCTCAATGCGGGGGGAAACACCGCGCCGGTTGCACTCTGCCTTGATGGCTGCCACACGGCTGACGGTTGTGGGGATGAACTTCTGCCCGCCAAAGCCGGGCTCCACCCCCATGACCAGCACCAGGTCCAGTTCATCCAGGTAGGGGAACACTGCCTGCGGCGGGGTAGACGGGCTGATGGTCAGGCCCACCAGGCACCCAGTCTCCCGCACAGCGGCAATGGTCTGCCCCACATGGTTGGGCACAGCTTCAATGTGGAAATTGATCAGGTTTGCCCCTGCTGCCGCAAAATCCTGTGCATAGCGTGCAGGGTCGGAGATCATCAGGTGAACATCATAAAATGCTTCCGGCACGGCCTTTTTCAGGCATTTCAGCACCGGCGCGCCATAGGTGATGTTGGGTACAAAGTGGCCGTCCATCACATCAAAATGCACCATGTCTGCACCGCACACCATAGAATCGGCCGTTTCGGCGGCAAGGTTGGCCAGATCGGCAGACAGGATGGAAACACTCAATTCCGTCATTGCTTTGTCCTTTATCTCAAATTGCACAGCATCATTCCCGCCGCAGCGGTATTTGGAATCATGCGGTTTTGCTATAAATCCTGGTTTACGCCTGCCTTATGCTTTGTACTGGTTGATCTTATCCATCTGCACAGCAACGCAGGCCAGCGCGCTTTCAATTACCTTGTCCATATCATAGTACTTATACTCGCCCAGGCGGCCGCCGAACACAACGTGCGGCTCGGCATCGGCCAGTGCCTTGTACTTGGCGTACAGGGCGCTGTTCTTGTCATCGTTGACCGGGTAGTACGGCTCGTCGCCCGGCTTCCACTCAGCGGAGTATTCGCGGCTGATGACCGTCTTGGTGCCCGGCTCGGTGGAGCCGAACTCAAAGTGCTTGTGCTCAATGATGCGGGTGTACGGGGTTTCGGCATCGGTGTAGTTGATGACAGCGTTGCCCTGATAGTTGGGGCAGGCCAGCGTTTCGGTTTCAAAGCGAACGCTGCGGTACTGCAAGGTGCCCAGGGAGTAATCAAAATAAGCGTCAATGGGGCCGGTGTAGATCACACGGTCAGCCAGAGCATCCAGTTCAGCCTTGTTAGCCAGGTAGTTCACACCCAGGCGAACTTCCACACCCTGCAGCATGTTGGCCACCATCTGGGTGTAGCCGCCGTTGGGAATACCCTGATACAGCGCATTGAAGTAGTTGTTATCAAAAATCAGGCGCACCGGCAGGCGCTTGATGATGAACGCCGGCAGCTCAGTGCAGGGGCGGCCCCACTGCTTTTCGGTATAGTGCTTGACCAGCTTTTCGTAAATATCGGTGCCGACCAGATTGATGGCCTGCTCCTCCAGGTTTTTGGGCTCGGCGGTAAAGTGGGCAGCGCGCTGCTCCTCGATCTTTGCCTCGGCCTCGGCGGGAGTCACAACGCCCCACATCTTGTTGAAGGTGTACAGTTCGCCCTTATAGTTTGCCACCGGAGAGTTGGTATAGCGGTTGAACACAGCGAACTGGTTCACATAGTCCCACACTTCTTTATTGTTGGTATGGAAGATATGTGCGCCATAGCGGTGGACATTGATGCCCTCAACATTTTCGGTGTAGATATTGCCGGCAATGTGGTCGCGCTTATCGATCACCAGGCAGCTTTTGCCTGCCTTGGTAGCCTGCTGTGCAAACACTGCGCCAAACAGACCAGCGCCGACGATCAGGTAATCATACTGTTTCATGGGGAACCTCCTTGTTATTTGGCAGAATGGCTGAACGGATCAGCGGAACGGTTTTTCCACTGCTGCACCTGCTGCAGGTGGAATTCAAAATCGCGGTCATCCTTTGTCAGCTGGCTGGAAAGGATCACGCCGGAAATAAACAGCAAAAGCGCCGCCACCAGTACGCAGGCACACACGATCAGCGTAGGGAAGCGCGGCACAAGGCCGGTGGCAAAATATTCGCCCAGAACAGGGGCCAAAAAGCACAGGCTGATCATGCCAAGCACCGCAGCCAGGGTGCTGAAAAAGCCGAACGGGCGGTAGTTTTTATACAGCCGTGCAATGGTGCGCAGCACGCGGAAGCCGTCCGAATAGGTATTCAGCTTACTTTCGCTGCCTGCGGGGCGGTCACGATAGTCAATGATCACATTCTCCACCTGCATGTTGCGGTGCAGGGCGTGGATGGTCATTTCGGTCTCGATTTCAAAGCCGCGGCTCAGCACCGGGTAGGTTTTGACAAACTGGTAGCTGAACGCACGGTAGCCCGTCATGATATCCTTGATTTGGCCGCCGAAGAGGTTGTTGGTAAAAAACCGCACCAGGTCGTTGCCAAAATTGTGGAACGGGCGTTTGTTCTGGGTGTAATAGGTGGAGGAAAGCCGATCCCCCACCACCATATCAGCCTGGTGTTCGGTAACGGCTTTGACCATTTCCGGGGCCGCTTCCGCCGGGTAGGTATCGTCGCCGTCCACCATGATATAGGCTTCGGCGTCAATTTCACGGAACATGCGGCGGATGACGTTGCCTTTGCCCTGCTGGTATTCGTGGCGCACCACGGCACCGGCTGTGCGGGCCAGCTCTGCCGTGCCATCGGTAGAGTTGTTATCGTACACATAGATCGTAGCTTCCGGCAGAACGCGGCGGAAATCCATCACAACCTTTTGTACTGTCTGAGATTCGTTATAACAGGGGATAAGAACTGCTATTTTATCCAATGATATTCACTTCCCTTTTGCGGGTAGATTTTTGTGTTTCAGGTGCGTGATTTTGGGGTATGCAGCGGGGTGGGTTATACAGCTTGATGCACGTAACATCTGTGCACAGCGTAGGCGCACCATATGTCCCCCTGCGTAAGAGGTATTTCACTATCCTGCAGGGCGAGGCAGCCCCACCCTGCCGAACCGTTATGTGCTTCTATTTTTCGGGGGCTGTCCCAACTGCTCTTACGCTTCCGCGCACTTTTTGATCTCGTCCAGCCAGAACCGTGCGGTTTTCTCCCAGCTGTACTTGGCCAGCACTTTGTCCGGCGGGGCCGCAGGCTTGGCAAACAGCGCGTCAAGATCCACATCATAGTCATAGGGGTCAAAGTAGCGGGCGGTATCGCCATACAGCTCCGGCAGGCAGCTGGCACGGGCCAGGGCGATGGGTGCCCCCAGGCTGAGCGCTTCCAGCGGCGGAATGCCGAACCCTTCAAACACAGCGGGGTGCAAAAAGCCTTTGCAATTCTGCATCAGCGCTTTGTTCTGGCCGTCCGTCACATAACCGGGGTAAAAGATATTGCTGGTGTTTTGGGCAGCATCTGCTTCGGCGCTGCCAAAGGCAGCAAGGTCCTTGCCGCCGGCCACAACAAAGGTTTTATCCGGGTTGCGGGCGGCAACCTCGCGCACCCACTTAAAGTTTTTGTGCCCGGCCAGGCTTCCCAGTGCGTAATAGTATTCTTTTTTCTTCACGCTAGGCAGCTTGTCAAACACCGTCATATCCGGCTGGACGTTCTGCAGATGCTCCCAGCCGTTATAGGTCACACCGATCTTATCCAGTGGGATGCCCAACCGCTCGCTGATCAGGTGGCGCTGGTTATCACTGACGGTGAACACCCGCCGGGCAAACCATTTGGTGGAAAGGCAGTGGAACCAGAACTTGAAGCGGAAAAACGCACGGTCGGTTTTCATTACCAGGGGGCGGATATCATGCAGCACCACCACGCTGCGGCGGGTCATGAGCATATCGCTGGCAAGGCCAACGTAAAAGGCGTGGTGTTTGCGCAGGTAGCGCGGCAGCACCACCAGATTGTAACTATACTTAATGGCCTTGAGCGGAACAATTTTGATGTTTTTCAGTTCGGGCAGGTGCAGCGGGCGGCCATCGTCCCGGTAGCACAGCCGCACATCCAGGCCGGTACCTTCCAGCAGGGGGTCCAGCCGGGTCACAACTTCATACACAAAGCGCGGAATGCCCGTGATGGGGTCACACAGCACTGTGCCATTGATCACAATGGGGTTCACTCTTCGGCCTCCTTGGCGGTTTCGTGGTGAGAGCAGGCTTCCAGCTCACGCTGCCAGTCCGCATAGCGGCGGGTGCAGTAATCCCGCAGCTCGTCCTCAAAGCGCTGCTCGCTGAAGCTGCGGCTGTGTTCCCGGATCTGCTGTGGGGGATAAGCCACGCCTTCGGTCTCAAACTTCTGGATGCAGGCTTCCAGGCTTTCGGGTGTCTGCTCGTCAAACAGCAGGCCGGTTTTGCCGTCCAGCACAGTCTCACAGGCGCCGCCGCGGCCAAAGGCCAGCACCGGGGTGCCTGCGCTCTGGGCTTCCACAGGGGTAATGCCAAAATCCTCCTCGCCGGGGAACAGGAACGCCTTGGCGCGCAGATAATAGCCGCGCACCTCTTCGTCGCTCAGGCCGCCGCCCAAAAAGCGGATGGTCGGGCCAGCCATGGCGCGCAGCTTGTCGCCCTCGCCGCCGCCGCCGATCACGATCAGCGGCTTGTTCAGCTTGGTGCAGGCTGCCACAGCCAGGTCAATCCGCTTGTACCAGGTAAAGCGGCCCACCACAAGGTAAAAATCCTCTTTGGGCACAAAGGGTTCTTCGTTGATATGCACGCAGGGGTAGATCACATCACTGTCGCGCCGGTAATATTTTTTGATGCGCTTGGCAATATAATGCGAGTTGGCGATAAAATAGTCCACCCGGTCCGCGGCGCACTTATCCCACTGGCGCAGCTTGAGCATCTGGCCGGGCATGACCGCCCGCACCAGCGCGTTGGCATTGTTGCGGTAGGTATAATAAAAATCCCAGACATAGCGGGTGGGCGTATGGCAGTAGCAGATATGCACGGCGTCCGGCCGGGTGATCACGCCCTTGCTGCAGGAAGAGCAGGACGAAATGACCATATCGTATTCCGAAAGATCCAGTGCTTCAAACGCGCGGGGCATCCACGGCAGCATGGCACGGTACAGCTTGGTGGCAAAAGGCAGCTTTTGGAGATAGGTGGTGCGGATATCATAATCCTTGAACCACGCAGGCATGTTGTTTTCGTCATAGACGAGGGTATAGATGGGTGCATCAGGGAAAACATGGTGCATACAGTCCACCACGCGGTCTGCACCGGCGTATGCCACCAGCCAGTCATGCACAATGGCTACCTTCGGCTTGCCGTTTTTCATCCTCAGCCCTCCTTTGGTTGGTTACTGGATCTTTTCATCGTTGACCATTTTGCCGCCAAACACGGTGCGGAACAAAATTTTGATATCCAGTGCAACGGTCCAGTTTTCGATGTACCAGATATCATAACGGATACGCTCCGCAATATCAGTGTCACCGCGCAGGCCGTTGATCTGCGCCCAGCCGGTCAGGCCGGGGCGCACCTGCTGGCGCACCAGGTAACGGGGAATTTCTTCCTTAAAATGCTCTACATGGAACGGGATCTCTGGCCGCGGGCCAACCAGGCTCATATCCCCTTTTAATACATTGAAAAACTGCGGCAGTTCATCCAGGCTGAATTTGCGGATAATGCTGCCGAACCGCGTTTTGCGCGGGTCGCTGTTGGTGCTCCAGGCCGAATCCTCGGCGGCGTTCACCCGCATGGAGCGGAACTTATACATCATAAAGGGGCGTTTGTTCAGCCCCACGCGCTCCTGCTTAAAGATGATCGGCCCAGGGCTGGACAGCTTGACGCCGATGGCTACCCCCAGCATGATGGGGCTGGTGAGCACGATCAGCACCAGGCTGCCCACCACATCCATGGCGCGCTTGATAAAGGCGTTCAGGATATTATCAAACGGCGTCTGCCGGATGTTGATGAGCTTACAATCGCCCAGCACATCAATGGTGGGGCGGGCGGGCAGGTAATCGTTATAAAACGGCACCATGGTAATGCGGGTGCCGTGCTTATCGCAGGCGGCAAAGGCGCGGGTCAGCATGTGCATCTCGGCGGCATCCAGGGCCACCACCACCTCGTCAATGCCGGGTTCATCCAGCGTGACTTCCATTTTGTCATATCCGCCCAGGTAGCGCACATCCAGGTCCGGGTTGGCATAAGGCGCCAGGTAGCCATCCACATGGAAGCCATAATACGGGTTATGTTCGAGTGCGCAGGTCCTCCCCTTTCCGGTTACGGGCACGGTCATACCAGCGCTTGATCATCCGCTTGAAGATCAAAAAGCCGGTGCTGAACCCGTACAGCAGCAGCATGACCCCGCGGGAGAAGTTTTGCAGGCGGAAAACGAAGAGCAGCGCCATAAAGCCCACCACGCCCAGCGCGTTGCCGAACGCAATGGTGGTGCTGCGCTGCCACAGCCCCCGCAGGCGGGAGGGGTTATACAGCCCGCGGCTCCAATAGAGCAGCACCATCACCACGGCGTAGCCCGCCCACCCCAGGGCAACCATAGGGCTGCGGGCAATATCCAGTGCCGGGCCGGCGCCGCCCTCCTCAAAAAAAGGCAGCCAGTTAAAGCGCAGGAAATTGGCCAGCAGGTATGCGGCAATCAGCAGCACAATATCAATCACACTGCTGATCAAGCCCTTGATACGCTGATTTTCACTGAGCAATCCTGCTGCCCCCTCTCTGTACGCCATATTTCAATCGTTTTAGTATATCATAAAATCCATCCGGTTTCAACCAACGGCGGTTTTGCTGCGGCGCTGAAGCAGATTTTACAACTTTCCACTCCCGCTGCCGGACCTGCAGTTTTTTCCGCGTTACTCGAAGAAGTACTCCCAATCCTGATACATCGCATTCACTTCAACTGCGTTTACCTGCGGGTACACGGTGCCGCTGCCGGATTTTGCCGTCAGTAGAATTTGCCCCACACCGTTGGAAATGGTGATAGGCACCTCGTAACTGTCGCGGTCGGTGGGCAGGTAGAAATCGCCCTGGTTGGTGTCGCGTTCCGCGGCGGCGCAGAGTTCGTTTTCCGTCACACAGGTCACATGCAGGAACTGCCGGTCAAACGGGTGGTCCATGCTGTCAGAGCTGACCAGCCCATAGTGCAGCGTTACATCCGCCACACCGCAAAAATCCGCGTCCGCCGCCGTTACGGTCACCAGCACAGTGCCATCTCCCTGCAGGGTGGCAGCGGTCGTGGCTTCCACGTTCAGATTGTTATCGGTTCCGGTGCGCTCCCAGAAAAGGTGCATGCCGCCGGACTGGAAGGTATTTGCCACCGGCTGCCAGTAACGGTACAGCTCCCGGTAGAACCACCAGTTGGCGTTGCGGCTCCACCGCTCCGGCGGGGCCACCTTGGGGCTTGGGGTCACGACAATGTCAAAATTCCCCTGCTGGAAGGTTTGCAGGTACGCCAGGCGTTGGCGATCCCCCAGGGCATGGATGATGTAATCCGTGCCGGTAGGCTGCAGCTGGCCAGTCATGGCTTCCAGCGCGCTGGAATAGGTGCCAAACAGCCGCTTGCCCGCCGTCAGTTCCTTTTCGGTTGCCAGCTTTTCGGCCTGGTCGCCGATCCAGCCGCCCAGCTCCGGCACAAAGGTATAGCCCTCGTGCCCGCCAATGCGGGTCTGCACCTGCCCAGCCATGCCGACGGCCAGCACAGCGACCCCCAGCACCGCACAGCCTGCGGGCGCAATGCGCGCTGCAACCTGCGGAAAGCTTACCTTTTGGCAAACCAGCAGCACTGCTTTGATGATACACGCCGGGGCCAGTACGGCAGCCAGTGCCGCCGCGCCGCCCGTGGGCCCATTGTTGGAGGCACTGACCATGCCGTACAGCAGGTTCCACAGCACCATGCCCAGTGTCAGGGCAAAGCCCCCGGCCGCCAACACAGCAGAGCGTTTGCTGCGGCAGACAAAAATACCGATGGCAAACGCCAGTGCCGCCGCAAGGCAGAACACTGCCGCGCCCGGCCAGTGCAGGTCTGCCACGCTGCACACCCGGTCGCTGAGGGTATTGCCGTAATACCAAGTCTGGTAAGCGCTGGTTCCGCGGGTTTGGCGCAGCCAGGCCAGCGGGTGCCCCCAGCTGATGAGCAGCACCGAAACGCCAAGCCCCACCACACTGGTAACGATGTAGCGCAGTGTCCGCACCACAATTTTACCGATGGAACTGCGATACAGCCGGATGAGATACAGCCCATACCCCAGCGCAATGGAAATATAGGCAGCGCCGCCCATATCATTGCTCCAAGGCACAAAAAAGCCTGCAGCAAAGGGCACCAGCACCGCCGGGGCCAACAGCCGCCTGCTTGTATCCTGCTGCCAGAAATGCAGTCCCAGCAGGATGACCAGTACCGCCAGTGTTAAAGCGGCGGAGCGCATCATGCGGGCGCTGTTGCCGTTGGCGGCGGCATAGCTCAGCAGGGTGTTCACCTGACCGGCAAACGGCAGGTTTGCCCCCTGCGCATAGGCAAAAAACACGCTGCACAGCGCCAGCGCTGCCGCGCGGGCCGCACGGGCAGTACCGATGACCACCAGGCAGACCGCCAGCACCAGCAGCTCAAAATAGAACCAGGTGCAAAAGTTTGTGGCAAACATGCTGCGGCCAAAGCTGTTGCCCAGCACCAGCAGCAAACCGCCCACACTGTACAGCTCGCCCGCACCAAGGTAGACGGTAAAATCACGATAAGGTACCTGCCCGGCCAGCAGGTGGCGCACCGGGTTATAATTCTGGAAGTCGCCGTTCATGATCTCGTACCCGATCTCATAATTGGCGGCAAGACCGCGCACTGCGGCAAGCCCGGCCAGCACCAGCAGCAAAAACAGCCACGGTGCTGCGCGTTTGAGCTTTTGTTTTGCTGTCTGCATCAGCGGTAAAGGCCCTCCAGCTCATCCAGCTTTTTCTTCATTTCTGCACGCACGCTGGGTGGGTCCAGAATTTCGATTCCTGTGCCAAAGCCGGCCACCCAGCCGTAAAACCGGGGGCTGACCTGCACATTTACCACCACATTAAAGTGGTCGCCATCCGGGTTGCGCACCAGGGTAACCCCCGTGCCAAACCGGTCGATCATCGCCCCGGCCAGGCGGTTTTCGCACCGCATGGTCACTTTGCGCACCGGGCCGTTGAACATATCAAACATCTGCTGCATATACTGGTTTACGTCAAATTCGGCGTATTCCTCAGCACCTTCACGTTCGGTATCCGGCAGCAGCTCCACCTTGCGCATTTTATCCACGCGGTAGTGCTTCAGACGGCCTTCGGTATAGGCGATCATATAATAGTTTCCGTTTTCCCACACCATCACCCAGGGGCTGACGGTGTACAGCTGGCCTTCATGACGGGGCACCATCTGCTTTTGCAGGTCCCAGTCACAGTATTTGAACCGCACCTGGTTGCCCGCGGTGATGGCGCTGTGCAGGGTATCCACGCTGTAAAGGATCTTTTCCTCCTGGCTTTTCACCCGGCCGGAAACCAGCACCTTGCGGTCCAGCTCCTCCTGGCGGTAGCGGGAGGTGAACCGTCCCAGCTTTTCGATCAGCACCTTGCTTTTGCGCGCGGTGATGAACTTGCTGGCATACACAGCGTCCACCAGCAGTTTCAGCTCCGCCAGTTCAAACGGGGTATCCACCATATAATACCCGCCCCCGCGGCCGCGCTGCTGCACGATTTCAAAGGGGGTATCCGGCATTTCGTTCAGGGTCTGGATATCGTCATACACGCTTTTGCGCTCTGCCACAATGCCGCGTTCTTTCAGCAGTTCTACCATGCGCGGCACACTGATGGGGTGCTTTTCGTCGGTTTCCCGCACAAAAATTTCCAACAACGTAAGCAGCTTTAATTTCTGTCCTTCTTTACGGGGCATAAAGGCCGCCTCCCTTCCGGCAAAACAGACCGGCTTCCCGGTTATTTTTTATCAAATGCCTTGCGGCGCTCGGTGGAAAGGCGGAACATTTTTTCCAGCCCTTCGCGGTCGTCATCCACCAGTTTCTGGCGCATGGTGGCAAGTGCATCACTGAACATATCGATCTCACTAATCAGGTTATCCTTGTTCCACAAGAACAGCTCCGCCCACATTTTATCGTTGATGTGCGCAATGCGGGTCAGGTCGCGGAAAGAGTCCCCGGTATACTTGGCAAGCTCGGTGTTATCGCTGGCGCACATCAGGCTGACGGCAATGGCATGGCACAGCTGGCTGACATAGCCGATCATGTGGTCATGCTCTGCCGGGCTGAGCACGCTAATGCGGGCAAACCCCAGTGTGCGGGCCAGGGTACGACACCATTCAATGGCTTCCGGGGTGTTTTTTTCGGTGGGGGTAATGATAAAGTTTGCTGGGGCAAAGTTTACCTCGGCACTGTGGGCCACGCCGCTGGTCTCACGGCCGGCCATGGGGTGGCTGGCAATGAACTCCACGCCCTCCGGCAGCATCTGCTGCACCGGCTCCACCACGCCGCGCTTTACGCCGGAAACATCGGTTACCAGCGTGCCGGGGCGGACCAGGTGGCCGTACCGCTTGACCCATTCCAACAGCACAGTGGGGTACAGGCCAAAGATGATGTAATCCGCGTTCTGCACCAGGTCGTCAAAGTTTTCGTTGCGGCCCTCGCAGATATAGGCGTGTTCCAGCGCATAATCCAGCGTGCTCTGGCTGTGGGTAATGCCGGTCACGCGGTAGCCTTTCTGGCTGAGCACCTGGGCATATTTGCCGCCCAGCAGGCCCAGGCCCACAATTAAAAACGTTTTGTTTTTATCCATCCCGTCCATTTTGCTTTCACCCCTGATTTGTTACATGGGCCCCCAGGCCCTTGATGACCTCAAAGAAATCCGGCCAGCTTTTGTTGACCGCGTTGGCCCCCTCGATGACCGCCGGCTGGCCTGCGGCCAGGGCAGCAACAGCCATTGCCATTACAATGCGGTGGTCGTTATGGCCGTTCAGCGGCGCCGTGGGCTTGTGCAGGGCGCAGCCCTCAATTGTCAGGGTATCGCCGTCCGCTTTTACCGTGCCGCCCATCTTGGCAAGCTCTTCCTGCATAGCGGCAATGCGGTCACACTCTTTAATGCGCAGCCGCCCGGCGTTGTGGATGATGGTGGTGCCGCTGCAGAAGCACCCCAGTGCGATGAGCACCGGGCCAAGGTCTGGGCAATCGGCCAGGTCGATCTCCACCGCCTTCAGCAGGCTGCGATGGAAGGTTACATGGCTGCCGCTGCGCTCAAACTTTGCGCCGCACTGCTTTAAGATATCCAGGATCACCCGGTCTCCCTGGTGGGAACCGGAGGGCAGACCCGTTATCGTAATGCCGCCCACAATGCTGCCCAGCACGGCCAAAAACGCCGCCTGGCTGTAATCGCCTTCAACATCCATGTCTGCTGCCGCATAATGCTGCGGCGCTGCCACTTTGTAGGTGGCGGAGCCATCCTTGCGGGCGCGGACCGAAACTTTAACGCCAAATTTCTGCATCGCGTCTGTGGTCAGGTCCACATAGCTGCGGCTTTCAAAGGGAGCGCGCACCTCAATGGTGCTGGGGGCTTCCATCAACGGGGTGGCAAACAGCAGCCCGCTGATGAACTGGCTGGACACATTGCCCGGCAGCGTAAAGGTACCGGGGCACAGGCGGCCAAAAATCGTAATGCCCTGTTCGTTCTGTTCAAAACGCAGCCCCTGGCGCTCAAACAGCTGGGCATAAATTTCCTGCGGGCGCTGCATCAGGCGGCCTGCGCCGGTAAAGCGCACTTTTTGGGCCGTCAGGCTGAACAGCGGCAGGATAAACCGCAGTGTGCTGCCGCTTTCGTTGCAGAACACCGGGCGGGTAATGGTGGCAAAACCGTCCGCATTGCCGCGGCCGGTAATGGTCAGCTCATGCTCGCCCCGCTCCACCTTGGCCCCCAGCTGCTGGGCAGCCCCCAACGTGGCCAGAATATCCTGCGAAAATTCCACATTGCCAATGTGGCTGGTACCGGCGGCCAGTTCAATGGCTGCAACGGTTGCTTCCACGGTGTTCCCCTCTTTCGTGCCGTTCAGGCATCAAATGTTGTTTCAAACGCCTGCACGGCGGTTTCTACTGTGTTTTCCAGGCGGCCGGTGTTATCCACCGCGGCATCGGACGCTGCGCGGTAAAGCGGCATCCGCTCGGCTTCCATCTTGCGCAGGGCGTCCAGCCCGGTGGAAAGCGGCCGCCCGCCGGTTGCCAGCCGTTCGACCGGGCGCTGCACCCACAGCACAGGGCCGTTCTGGCGCAGGGCGCGGGCGTTGCCCGGTGTTTTGATCACCCCGCCGCCGCAGGCGATAACCTGCCGTGTCTGCTTGCTGATCTCCGCCACAGCCTGAGATTCGTACTTGCGGAACGATGCCTCGCCTTCACGCGCAAAGATATCCGGGATGGGCATTCCGGTGTTTTTCTCGATCACTTCATCCAGATCCACATAGGTTTTGCCCAGCGTTTTGGCCAGGGCACGCCCGATGGTGGACTTGCCGCAGCCCGGCATTCCGATGATGGCCACGTTGGAAAGATCCCGCTTGAGCTTGCGGTGGGTGTCAGCGATCACAGCTTCCGGCAGCTTTTGGCCGGTAAAGTGCTCCGCCGCGTACACTGCCTGCGCCACCAGCATCTCGAACCCACAGTAGGCGGGCACGCCAAGTTCCTCCGCACGGAGCAAAAGTTCGGTGCGAAACGGGTTATAAACGCAGTCCAGCACGGCTTCCAGCTTGGGGAAGGCATGCAGGTCCAGCAGGCAGCTGCCGTTGTTGGGGTACATGCCCGCCGGGGTGGTGTTGATAATGATATTGATTTCCGGGTGCTGCTGGGCTTCCTCATAGGTCAGGGCACCGTCCTTGCCGGTGCGGCTGGCGGTCAGCACCTGTTTGGCTCCGGCGTCCTGGCAGACAGCCGTGACGGTGTTGTGGGTGCCGCCGGTGCCCAGCACCAGCACCACAGCCCCGGCAAGCTTCACGCCGTGGCAGCGGGCCAGGTAGGCAAAGCCGGTATAATCCGTATTATAGCCATACAGCTTGCCATCCCGGTTGACCACGGTGTTCACTGCACCGATGGCCGCCGCACGTGGTTCCACCTCATCGCAATATGGGATGACCAGCTTTTTGTACGGGATGGTAACATTGATGGCTTTGAACGCCTTTGCCTGCATAAAGGCATGGGCTTCTTCCTCCGTGGGCAGCGGATGCAGCTCATAGGAATAGCCGCACACGGCCTCATGGATGATTTTGGAATAGCTGTGGCCCAGTTTGGCTCCGATCAGACCGTATTCCATGTTGCGCTTCCTTTCTGTTTGCTTCGGCTGTATTACTTTTGCCCCAGCGTACCGTAACGCACGGTCAGCAGGTCCAGCACGGCAAATGCTGCCAGGGTGTTCTGCACCACAGCAGCACGGGGCACAATGCAGGGGTCGTGCCGGCCCTTGATCTGCAGTTTTGCATCTGCCTTGGCGATATAATCCACGGTATCCTGTTCTTTATAAATGCTGGGGGTGGGCTTTACCGCCGTGCGGAACACAATGGGCATGCCGTTGGCAATGCCGCCGTTGATGCCGCCGTTTTTGTTGGTGGCCGTTACCACTTTGCCGTCCCGCATGGTAAACGGGTCGTTTGCCTGGGAGCCGCGCAGGTCCGCAAAGGCAAAGCCCGCGCCAAACTCAATGCCTTTGACAGCGGGGATGGCAAACGCCAGGTGGGCGATCTCACTTTCCACACTGTCAAAGAACGGTTCGCCGATGCCCGCGGGCACCCCGGTGATGACAGTTTCCAGAATACCGCCCACGCTGTCGCCCTCGGCCCCGGCTGCGCGGATGGCTGCCTGCATGGGGGCTTCTTTTTCGGGGTCCAACAGGGCAAAATGGCCCGGCTGTGGTTCCGCCATAATCAAACCGGCAGAGCTGGAAAGCGGAGCATCCTCCACCCCGGCACAGCGGGCAATGTGGGTATACACCTTAATACCGCGCTGTGCCAGAATGTGCTCACAGATCGAACCCGCAGCCACGCTGGCTGCGGTGATGCGGCCGGAAAAGTGGCCGCCGCCGCGGGCATCCTGCCAGCCTTCATATTTGGCATATGCCGTGTAATCCGCGTGGCCGGGGCGCAGCAGATCCGCCGTTTTTGCATAATCTCCGCTGCGGGTGTTGGTGTTGCGGATCATCATGGTGATGGGGGTGCCGGTGGTATGGCCGTTGACCACACCGCTCAAAAACTCCACCACATCCGGCTCGGTGCGGGCGGTGGAAAGCCCATCTCCGCGGGCGCGGCGGCGGTCCATCCGCTCGGCGATGTACGCTTCATCCACCGGCAACCCCGCGGCCAGGCCATCCAGCACAGCGCCGACGGCGGCACCGTGGCTTTCGCCAAAAATGGTCAGGCCCAATGCATTGCCAAAGGTATTTTTCATCGGCTCAGTCCTCGTTTTCCTTGATGCCAAGCAGGGCGGGCAGTTCGGTCATGGGAATCTTATCGGCGCGCCAGCAGCCCAGGCCGGGCACCTTGATGACGGTAATGGTGCTGCCCGCGCTCTTTTTGTCGTGCTGCATATAGCTCAGCACCTTATTTTTGTCCACACCCGTGCGGGTGGGCAGGCCCAAAGTGCGGTAGATGGCGCGGGTGCGGCGCACAAGGGATTTATCCTCGATCATAGGCAGCATGCCAAGCGCCACGCACTCGCCATGGAACAGGCCGTTGGTGCGGCGGCCGCGCACCCCCTTGACAGCCTCAATGCCATGGCCGATGGTATGGCCAAAGTTCAGGCAGGCGCGCTGGCCCTGCTCGTGCTCATCGTTTTCCACCACGTTCTTCTTCACGCGCAGGGAACGGTAGATGATGCGCTCAATGTTTTCTTCGGGGTGTTCACACTCAAACAGGGCAAACAGCTCCGGGTCAGCAATCAGACCCGCCTTGATGGCCTCCGCCAGGCCGTTGACAAAGTGGCGGCGGGGCAGCGTTGCCAGGGCATCAAAATCCACCAGCACCACCTTGGGCTGCCAGAAAGCGCCAACAATGTTTTTGGTTTCGCCCAGGTCAATGGCGGTTTTGCCGCCAATGGAGGAATCGATCTGGGAAAGGGTGGTGGTGGGGCAGTTGACAAAATCAATGCCGCGCATATAAGATGCCGCGCAGAACCCGCCCAAATCCCCCACAACGCCGCCGCCGACGGCCACCAGCAGGTCCTTGCGGGTCATGTTGAACTCCAGCATGGCCTGCAGCACCTGGCCATACACTTTCAGGCTTTTGCTGGCTTCGCCCTGGGGCACAGTGTACACCATTCCATTGGGGCACTGGGCCAGCACGGTCTGGGCATACTGCTCCGGTACGCCGGAATCCGTCAGGATAAACACCTTGCGGTTGGCAACATTGGCAAACTGGTACAGGTTGGCCAGGCACCCGCTTTTCAGGATGATATCATAGCTGCGGCTGCCAAGCTGCATGGTCAATTTCATAACAATTCCTCCCGTGTTTTTCCGTCATTTACAGGTCAAATACACCCAGTATCCGCACCGTGCGGCACACGTTTTCCAGCTCATGCACCAGCTTGGCGCAATCGTCCGTTGCGGCATTGGCCGGGCAGACAAGCTGAACATAAAAATAATATTCAAACTGAACATGGGGCAGCGGACGGCTTTTGATGGTTTCCATGTTAAAGCCGCGCTCGCCGATGATCTGGATCACCCGCGCCAGCCGCCCCGGCTTGTGGTCCACCGTAAACAGCATCGAAAGCCGCTGCCCCGGTGCGGCGGCGATCGGCTGCCGCTGGGCGCCCTCTTTTTCAATCACGATAAAGCGGGTGGTGTTGTCGCCGTCCTCGTTCACGCCCTCGGCCAAAATCTGCAGCCCGTACAGCTTGGCTGTTTCGGCGGAAGCGATAGCTGCCAGGGTTTGGTCGCCCTGTTCCGCCACATAGCGGGCGGCATCCGCTGTGTTGCCCCAGGCTTTGGTGGCAAAGTGGTGCAGTTTCAAGAATGGCCCACTCTGCGCCAGCGCCTGCTGGTGGCTGATGACCGTTTTGATCTCGCTCAGCTGCGCGCCCGGCAGCGCCAGCAGGTCCTGCCGGATGGGCAGGTCGCACATGCGGGCTACTTTCAGGCCGGGGTGGGCATACAGCAGGTCCAGCACAGCGGAAACATCGCCCGCGTTGGAATTTTCAAACGGCAGAACGCCGCAGTAAGCATCGCTCCGCTCCACGGCTTCCACCACCTCGTTCCAGGTGGAGTACGCCTGTGCCTTGGCAAAGGGGAACAGCTGACGCAGCGCAATGTGGGACCACGCGCCCTCCACCCCCTGGTAGGCGGCAACATCCTGCCCAATCAGAACATGCTGGTACGCGCGGGAAACCGCCAGCGCTTTTTTCAAAAATTCTCGGTAATAGGGCTGAAGTTCCGGGTTCTGCACGCGGGCGGTATTCTTTTCCAGCACAAGGGCTTCGCGTGCCGGGTCAAACACCTGTTTGCCGGTGTGCGCCTTGTACTGTGCCACCTGGCCCACTGCCTGCATACGCTGTTCAAACAATGCGGCCATCTTTGCATCAATCTCGTCAATCTGCGCACGGGCCTGCTGCAACTGATCCATAGACAGGTTCCTCACATTCCATGGTTATTCATATTTTACTATACTATAAAACGGTCTGTATCGCAATAGGGCACCATCAAAAAAAGCAAAAAAGCAGGGCCGAAGCCCTGCTTTTTGATTGAAAGAATAGTGAATAAAGAATAATGAATAATTTTAGTGGACCGCGGCGCGCAGCGCCGCTCAGAAAACATAAACTTCCTGCCATTCTTTTATGCGTGCCCGCAGCCTGATATCTCAATCCGTGCCGCAGGCACACCTTCATTTTTCTTTATTCTTTATTACTTTTTAATTTCTTTTCCTCTTCCCTCGCCTTCCGCACCAGATCCTCAAAGCTTGGCATGGGGGTAAAGATGCGGTGGTAGGGGTTTTCCGGCATGGGGGCCGGCTTTTTTAGCGGGCGGTAGCGCATCACTGCTGCCCCACGGTGGAAACGGCACCCGCGGTCAAGATGTTCCACAGGGCATCATAGGTTTCGCTTTCCAGCGCGGTTTTGTCGGTATAATACGCGCGGCGGCCTATGTAGGTGTTTTTCATGATGTCCTGGTTTTCGCCCTGGAGGTCATCCACCATCGTCAGGCCGGTGTAGGTGCCCAAATCCAGACCGGTCAGAGCCGGGCAGTCCGTCCAGCGGTAGACCATGTTCCACCAATCGCTGTCGCTTCCGGCCTCGGGCAGGGTGCCGTCCAGATACCGCAGGGAGCCGGTGCTCTCCTGAAAGCCCGCCGGGTCATAC
>OKUZ01000255.1_pt1 | contig 23103 bp, 17 predicted proteins | sample 1606681 | NCBI WGS metagenome assembly OKUZ01 (sample SAMEA3882524, study PRJEB24775) | human gut metagenome | biome: human-associated habitat; feature: intestine environment; material: feces | place: Netherlands | collected 2009/2010 | reverse complement strand
TTATATAAAGAAAAAGAGACCGACCTCAAAAAATCTCTTTTGGGTCGGCCTCTTTGTTGTCTGACAATTGGTATCCGAATTTCCGTCTCCGTTTTCTGGCAATAACCTCTTCTTCATACAGACCGAAAATCCGGTTCATACCAGTTTCTTTCAGCCGTTTCATATCCTCGTCCACTTTCCGGTCAGTCACCTTGGCATAGAGTTGCGTAGTCTCAATCCGCATGTGTCCCATCATTTTACCGACTGTTTCGATTGGAACACCCAATGAAAGGGTTATATGCGTCCCAAAATTGTGACGTGCCTTATGAAATGTAAGTTCAAATCCGTAAACTTCACCTAACTGACGGGTAAGCATAATGAAATATTCACGACTGTACAGATTAAAAACCTTGTCATCCTTTCTCTGTTCCCGGTATTTTTCGATTATCTTCAACGGAATATCCAGCAACCGGACGGAAGACAGTGTCCCTGTTTTCTGGCGGTGGATATGAATCCACCAAGAACCGTCTTCAGACTGGGTGATGTCACTGACAGCCAACTTTTTCAGATCCGTATAGGCCAGTCCAGTAAAGGTGGAAAAGATGAACATGTCCCTGACAAACTGAAGCTGTGGTTTCTCGACAGGTGTCGTAAGTAGTGTCTTCAGGTCTTCCAGCTTCAGATGGCGACTTTTCCGTTTGGGCAGTTCCGGATGGAGACGGCAGTACGGGTCACGACGTATCGTTCCCTGACTGACGGCCCGCATGGTCATCTTTTTCAGCCTGTAAAGATGTTCATGCACGCTTTTCGGGCTTAAATTCCTGTCTGTTCTGAGAAACAGCTCAAAGTCGTCGTAGAATACACGGTCAAGACTACGTAGCAGTACATCCTCTACGCCACGTTTTTCCTGAACGAAAACCGAAAGGTGCTTGTATGAACGTAGGTAAGAGTCATAAGTTTCTTTTATCCGGTCTATTCCAATACGTTTTTTGAACTCCTCATTATGCTCCCGGAAAAGAGCCAGGAGGGTAAGCGGCTTCTGTCCAACTCCCATCACGGCGTTCTTTACCTGTTCCGCGGTGATGAATCCCAGGCTGTTCTTTATCCGCCTGTAATGCTCTTTGATTTCTTTAGTCAGATCATCTATGGCCCGGTTGACGGTAAGGGCATTCACACTGCGTCCATCAGCCCGTCCATTTTCAGAATTCCATATGGCTGGGTTGACGGATACTTTTGTGCCTATCTGTTCCCACTTGGCATCTATGCTTATCTTGCACAGCAACTGGCACGTTCCGTCCTTGCGGATTTTCGTGCGGTTTATGTAAAATAATATTGCAAACGTGCTACGATGCCTAATTTCTGTATTGTTAGTTTTCCCTTTCATAATCTTGTACTTTTATCTGGTTATCAAATGACTACAGAAAACCTTTCGGCAATCTTTTTATTCAATGCTCTCGTATCTGTATCTATCTTATTATCTGTCACCTTTGCATAATGCTGTGTGGTTTCAATACGGCTGTGTCCCAACATTTTACTGACCGTCTCCAACGGGACTCCATGCGAAAGGGTAATTTCTGTCGCATAGGTATGCCGAGCTGCATGAAAAACCAAATTACGCTCTATATGGCAAATTTCGGCGATACGCTTCAAATAACGATTCAACGAACTGTTGGAATACATGGGGAGAAGCTTTCCCTCAGGGGCCATATCACGATATTTTTCAATGATATGAAACGGCAGTTCCATAAGGGGAATTTCGAAATCAACCCCTGTTTTTTTGCGAGAACTTCTGATCCACCAGGTACCATCTTCCGCGAGAGAAAGATTTTCATTTGTCAGCAGACGCATGTCGCTGTATGGAATACCCGTATAACAGGAAAACAAAAACATATCTCTCACATGATAAAGAATCTGATCATGGAGAGGTGTTGTCATAATCCTGTTTAATTCTTCAGCAGTGAGATATTTCTGTTCCTGTTTCGGATGTACCGGTTCATATCCGACAAACGGGAATACTGTTATTATACCGTCTGCAATAGCTTCTCCGACAATTGTTTTTAGTTGTACAGTAAGATTGACTATTGTTCCCGAGGCCAAACAACGTTCCGTACGTAGATACAAGTCGTATTTTTCAATGAAGGAACGGTCCAATGCTGCAAAAGGGATATCTGACAGCTTATATTGCATCTGTAAAAAACGTACCAGATGATTGTAAGAATTGCGGTAAGCCCTCAAAGTCTTTTCCGTTCGATTGACTCCTACACGTTTCTCGAAATTGTTAATAAAAAGTCTGAAATAGCTCAACAGGGTTTCCTGTTCCGAAGCCATACCCAGAAGTTGATGCTTTACATCTTCAGCTGTTACCGACTCACGGATTGCAGACTGTTCTGTATAGATGCTAAGTGCAGCCGCACGTATTTCATCCAGTCTGTTGTTAATTTCCCTGGCCGCAACACTTTTCCCACACGCTCGTCCGGATGACCATAATGATTGTGGCACACGCAGCTTTACACTGAAAGCTGTTTCAGAGTGTTTGCCAACAATGAGCCGTGCCATCACGGGACAGTTCCCACTGGCATCCGCCTCGCTCTTTTTAAGGTAGAACGAAACCTTCACATCTTTCTGATTCATAACCTGTTCCATTGTTTGCAAAATTAATGGAGACAGAGTTGATCATCGGCATGTTAAATATCGTCAGACATCGACAAAGTTATCATCATTGACTTACAGAACCTATATTTTTCATATCTCAAAAAAAATAAGTACCTTCGTTAAGCCAAAATGATGAAACTGCGTTCTTTACGGTCGGAACAGGAAGGATTTTCAAACAACTCCATGCAACCGGAATGGGCAACGGATAGGTAGCAATTTTTCTGCTTAACTATTCAAAAACGGCTTCAAAGCACACTTTTACGAATGTGGAATAATGCTGCATATATCCCTGAAAACCCAATAGTTTACATTATTCTTCCTTAATCCATCCGAAATCGGGCGAGTTTTCGTATATTTGTCACTAAAATCGGAGAAAAATATGATGAAAGAGAAGTTGGTATTCGTCACCAACGACGACGGTTACAATTCAAGAGGTATTCAGGCGCTCCTTGAGGTCGCACGCAAGTTCGGCCGGGTGGTCGCCATTGCCCCCGAAACGCCGCAGAGCGGTATGAGTCAGGCGATAACGATCAATAATCCGCTTTTCCTGCGCGAAGTGTCGAAAGGCGACGGTGTGGAGGTTTATGCTTTTTCGGGAACCCCGGTCGATTGCGTGAAGATCGCTTTCGACTACTTTCTCAAGGGCCGCAAGGTCGATCTGGCGCTTTCGGGGATCAATCACGGCTCGAATTCGGCGGCCAATATCCTCTATTCGGGTACGATGGGCGGTGCGATCGAGAGCAGTTTCTACGGTTGTCCTGCCATCGGGCTTTCGCTGGACGATCACAGTCTGGAGGCGGATTTCGAAGCCGCGAAGATTTACAGCGAGCGCATCGTGCGTGCGGTGGTCGAGGCCAATCCCCCCACGCCGTTCTGTTTGAATGTCAATATACCCAAGGGACGGCCCGAAGCGGTGAAGGGTATTCGGGTGTGCCGCCAGAACAAAGGGTATTGGCGCGAGGAGTTTTTCCGTCGCCACGATCCTCGGGGCCGGGAGTATTTCTGGCTGACGGGTGCGTTCGTCAATAGCGAACCCGAATCGACCGATACGGACGAGTGGGCATTGGCGAACGGCTATGTTTCGGTGGTTCCCGTGCAGACGGATATGACCGACTATGCGCAGATGGCTCCGCTGGAGCGGATACTCGGATAGGATTTATCGGACCGGAGGCTGGTGCCGGAGATTGGGCGATCCTGTTTTGCGGCGGAAGCTGCCCGGGGCGTAATTCCGGATTTCGGTCCGAAGTCGGAATTGCCGGAGTCGCAGGAATGTGCCGAGGCGATTTTCGTTCGTTTCGAGGTGAATAGAGGGTGTTTGAACCGGCTGTCCGAAAATAAATTTTCAATTACTCCCGTCTTTTCCTATATTTGTATTCGTGAAGACGGGAAGCGGTTCGGGCCGGTGCGTCGGAGCGGAAGAATTCGAATTTTAGCGGAATATTCAATATGCTGATCAAAATTTTACTCATCGTGGCCATCGTCATCCAGACGATCGCGACTCTGTTCGCCATCCGTTTGATCCGTACGACCAAGTACAATTCGATCTGGATTCTGTTCACCATCGGATTTACGCTCCTTTCCGTCGAACGGGTCGTGCAATTCCTGCGTGCCAACGGTCAGACGCTGCCTTATGAGGTGTTCGTCTGGTTGGGACTGGTCATTTCGATCAGTATGTCGATCGGCGTGATGTATGCCCATAAGCTTTTCAAGTACATCGCCCGGCTCAACCGCCAGCGGCAGTTGCTCAACAAGCGCATCCTGACGGCCGTGCTGCGCACCGAGGAGAAATCGCGGTCGCGTTTCGCGAAGGATTTGCACGACGGGCTGGGGCCGTTGCTCTCGTCGGCCCGTATGTCGCTGTCGGCCCTGCAACGGGAGTCGCTGCCGGCCGATCAGCAGGAGATCATCGGTAATACGACTTATGTGATCGACGAGGCGATCCGCTCGCTGCGGGAAATTTCGAACAACCTTTCGCCGCATGTGCTCAACGATTTCGGCCTGGCGCGGGGCATCCAGAACTTCGTGGGAAAGAGTTCGGCGATGCACGACGTGAAGATCCGTTTCACGACCAACCTTCGCTCGGAGCGCTATGATACCGACGTCGAGGTGATTCTCTATCGTGTCGTTTGCGAACTGGTGAATAATTCGCTCAAACATTCGGGGTGTACGGAGATCAACCTTTCGCTCTCCAAGAGCGGCGATACGCTCGCGCTCGACTATACGGACAACGGACGCGGGTTCAACCCTGCCGCCGTGACCGATTGCGGCATGGGGTTGTCGAACATCGCTTCGCGTATCAACTCCCTGAACGGGCGGTTCGACATCACGAGTGCCAAAGGCGTCGGTATGCAGGCGAAAATCCGGGTCAGCACCCAGGCTGAGTCGGCGGAAAAACTGTAACGATGGAACTTTGCAGAATTATATTGGTGGACGATCACTCGCTGTTCCGCAGCGGGATGCGGGGACTGCTCGACCGGTACGACGGAATTCGGGTCGTGGGAGAGGCTTCGACCGGAGAGGAATTTCTGGCGATGCTGCCCGCGACGGAGGCCGACGTGGTCTTCATGGACTTCGCCATGCCCGGTATGAACGGGGCGGAAACGACGGAGAAAGCGTTGGCTCTGGAGCCCGGACTCAAGGTCATTACCCTTTCGATGTTCGGGGATGAGAATTACTACTCGCGGATGGTTCAGGCCGGGGCCAAGGGGTTTCTGATGAAGGATTCCCCGATGGACGAAGTGTTGCGGGCGATCGAAACGGTGGCGGCCGGAGGCACCTATTTCTGCGAGGAGGTCCTGTCGTCGCTCGCGGGGCGTATGCGTACGCGCGAGGACGTCCCCGACGAGGAGCTTTCGGCCCGCGAACGCGAAATCCTGGTGGCCGTATGCCGTGGCCTGTCGAACCAGGAGATCGCCGACGAACTGTTCATTTCGAAGCGCACGGTGGACAAGCACCGGGCCAATATTCTGGAGAAGACCGGATGTAAAAATACGGCGAGCCTGGTGGTTTATGCCGTCAGACACGGCCTGGTGGATGTGCTGTAAGTCCGATGTCGGGCGGAGCGCTGCGATAATTTCGATGAAAACGGGCCTCCTTTCCGGCTTTTTTCGGATTTCCGACGTGAAAATTTTGGAAATAGCGTTCGATTGATTATATTTGCGTGTTGTGAAATTGATTCTGTCCGGTTTCAGACGGGTATAACCTGATAATTGAAATATGAAAAGATTGATTAGTTTATTGGCAGTGGCGCTTTTCGGAGTGGCGCTGGTCGGTTGCAGTGACAACGAGGAAACTACTCCTCCTACCCCTCCTGATCCCAAGCCTGTCGATGTTTACGGCTGGCATATGACCAAATGGGAGGTAGGCGGCGACGATACGAATTTCCCGAAGGAGGTTTATATCGTTTTCGACGAGGAGAAGAATTTCGAAATGTATCAGGACGTCAGCTCGAACGGGTTCGTGAAGATGACGGGTACCTATACTTTCGACGAAACTTCCAAGAAACTTACCGGTAAATATTCCGACGGCGAGAATTGGGCATACGACTATACCGTATCCGGTGTGGACTGGCTTTTCGGCCAGCTCAATCAAGAAACCGGGGAGATGAGCGGTGTCGGCGAAACGATGGTAATGACGGCTGCGGACGACAGCACTTACAAGCTGACATTCGTTTACGGCATCATTCCGGATGAGGTCATCAACTCTGTGATGGTACGCAGCGCCGAAGGCGTACGGATTCTGTAAGTCATACGGGATTCATATTCGACAAAATAAGGACTGTGCAATGCAGTCCTTATTTTATTTTATTATAACAAGCGATTTGAATCGGAAAATCAGCACGATGATTTTTTCTTGTACCTTTTTGGAATCATGTTTTTTTTGATGTTCTATTCTCAATATGGATATTATAAAAAACAGGGAGATTGGGCCCAAGAGTTGTGTGCCCCGCATCCGTACTGGTATATATTTTTCGGTGTTTGTCTTTGGATTGCGGCATTTGGAATTATTCTAAAAAAATGTCTTGAGTAGGAGGTGGTTTCCGGCAATGGACTTTTGATTGGATAGTTGTCGTTTTACAAAAAACAGGAGTAAAAATCACAAAGATTTTTACTCCTGTTTTATTCGGTCTGAATGTCGGATCCTCTTGTGTTCGCCGGTCGCAGCAGCCGAGGGGATTACAGTTTCCGGCGTAGTTTTTCGGCCTCCTCTTCGTAGCCGGGCTTGCCCAGCAGGGCGAACATATTCTTTTTATAAGCCTCGACTCCCGGTTGGTCGAAGGGGTTCACTCCCAGCAGGTAACCGCTGATGCCGCATGCTTTTTCGAAGAAATAGATCAGGGTGCCGAGGCTGCGGGCGTCGATGCGGGGAATTTCGATCCGCAGGTTGGGGACGCCCCCGTCTGCATGGGCCAGGCTCACGCCCAGTTCGGCCGTATGGTTGATTTCCGAAAGGCGCTTGCCTGTCAGGAAGTTGAGTCCGTCGAGGTTGTCCGGGTCGCTGCCGATCTTCACCCGGTGCTCCGGGGCGGCGACGGAGACGACCGTTTCGAACAGCGTCCGCTCTCCCTCCTGAATGTATTGCCCCATCGAGTGCAAGTCGGCCGTGAAGGTGACGCTGGCCGGGAAGATTCCCCTTCCCTGCTTGCCTTCGCTCTCGCCGAAGAGTTGTTTCCACCATTCGGCCAGATATTGTAGTTGCGGTTCGTAGGAGGCGAGTATTTCGATCATGAATCCCTGCCGGTAGAGGATATTCCGTACGGCGGCATAACGGGCTGCGGGATTTTCGTCGAACGGGACTCCGTCGGCCGTCGCCCGTTCCATTTCGCACGCACCGGCCAGTAGGGAACGAATGTCGATGCCCGCCGCCGCGAGCGGCAGCAGACCCACTGGGGTCAGAACCGAGTAACGTCCGCCCACATCGTCCGGAATGACGAAAGTGCGGTAGCCTTCGCGGTCCGCGAGGGTTTTCAACGCCCCCCGGCTGCGGTCCGTGACGGCGACGATGCGCCGGGCCGCCTCCTTACGTCCGTAGCGGCGTTCGATTTCGCTGCGGATCAGCCGGAAGGCAATGGCCGGCTCGGTCGTGGTGCCCGACTTGGAGATCACGATGGCCGCGATCGACCGGTTCTCGACGGCTGCGAGCAGACGGGCCAGATAGTCTTCCGACAGGTTCTGTCCGACGAAAAGCAGAATGGGGTTCGCCGGATGTTCATACAGCAGGTTGAACGGGTCGCTCAACGCCTCATAGACGGCGCGTGCACCCAGGTAGGAGCCGCCGATACCGATGCAGAGGATTACTTCCGCCAGGTCGCGCAGACGGGCGGCTTCGGTTTCGATCGCCTGCAACTCCTCTTCGTCGAGGGCGGAGGGAAGCCCCACCCAGCCCAGGAAATCGTTGCCGGCACCTTGGCCGTTGTGCAGCAGTGCGTTGGCGTGCAGGGCTGCGGATTTTTCCTTCTCGGTGATTGCGACATCGGCGCGAATGGGATCGAACGACAGAGTTTTCATGACTGTATTGGTGTTAAATCAGTTTTGTCGTAAGCTCCTGCATGGCTTCCCGAACAGGAACCCCTTTGTAAAGGACTTCATAGACCATATCGGCAATGGGCATCTGCACCTTGTGGCGGGCGTTGATGTGACGGATGCAGTCGGCGGCGAAATAGCCTTCGGCCACCTGGGTCATTTCGTCCAAAGCATCGCGGACCGTGCAGCCGTGCCCGATCAGCAGGCCCAGTTTGCGGTTGCGGCTGTAAACGGAATAGCAGGTCACCAGCAGGTCGCCCAGGTAGGCCGAGGCGCGGGTTTCGCGCTGGTCGGGGTAGCTTTCCCGCAGGAACCGGGCCATTTCCATCGCACTGTTGGAGATCAGCACCGCGAGGAAATTGTCCCCGTAACCCAATCCGACAGCCATGCCGACGGCTACGGCGTAGATGTTTTTTAAGATAGTAGCATATTCGATGCCGTACAGGTCGGTCGAATAGGAGAGTTTGATATATTCGGTGGCGAATTTGTGTCCGATCGTATGCGAATTTTCCGGATCGGTGCAAACCACCGTAAGGTAGGAGAGCCGTTCGAGCGAAACCTCTTCGGCATGGGAGGGGCCGGTGATGATGCCCAGTTGCTTGAAAGATAGGCCATAATGATCGTGTATATACTCTACGACGGTGGTGTAGTCGTCCGGGACGATGCCTTTGATGGCCGAGATGACGAATTTGTCCTTGAGCGGAACGGTCAGCGTTTCGAGCGTCTTTTTCAGGTAGGCCGAGGGACTGGCCAGGATGACGATGTCGGCCTCGGAAACCACCCGGTCGAGGTCGTCCGAGGGGTTTATGCGCGTGCGGTCGAACCGCACGTTGCTCAAATAGCGGGGATTGCGACCCTTGTTGCGCAGGCTTTCGAGCACCTCCGGATTGCGGACGTACCAACCTATCGAGGGTTCGTTTTCGGTCAATACCTTGGCGAGCGCCGTGGCCCAGCTTCCGTATCCGATCATGGCGCATCTGGCGCCGCTGCCTATCTTGTGGTCCATAAGTTTTCGGAATAAAAGTTTCTTTTCTACAAAAGTAAATAAAAAACGGGAAAGGACACATAATTATCCTTCTTTTCCCTACCTTTGTAGAAGGTAAGACGCACTCGGCAGAAAAAACAAACGAATTTGTTTTATTCTGCTTTCATTTTCATTACCTTTGTTCCTGATGTATTGACACGGATTTCACGGGCAGGCGAAGGCTTCTGGGAAAGAAAGTCAATATTTTGATTATCAGAAATTAATAGATTATAATATAGAGAGAGGAAAGCAGAGTACTATGGGACTTTTTTCACTGACACAGGAGCTGGCTATCGACTTGGGTACGGCCAATACTTTGATTATTCACAACGGGAAGGTCGTGGTGGACGAGCCTTCCATCGTGGCGTTGGACGTACACACCGGTAAACTGGTGGCTATCGGTACGCAGGCCCGCCAGATGCACGAGAAGACCAATCCGAACATCAAGACGATCCGTCCGCTGAAGGACGGCGTGATCGCCGATTTCAACGCTACGGAGTTGATGCTGCGCGGCATGATCAAGAAAGTCAAGACTTCGGGCAATCTCTTCGCTCCCTCGATCCGCATGGTGATCTGCATTCCTTCCGGCTCGACCAATGTCGAGATCCGTGCCGTGCGGGATTCCGCCGAACATGCCGGGGGGCGTGAGGTCTATATGATTTACGAACCGATGGCTGCGGCGCTGGGTGCCGGTCTGGATGTCGAAGCACCGGAGGGCAACATGGTGATCGACATAGGCGGCGGTACTACCGAGATCGCCTGCATTTCGCTCGGCGGCATCGTTTGCTCCGAGTCGATCAATGTCGCGGGCGATGTCTTTACCAACGATATTCAGAGTTACGTGCGTCAGCAGCACAACATCCGTATCGGCGAACGCACGGCCGAGGCGATCAAGTGTTCGATCGGTGCGGCGCTCACCGAGCTGGACGAAGAGCCCGAGGATTACGTGGTAACCGGTCCTAATATGCTTACCGCCCTGCCGCAGACCGTGTCGCTCAGCTACGGAGAAATCGCCTATGCGCTGGAGAAGTCGCTCGTCAAGCTGGATGCGGCGCTGATGAAGGTGCTCGAAACCATGCCGCCGGAGCTGTATGCCGACATCGTGAAGAACGGCATCTACCTGGCCGGCGGCGGTGCGCTTATCAAGGGGCTGGACAAGCGTCTGAATGCCAAGACGGGTATTCCGTTCCACGTGGCCGAGGATCCCTTGCGTGCTATTGCGCGCGGTACGGGTATCGCGCTGAAGAATATCAACCGTTTCTCGTTCCTGATGAAATAACGAAGCTGCGGAAGCTTTCCCGTGAGCCGTGTATAAACTGATCGAATTCCTGCGCAGAATCTACGTGGCGGTCTTGTTCGTCGTATTCGAAGCGATCGCCATCGGGTATTATGCGCACTCTTCGAATTATACGCAGGCCAAGCTGCTCACCCGCTCGAACCGGGTGGTTGGCGGGGTGAACGGCATCTTCGCAGACATTCGCTCCTATTTTACCCTGGGGCGCGAAAACGAACGCCTGCTGGAGCGTGTCGCTGTACTCGAGGAGGAGTTGGCTTTTTACCGGAGGTCGGCGGCCGATTCGGTGCGTACGGACCTGCTGCACGATATGGGAGAGAAGCCCTACGAGCTGACCGTCGCCCGGGTGATTTCCAATTCGATCAACAAGAACCGTAACTTCATCGTGCTGGACCGGGGCGAACGCGACGGCGTCGAGAAGGGGATGGGCGTGCTCTCTCCGGAAGGGGCCATGGTCGGCTACGTGGCCGCCAGTTCCGACCGTCATGCGGTGGCGGTGTCGATTCTCAATACGTCGTTCAATGCCAGCGGCAAGCTCGCCGGCGACGACTATTTCGGCTCGATCTACTGGGCGGGTGACGATCGCTACCACGTCCGCATGAAGGAATTGTCCAAATATGCCCGCGTTACGGAGGGGGAAGAGGTGGTTTCCTCCGGTTTTTCGCAGTATTTTCCGGCTGACGTGCTGATCGGCTATGTGGAGAGTTTTTCGCTGGCCGATACCCAGATGGCTTACGACGTGGTGATCCGGCTGGCGGTGGATGTGTCGCAACTGACGGATGTTATCCTGGTGCGCAACCGGGATATCGAAGATGTGCAGGAGCTCGAAGCCGAAGCCGAGCGGCAAAACAGAAGATAAATATGTACCGGACTGTTCCCTATATCGTCTTATTCCTTATTTTGGCCCTGTTGCAGATTTTTCTGTTCGACAACCTGTCGATCAGTATCTACCTCTGCCCTTTGGTCTATATCGGCTTCATTGTCCTGCTGCCGATCGACGCTCCGCCGGTTGCAGTGCTTTTTCTGGCTTTGTCGATGTCCGTTGCGATGGATTGGGCGATGGGGGCAGCGGGGATCAATACGATCGCTACGCTTCCGGTCGCTATGCTGCGCCGGCCGCTTCTGCAGTCTGTCTGCGGTAAGGAGGGGATTCGGGAGGGTGGTATTCCTTCTTCGATCCGGTTGGGGCAGGGCGGATTTCTGCGCTACCTGGCAGCGATGGTCGTGGTACACCACTTCCTGTTTTTCATGTTGGAGTCCCTGTCTTGGGCGCAGTTGTTCCATACGCTCGTCCGACTGGTCGTGAGCAGTGCTGTTACGGTGGGCTTCATCTGGCTGCTTGCGCGGCTGTTCACCACTAAACTGACGGTTCGGCTATGAGTTACGGTGGGGAAGGGGTTGCCCGGATGCGGGTGCTGCAGGTGGTCGTGCTGATCGTTTTCGGCGTAATCGCCGCGCGGCTTGCTTATATTCAGCTCATCGACAGCAAATATGAGGAGCTGGCCCGGGGCAATGCGTTGCGCTACGAAGTTCAGTATCCGTCCCGTGGCGAGGTGTTCGACCGCAACGGCGAATATCTGGTACAGAGTCGCGAGTGTTATGACTTGATGGTGATCTATCGCGAGATGGATCGGGAGGGGTTCGATACGACGCTTTTCTGTCAGGTTACGGGGCTTTCGCGCGAAGGGCTTGTGAGGGAGCTGGCCAATGCCCGTGTGCGTCCGCGTGCGCCCCGTATGGTGATGAACTATATGTCCAAGGAGGACAAACTTCGTTTCGACGAGTGTAACTTCGCCGGCTTCTATACCGTTTACCGGACTGCCCGGCAATACCCTCGTAAAGTAGGGGGAAACCTGCTGGGATATGTGGGGGAGGTCAATTCCGAAATGTTGCGGCGTTATCCTTCGTATCAGGCGGGCGAATACGTCGGAATCAGCGGCGTGGAGTCGGCCTACGAGCCGGAGCTGCGCGGTAAGAAGGGGGTGAAGATCTCCGAGGTGGATACGCACGGAGCGATCAAGGGTTCGTATATGGACGGTCGTTTCGATTCGCTGCCCGTACCCGGCAAGTCGATCGTCTGCACGATCGACGCGCGGTTGCAGCTCTTCGCCGAGGAGCTGATGGCCGGCAAAGTCGGGGCTGCCGTGGCGATCGAACCTTCGACGGGCGAGATTCTGATGATGGTTTCCTCGCCCACATACGATCCCGATGAACTGGTGGGACGGCAGCGGGGCAATCACTATATGGAGCTGCTCTATAACAAACGGCAGCCGCTGTTCAACCGTGCCGTAAGCGGCCGTTATCCGCCCGGTTCGACCTTCAAACTGGTTCAGGGCCTGATCGGGATGCAGGAGGGTGTGCTGACTCCTTCCATGCGTTATCCCTGTCACGAGGGTTATCAGGTCGGACGGCTCAAGATGAGGTGTCACGCCCATACGTCGCCTGCGGACCTGCGTTTTGCCATAGCGACTTCGTGCAACGCCTATTTCTGTTACGTATTCCGCGATATTCTCGAAAATCCCCGGTACGGAAGCGTCAAGGAGGGGTTCGACGTATGGAGGGAGTATGTCGAGAGTTTCGGCTTCGGCCGCAAGCTGGATTCGGATTTTCTGGGCGAGGGAAACGGCTATGTTCCCGACCGGAAGTTTTACGACAGGCGTTATCGGAAATCGTGGAACGCGCTGACGGTGCTGTCGCTCTCGATCGGTCAGGGGGAGCTGGAGTGTACGCCGCTGCAAATGGCTAACCTGGCGGCTATCGTCGCTAATCGCGGGTACTATTATATCCCGCACATCGTCCGTTCGGTAGAGGGGCGGGATTCGATGGACCGGCGGTTTTACGAGAAACATTATACGAAAGTCGATCCGAAATATTTCGAACCGATCGTGGAGGGTATGTGGCAGAGCGTGCACAAGGAGGGCGGAACCTCCCGGACGGCTTATCTGCCGGGTCTGGACGTGTGCGGCAAGACCGGTACGGCGCAGAATCCTCGAGGCAAGGATCATTCGACCTTCCTGTCGTTCGCTCCGAAGGACAATCCCCGCATCGCTATTTCGGTGTATGTCGAGAACGGCGGGTTCGGGGCTTCGGCCGCTTTGCCCATCGCCAGTCTGCTCGAAGAGTACTATTTGACCGACACCGTCACACGGCCCTGGCTGGTGGAGATGGTCAAGCAGAAAACGATTTATTACCCGGCCTATGGAAAATAACGGCATCGGTAAATTGTTCGAGGGCGTCGATCGCTGGACAGTGCTGATCTATGTGCTGATCGTGCTGGTCGGCTTCGTGGCTATCCTCTCCGCTTCGTACGAAGAGGGGGCGGAGAGCATTTTTTCCTTCTCGCATTTCTATATGAAACAGCTCGTCTGGATGGGAATATCGTTCGCCGTAGCGGTCGTCGTGTTGCTGGTCGATGCGAGCATCTATCACAAGTGGGCTTATCTGTTCTATGTCCTGGGATTGCTGACCCTGGTAGCCGCTCTGCTGTTCGGTCGTGAAGTGAACGGTGCGAAGGCCTGGTTCGAGATCGGGTCGGTCCGTATTCAGCCGGTGGAGTTCGCCAAAATCGCTACGGCGTTGGCGCTGGCCCGCGTGATGAGCTCCAGCTCGTTTTCGATCAACCGGGCGGGGGATCTTTTCAAGGTGGGATTGGTGATCTGTCTGCCGCTGTTGATTATCGTCATGCAGAACGATACAGGATCGGGTATCGTGCTCGTATCGCTGCTGTTCGTGTTGTACCGCGAAGGTTTGAACAAGTGGCTCTGTATTCCGGTGATCCTGATCGCCGTACTCTTTATTTTTTCGTTCCTCTTTACGCCGCTGACCCTGTTGGTGATGCTGATTCTGGTCTGTACGCTTTCCGAGGCGATGATGAACGGACAGTGGCGGTCCCGCATGGTTTATCTGGCTGCGCTGGCATTGGGCACGCTGCTTCTCTATTTCGGGATGCTGTTGGCGGCTCCCGGAGCGATGGATCTCTACCGCTGCCTGCTCGTGGTGACGCTGCTGTCGCTCATCTTTGTGGCGATTTATGCCTTCCGCGCCAATCTGCGCAATATTTTCATTACGATCGGACTGTTTCTGACGGCAATGCTTTTCGTTCCGACTACCGATTATATTTTCAATTCCATCCTCAAAGAGCATCAGCAGAACCGTATTTTAAGTTTCCTGGGGCTGGTCAGTGATCCCCTCGGTACGGATTATAACGTCAATCAGGCCAAGATCGCTATCGGTTCGGGCGGCTGGATCGGCAAAGGGTTCCTGCAAGGGACCCAGATCAAATACGGTTTCGTGCCGGAGAAACATACCGATTTCATTTTCTGTACCATCGGCGAGGAGTGGGGATTTCTGGGCGCTATGCTTCTGCTGACGCTCTTTTGCCTGTTGATATTCCGGTTGATGCGTATGGGCGAACGGCAGGAGGAGCCTTTCGGACGGATCTACTGTTACTGCGTTGCGGCATTCCTGCTTTTTCATCTGCTCGTTAATGTGGGGATGACCATCGGACTGATGCCGGTGATGGGAATTCCCCTGCCGTTGGTCAGCTACGGTGGTTCGTCGCTCATGGCTTTTACCATCATGTTGTTCATTGCGGTCCGGCTGGATGCCTCGACCCGGCAATATTCTTTTCGATAACATTCACAACCTTATTTATATATCCGACTGACTTTATGAAAGAACATCAACACAGAGGTTTGACTTCCGCCCAGGTGGAGGAGAGCCGCCGTCTGCATGGGGATAATCTCATCACGCCCCGCAAGGGGGATTCGGCCTGGAAACTGTTTGCCGAGAAGTTCCGCGATCCGATTATTCAGGTATTGCTGGTAGCGGCGCTGCTGTCGCTGGCGATGGCTTTTATCGATGGGGAGTTCCTGGAAACCATCGGAATTATCTGCGCCATCGTTTTGGCCACTTGTGTCGGCTTTTTCTTCGAATTGGACGCCATGCGGCGGTTCAAGCGGCTCAATCTGGTGAATGACGACATTCCGGTCAAGGTCGTCCGCGACGGGGAGATGACCGAGGTGCCCCGACGCGATGTGGTCGTGGGCGACCTGGTGTATGTCGAGAATGGCGAAACGGTCCCGGCGGACGGTAAGCTGGTGAAGGCCGTATCGCTCAAGATCAATGAATCGACGCTGACGGGCGAGCCTGAGGTGGACAAGACTACCGACGAATGCTTTTTCGATGCCGAGGCGACCTATCCTTCCGATGCGCTGTTGCGCGGTACGACCGTCGTGGACGGTTACGGCGAGATGATCGTCGAGGCTGTGGGCGACCGCACCGAAGCGGGGCGGGTAACCGAGCAGTCGTCCATAGCCAGCGAAGAGCCTACGCCGTTGTATAAGCAGCTGACGCGTCTTTCGAGGATGATCGGTAAGATCGGTATTGCAGTGTCGATTGCGATCTTCGTAGCGATGCTCGCCAAGGCATACCTGGGCGGCGAGCTTTCGACGGGCGATTGGGTCCAGACTTCCAAGGAGCTGCTGCGTATTTTTATGGTTTCGGTGGCTTTGATCGTGATGGCTGTTCCTGAGGGGCTGCCGATGAGTATCACGCTCTCGCTGGCGTTGTCGATGCGTCGGATGTTGAAGACGAATAACCTGGTGCGCAAGATGCACGCCTGCGAAACGATGGGGGCCGTTACGGTGATTTGTACCGATAAGACCGGTACGCTTACCCAGAACCGGATGCGGGTCGAGGAGATCATCCATTATGCGTCCATCGACGAACGGTTGCTGGCCGAGATCATCGCCGTCAATTCGACCGCTTTTCTCGATGCCGACGCAAATGTCATCGGCAATCCGACCGAAGGGGCCCTGCTGATCCGCCTGCGGGAAGAGGGATTCGACTATGCGGCTTTGCGCGAGGAGGCTCCGATCGTCGATCGTATGACGTTCACCACCGAACGCAAATATATGGCGACGATTATACAGAGCAAAACCACTGGAAAGCGTTTGATTTGCGTGAAGGGTGCTCCCGAAATCGTACGGGCGATGTGTATGCCGGATGGCAAGGACGCCCAGGTGAACGAACAGTTGCTGCTGTTTCAGGGACGTGCGATGCGTACGCTGGCGGTGGCGTATGCCGAAACGACGGCCGAACGATGCGAAGACGCGCTGCGGGATCCGCAGATGCTGTTCGTGGCCGTGGCGGCGATCGCCGATCCGGTGCGGGAAGATGTGCCGGCTGCCGTAGCCCGTTGTATGAAGGCCGGAATCGACATTAAGATCGTCACGGGCGATACTCCGGCCACGGCCCGTGAGATCGCACGCCGCATCGGTTTATGGCACGATGAAACCGACTCCTCACGGAACGAAATGACGGGCGTGGAGTTCGCGGCGATGAGCGACGAGGAGCTGCTCGAGCGGGTGCAGGCTCTGAAGATTATGTCTCGGGCGCGACCGCTCGACAAGCAGCGGCTCGTGCGTCTTTTGCAGCGCAAGGGCGAAATCGTGGCTGTAACGGGTGACGGTACGAACGATGCACCGGCGCTGAATTTCGCTAACGTGGGACTCTCGATGGGATCGGGTACGTCGGTGGCGAAGGATGCCAGCGACATCACGCTGCTCGACGATTCGTTTACGTCGATCGCATCGGCCGTGATGTGGGGGCGTTCGCTCTACCGCAATATCCAACGTTTCGTACTGTTTCAACTGACGATCAATTTCGCGGCGATCATCGTGGTTTTCGTAGGTTCGATTTTCGGGACCGAGATGCCGCTTACGGTAGTGCAGATTCTGTGGGTCAATATCATCATGGACACTTTCGCTGCGCTGGCGATGGCTTCCCTGCCGCCCAATCCGGCGGTGATGAACGAACCGCCGCGTCCCAAAGACGAGTTTATCATCACACCGGCCATGGCCCGGACGATCTTTACCTGCGGAACGATTTTCGTCGGCGTATTGCTCGGTATGCTGTTCTACTGGCGTGCTACGACCGGCGAGCTCAGTCTCGAACAACTGACCGTTTTCTTCTCTGTATTCGTCTTTCTGCAGTTCTGGAATATGTTCAACGCCAAAGGCTTCGAAGCGTGCCATTCGGTGCTGCACGATCTGCGGGGAAGCCGTACGTTCTTCTTGGTGCTGCTGTTGATCGCCGTCGGACAGGTATTGATCGTGGAATTCGGAGGTCCGGTGTTCCGTACTACGCCGCTCACGTGGGTACAATGGCTCGAAGTGATCGGCTATACCTCTCTGATCGCTATTCTGGGCGATGTCGTGCGGAGTATCCGCCGCCGCATCCGTCCCCGTCCCGGCTGTCGGTAAGCGGTGAGAACAGGTTTTTCCGATGCGGTCGGAATCTTGTATTTGGTAAATGAAGAAATTGCTGTTGCTGTGCCTTCTGCTGGGGGTGTCGATCGGCGCTTTCGCCCAGGTCGATACATTGAGTCCGATTACCCCCCCCCTCCGCCGCAGCCCGTTTATCCGGGATATGGAGCGGATAACCTCTTCGCGTGCCTACCGGATAACCTATATCGGTGTTCCTCTCGTCGTTGCGGGACTCGTCGTGCAGGAGCGGGATCATGGATTTCGTCATTTGAGAAACGATTATGTGCCCTCCTTCCGATTTCGTTACGACGATTATCTGCAATACGCTCCCGCAGCGTTGATGCTGGGGCTGAAAATCGGAGGAGTCCGGGGGCGCAGTTCGTGGGGCCGGATGCTGGTGTCGGATGCCTTTTCCGTCGCTCTGATGGCCGGAGCGGTCAATTCTCTGAAATATACTTGCCGTATGCCCCGTCCCGACGGATCGAACAACAAGTCGTTCCCGTCGGGGCATACGGCTACGGCTTTTATGGCGGCTACGATGCTTCATAAGGAGTACGGGGGCCGCAGTCCCTGGTACAGTATCGCCGGTTATTCGATGGCTACGGTGACGGGTGTTTCGCGTATGTTGAACAACAAGCATTGGCTCAGCGACGTGCTGGTAGGTGCGGGGATCGGCATTCTCTCCGTAGAACTGGGGTATCTGTTCGCCGATTTGATCTTCAAGGACAAGGGCTTGACGGAATTCGAGCAGGATTTTTTTTACGACCGTTATTGCCGACCTTCGTTCTTCGGTATGGAGGTAAGTACGGAGGTGGTGATGGGGCGGTACCGCCCTGTTTCGGGGGTCGTGGCCGAATTCAATGCAGGCGTGAACCTGGGAATCGAGGGAGCCTGGTTTATGAATCCTTATGTCGGGTTCGGAGGACGTACGGCCGTATCGAGTGTGCCGGTTACACTGAGTATCGCCGAATCGCCGGACCGTCTGGACAGTTGGTCCGCAAGTGCCGGGGCCTATTTTTCATATCCGATTACCGCGCGTTGGCGGACCGGTGGCAAGGTTTTGGCCGGATATCAGTATTATGAATCTTTTTCCTTGGACGGATATACGCTGGGAGGCCATGGAGGACCCGTTTTCGGAGTCGGTACCTCTATGACGTTTCGGGCCAATTACAACCTCGATCTTCGATTTCAGACTACTTACTATCTGCAACCTCCGATGGCTTGCGGGAGTCGTCAGCACCTTAATACGCTGACTTTGGGTCTGTCGGCGAATATCGCTTTTTAGTACTTGTGCGGGTCCGAACCGCGATTCTTCGAAACGGATAAAATGAAAGAGGTGCGACCTTCGGCCGCACCTCTTTTCGTATAAAGGAACAGGATTACAATACACCCTGCTCGAGCATAGCCTGTGCGACTTTCATGAAGCCTGCGATGTTGGCGCCCTTCACGTAGTCGATGTGACCGTCCTTCTGCTTGCCGAACTTCACGCAAGCGTCGTGGATGCTTGCCATGATGAAGTGGAGTTTCTCGTCCACCTCTTTGCCCGACCAGGAGATGTGCATGCAGTTCTGCGTCATTTCGAGACCCGAAGTAGCTACACCGCCCGCATTGACAGCCTTGCCCGGTGCGAACAGGATACCTGCCTTCTGGAATGCGTGGATAGCTTCCGGCGTGCAACCCATGTTCGAAACCTCGGCGCAGCACCAAGTGCCGTTCTTCAGCAGTTCGGCAGCATCGTCGCCGTTCAGCTCGTTCTGGAATGCGCAGGGGAGTGCGATGTCGCACTTCACGCTCCAAGCCTTCTTGCCCGGAGTGAAGGTCGTACCTGCGAATTTCTCTGCGAACGGAGCCACGATATTGCGGTTCGAAGCGCGGAGCTCGAGCATGTAGTCGATCATCTCCTCGTTCATACCGTTGGGGATCGTTACTACACCGTCGGGACCGGAGATTGCGATCACTTTGGCGCCCAGTTCGGTAGCCTTCTTCGATGCACCCCAAGCCACGTTACCGAAGCCCGAGATGGCGATCTTTGCGCCTTCCAGTTTCTTGCCGGCCAGATGCAGCATGTGCTGTACGAAATAGAGTGCGCCGAAACCGGTAGCCTCCGGACGGAGGATGGAACCGCCCCAAGTTTCGCCCTTGCCGGTAAGAACGCCGGTGTGGTACTTGCGAGCCAGTTTCTGATACATACCGTTCAGGAAGCCGATCTCACGGCCGCCTACGCCTACGTCGCCGGCGGGAACGTCGGTATCGACACCGATATTGTGCCACAATTCAAGCATGAAAGCCTGGCAGAAACGCATGATTTCAGCGTTCGACTTGCCGGTCGGATCGAAGTCCGAACCACCCTTTGCACCACCCATCGGAAGGGTCGTCAGGGCGTTCTTGAAAGTCTGCTCGAAACCGAGGAACTTCAGCATCGAAGGGTTCACGGCCTTGTGGAAACGCAGACCGCCTTTGTAGGGACCGATCGCGCTGTTGAACTGAACGCGGTAGCCCAGGTTGGTCTGAACTTCGCCTTTGTCGTCCACCCACGTTACGCGGAAGGTGAAGATACGATCCGGCTCTACGAGGCGCTCAACGATCTTGGCTTTCTCGAACTCAGGATGTTGGTTGTAAACTTCCTCGATGGACTCGAGTACTTCGCGTACGGCCTGCAGGTATTCATTTTCACCCGGGTGCTTACGCTCCAATTCTGCCATTAAATTGTTAACATTCATAATATATTGAAATTAAGTTGTGGTTTAATGTTGATGCAAAGATAATATTTATTCTTATAGATTGTAATTTATTTTGCACGAAAAGATTACTTTTTCGTACAAAGCGATTTTGTTTGTTTGAAAAACTGAAATTGAACGGTTTTTTCGAGCCCGGACTCTCCCGTATATACTATATGGAAAAAGTTTTCGCACGGATTGGGGCCTGTGAACGGGGATTTTGGAAAAATATCGTTATCTTTGTTGGGATTAAACCTTTTTTATAAGGCAATGAGTTCAGACAAGTACATTTTGCAGGAGGTCGTCGATGCCCGTACGGAGCGGGAGTTCCTCGATCTGCCTCGGAAAATCTATAAGGGGAATCGTAACTGGGTATGTCCCCTCGATCCTTCGATCCAGGCTGTTTTCGATCCGAAGAAAAACGAGATGTTCTCCGATGGCGAAGCCATTCGCTGGATCGCACGCGATAAAAAAGGAGAAGTGGTGGGACGTATCGCCGCTTTTTACGACCGGGAACATGCTTTCCTGGAGGAGCAGCCGACGGGAGGGTGCGGCTTTTTCGAGGCTATCAACGACCAGGAGCTGGCCGATCAGCTTTTCGATGCAGCCCGCATGTGGCTTTCCAGCCGGGGTATGGAGGCGATGGACGGTCCGATCAATTTCGGTCCCCGGGATTCCTGGTGGGGGCTGTTGGTCAGCGGGTACGAATTTCAGCCCCTCTATGAGAACACGTACAATCCGCCTTATTATAAAGAGTTGTTCGAAAATTACGGATTCCAGAACTACTTCAACCAGCATACCTATCTGCGTCGGTTGGAGGTGGGGCAGTTGAGCGATTCGGTTTACGAGCGTGTGAAGCGTCTGGAGGAGAGTCCTGGTTACTGTTTCAAGCATATCTCGAAAAAGAATCTCGAGCAGGTGGCCGAGGATTTCCGGCTGGTTTATAACAAGGCGTGGGCGCTGTTTTCGGGCGTGAAGGCGATGGACCGCGAACAGGCGTTCCGCATTATGAATACGCTGCGTCCGATTATCGATGAACGGTTGATCTATTTCGCTTACTATAACGACGAACCCATCGGCTTTTTCATCATGGTGCCCGATTTGAACCGGGTGATCGGTTCCTTCAACGGCAAGTTCGGCTGGTGGAACAAGTTGCGTCTGATGTGGGCGCTCAAGGTGGCGCATAAGGCCGACCGGATCTTCGGCCTGATTTTCGGAGTCACCCCCGAGTTCCACGGCAAGGGCATCGAGGCGGGAATCATTCGTGCCTTCGAGAAGGAGGTGCCGAAGTTGCCCTACAAATCATTGGAACTTACGTGGATCGGCGATTTCAATCCGGTGATGATGCGCATGGTGGAGAGTTACGTATGCGCCACCAAGCACAAGATGCATACGACCTACCGCTACCTGTTCGACCGCACGAAGGAGTTTCACCGCTGTCCCCGGATGGGCGTGAAGCGCCGCGAATAAGACTGATAATCAAATAACTGATAATTAAATCGATAACAGACAATGAAAACAACGGTTTTTACCAAACATCACATTGCGAACGGCGCTAAGATGGCCGAGTTCGCAGGTTACAACATGCCGATCGAATTTACGGGCATCAACGAAGAGCACCTGGCCGTGCGCAACAACGCGGGTGTATTCGACGTGAGTCACATGGGCGAGGTCTGGGTAAAAGGTCCCAAGGCCGAAGCGTTCCTGCAGCATATCACGACCAACGATGTTGCGGCGCTTTACGACGGGAAGGTGCAATATACCACCATGCCCAACGGCAAGGGAGGTATCGTGGACGACCTGCTGGTTTACCGGATCGATGCCGAAACTTATCTGCTCGTAATCAATGCGGCTAATATCGACAAGGATTGGAACCATATCGTCGAAGAGGGCAAGAAATTCGGCTTGGAGGCCGGTCATGGCAAGCAGCTCTACAACGCTTCGGACGAGATCTGCCAACTGGCGATCCAGGGTCCCAATGCGATGAAGATCGTGCAGAAGTTGTGCACCGAGCCGGTTGAGGATATGGAATACTATACGTTCAAGAAGCTGAAGGTTGCCGGTGTGGATGCGATTCTTTCGATTACGGGATACACCGGTGCGGGCGGCTGCGAGATCTATGTGGCCAACGAAGACGGCGAGAAACTCTGGAAGGCTCTCTGGCAGGAGGGTTCGAAGGAGGGGCTGAAAAATATCGGCCTCGGTGCCCGCGACACGTTGCGTCTGGAGATGGGTTTCTGCCTCTACGGTAATGATATCGACGATACGACTTCGCCTATCGAGGCGGGCCTGAACTGGCTGACCAAGTTCGTCGATGGCAAGGAGTTCATCGACCGCAAACTGATGGAAGAGCAGAAGGCCGGCGGTCTGACCCGCAAACTGGTCGGTTTCAAGATGATCGATCGCGGTATTCCGCGTCATGGTTACCAGATCGCCTCTCCTGAGGGCGATATCATCGGCCAGGTGACTTCGGGTACGATGTCGCCCTGTCTGAAACAGGGGATTGGTATGGGTTACGTGAAGAAGGAGTTCGCCAAGGTCGGCACGCAGATCGCCATCGTGATCCGCGAGAAGCTGATGAAGGCCGAGGTCGTGAAACTTCCGTTCATTCAGCAAAAATAGTTTCCGTCCGATCGGATGATTCGGG
>OKUZ01000245.1_pt1 | contig 23662 bp, 9 predicted proteins | sample 1606681 | NCBI WGS metagenome assembly OKUZ01 (sample SAMEA3882524, study PRJEB24775) | human gut metagenome | biome: human-associated habitat; feature: intestine environment; material: feces | place: Netherlands | collected 2009/2010 | reverse complement strand
GGATGCTCCATATTATTGTTGACTACAGCATCTGGAGCATCCATACCCTGAGTGACCGGACGGGTCGGGTCTTCGCGATGACAGATATCCTGCAACATACGTGAAAGTTTAGGTCCGTTATTTCCATTCCATTGGTCGGGCACTTCATTACCGATACACCACATCACAACACTCGGATTATTGCGATAGTGACGAATAAGATTTACCAGGTCTTTCTCAACCCACTCATCGAATATCTTGTGATAGCCATTCGCCATTTTTGCCGATTTCCATTCATCAAATGATTCCGGCATCAACATCATACCCATTTCATCACACGCCTCTACCAGTTCAGGAGCAGGCATATTGTGAGAAGTACGGATAGCGTTACAGCCCATATCCTTCAAGATACGGATTTGGCGGCGGATGGCCGCATCATTTACCGCTCCTCCCAAAGGACCTAAATCATGGTGATTACAAACGCCTTTGAATTTTGTCAGTTTACCATTCAGGAAGAAGCCCTTGTCAGGGATAATCTCCAATGTACGGATACCAAAACGAGTCGTATATTCATCCTTCAATGTCTCTCCATCGTATACTTTGGAAACTGCGGTATACAATGCCGGATTTTCAGGCGACCATAAAGAAGGACGGTACACAACAAAATTCTGACCGAAGAAATTCTCTTTCCTTCGGGGTTCAGAATTTCAGTTACAATGCGGTAATTACCGACGTTTTTTCCTTCAGGCATCACTAAATCGGTCTTCACATTAACTCTTGCGAAACCGTCCTCTACAACGGGAGTTGTGATAACCGTTCCCCATGTGGGAATATGTACATCTTCTGTCACCACCAAATGTACATTGCGATACAATCCTGCCCCGGGATACCAGCGTGAAGATTCACGTTCGTTTTCCAGGCGGACTGCCAGTTCGTTTTTCTCTCCCGGTTTCAGATAAGGAGTGGCATCCACATAAAATGAATTATAGCCATAAGGCCAGTATCCTGCCTCTTGTCCGTTGATATATACACGGGCATGACTCATGGCACCGTCAAATATCAATGTAGCTTTCTTGCCTTTCTCAAAACCGGGAGCATCAAAGTTCAGGCGATACCATCCGGTTCCTACAAACGGAAGACCTCCGGTACGTCCGGCATGTTCCATCGCCTCGGTCTGTCCATCTTGAGTAATAGCCATTTCCTGCTTGTCATTATTGATACTGAACGGACCATAAATCGCCCAATCATGAGGAACGGTGACGTTCTGCCATTTACTGTCATTATAACCGGAATTGGCAAATTCCGCATTATCTTCACGTGTAAATTTCCACCCTTTTTCGAAAGTCTGCTCTGTACGTACCTGCGCTTGCAAAAAAGCAAAATAACAAACAGCTCCTAACGCAGCACACAAAATTCGTTTCGTATTCATAGTTATTTCTTATTAGGATTTTCTGTTACTATAAAAGTAATTTCACCTGCCTTGATCAAATCATCATGCGAAATCAAATATTTATTAATCTTCTTATTGCCCAGTCTGATTTCCTTTATATAATCCCCTTGTCCTTCTTTCTTGATAACCAATTCTTTCTTGCCCCAATATTTAGGATCAAGCTGAACGGTCACTTTATCAAAAGTAGGAGTGGTCAATGTATATTCGGGCACACCCGGACAATCCGGATAGAATCCCATCATACTGAATATAGCCCATGCAGACATCGTACCCGTATCATCATTGCCGGGAATTCCATCCGGCTTAGTTGTGAAATACTTAGCCAGCAATTCCTTCACCAATTTCTGTGTACGCCATTCTTCACCTTTGAAACGACTGAACAGGTAAGGATAGGCTATATCGGGTTCATTGGCCGGATCATAATTCCCTTCATCAAACACGCTTTGCAATTTATCAACAAATTTCTTGTCGCCCCCCATCAACTTTACCAAGCCATTGATATCATGAGGCACAAAGAAAGTGTAATTCCATGCATTACCTTCATGGAAACCGGGACTAGGTGCAAAATTAGCTCCTTCTTTCGGATCAAACGGTTCATAGAATTTGCCTTCTTTAGTTATCGGACGCAAGGTTCCGAAATCCTTGCTATAATAATTTTTATAGCCCATAGAACGTTTGCGGAACAATTTCGCATCTTCTTTCTTACCTAAAGCCTCCGCCAAGGTAGAAAGTGCATAGTCGGCAACATAGTATTCCAAAGCATGAGAAACCGAATTATCATACTGACTTTCCATCGGCACATACCCTTTGGACATATAATCGTCATTATCCGGACGCATCAGATTATCCTTGCCCGGAGTAGTGGCCGACTTATACATTCCCTTATAAGCTTCGTCAATGTCAAAGTCTTGCAATCCCTTCATCCAACTGTCTACCAGAACAGGAATAGAAGGGTCACCTTCCATCGTCAATGTTTCACGACCATACAATTCCCATTTCGGGAACCATCCGTGTTCCTTGTATATGCCCATCATGGTGTGAATCATATCCATCTGACGCTCCGGATATACCAAAGTCATCAACTGGTGATAGTTACGATAAGTATCCCACAATGAGAATACCGTGTAACGGTTATGGTTGGTGGTCAAAATCTTATCTCCCTCCATTTGTGGATATTGTCCGCTTACATCCTGCAAAATATTCGGATGAACCATCGTGTGATACATAGCGGTATAGAATACTCCTTTTTGCTCTTCCGTTCCACCTTCCACTTTGATACGGGAAAGATCATCGTTCCATTTCTTACGGGCTTCCGCACGCAGTTTGTCGAATGTTGTACCGAAAGGCTGTTCTTTTTCCAGATTCAAACGGGCATTCTCTATGCTGACAAAAGACACGCCCATACTGACTTCAATCACTTCTTCCGCTGTGGTATCGTAAGTAAACCACACTCCTATATCATCTCCGCTTATTTCTTTTGTATAAGCAGTATAGAGTTTGTATTTACCGGCCGTATCATCCCATTGCGCCTCCACACCCATCGGACGCATCATTTTCCAATAACCGCGTTTTGCCGGTACTTTGTTGATACGCATTACAAAATAGATAGGAAATACCGCCTGAGGATTATAACAGAAAGTTCCCAACAATTTGGTACCTTCAATCTCACGGTCGTTTACAAAACGAACGGTAGCACCACTCTCATTGGTCAATCCCTCTCCCAGATTCAACAAGATATTGCTTTGTCCGGCAGGAAAAGTAAAGCGTGCCATACTGGTACGTGGAGTGGCAGTCAGTTCACATTTCACATTGTATTTATCCAGTATATTGGTATAATAACCCGGATTTGCAGTTTCACCTTGATAGAAGCTTCCATAATTATGATAATCCACATCCAGTTTGCCGGTGGTAGGCATTAATAACAATGATCCCAATTCCGGACAGCCTACCCCGCTAAGATTAACGTGCGCAAAGCCGGTAAGATATTTATTATTGAATTCGTATGGAGTGGACCACCATTGCTTGTCTTTATCCTTATCCCCTTCGGGAACCCCCATCACATTGAAAGGAGTCACCGACATCATTCCATGAGGGGTTAATGCTCCGGGGTTTGTCGTACCGTAATTAGTAGTACCCACAAAAGGGTTTACATAATCTACCGGCTCTTTCTGTGCTGCCGCAGAAAAAACTGAGATACAAGCCAGAACAGCCGATAACAAAATTTGTTTCTTCATGCTATTTGTTGTTTATATAAGTTCTATTATTTCACTACAATTTCATCTGTAAACAAGAAACCTCCGAATTCGCCCGAAGATGCCTGATAACGTATGTAACGTGCTTTGGCATTTCCTTCCCAACCAAAGTTGATGAAAGTCACTTTGTCATCCTTCACTACTTTGTGCTCCATGCGCTTCAGTTCCGTAAACTCCTTACCATCATTGGAAACGGAAATGATCACTTCTGAAGGCATAAAGACTTCAGGTCCACACACCTGCATAAAGTCTGCTCCAACAGAATGAATTTCTGTTTCTTTTTCCATATCAATGGTCACATCCATTCTTTTCTTGTCTATAAAACCTTGCCAACGCCTGTCACCATAAGTCCAGCCTCCGATCACACCATCTACCAAGGCACTGTCACCACCGGCCGAATAGCCGGGATAATAAGCGGCATCCGGTCCGTAAGCCACTTTCTTACCTACTGCCAAATGTTGTACGGGCTGATCCGCTCCCGGACGATTTCCTATCTCATTTTTCAAATCAAAAGGATGGTATCCTTCAGCTTTCAATGCCTCTACCTCTTTCAATGCACGAACATGAAAATCATCATAGTTCTTCACAGAAGGGGCACTCCAAGCAACTTCCGCCAAGGCAAGAATACGAGGATAAATCATCATTTCCGCATGTTCCGGAGTCGGAATATATTCTGTGAATAAATTAGCTTGTACTCCATACACCAACTGGACTTTATCCGCACTCAAAGTATCGGGTACAGGATTAAATGAATAAACTTTGGACAAAGGCAGATAGCCTCCTATTGCTTCCGGCTGGGAATCAGGAGCATCCTGATAAGAATCAAAATAGCAGAACTCACCCGGACTCATAATAGCCATGTGGCCGGAATCAACCGCTTTCATTCCCCCTTCCGTGCCACGCCATGACATGACAGTGGCATTAGGTGCCAAACCACCTTCCAATATTTCATCCCAACCCAATAATTTACGTCCGTGGGCATTCAAAAAGACCTCAATACGATGAATCAGATAACTCTGTAACTCGTTCACATCTTTCAAGCCTTCTTTTTTCATACGTGCCTGGCACAGTTTGCAAGTGGGCCATGAGGCTTTACCTGCCTCATCCCCTCCTATATGAATATATTCGGACGGGAAAAGTTCCATTACCTCTGTCAGCACATTTTCCAGAAACTCGAAAGTCTTTTCATTACCGACACAGAAATCGGCTTGTTTGTAAGGTTCGTGTGTACAAGACAACTCGGGATAAGCAGTCAGTACTTCTTCCGAATGCGCAGGCATCTCTATCTCAGGAATAACAGTAATAAAACGTTCCTGAGCGTATGCCACCAGTTCACGGATATCATCTTGAGTATAATAACCTCCGTGAGCATCTTTACTGCCTTTTTCTTCATACCGTCGTCCGTTATTCCACCATTCTTTCCAGGTAGGAAACTCACGCCATGCCGCAAATTCTGTCAGACGGGGATATTTTTTTATTTCAAGACGCCAGCCCGCAGCGTCAGTAAGATGCAGATGCAGACGGTTCAATTTATAATATGCCAAAGCATCCATCTGCTTTTTTATAAATTCCTTATCGAAGAAATGACGGGAAACATCCATCATAAAGCCACGATAAGCAAAACGGGGTTCATCCGTAATGACTCCTGCCGGCAATCCTTTTTCATCAACCATTTGCAGCATAGTCTGAACTCCATAGAACAATCCTGCCCCGGAAGTTGCACGAATAAGTACCTGATCAGGAGTTACCGTCAGAACATATCCCTCGGAAGAGTTTACCTCCGGCAGTTCCGCCACTTGTTTCAAGACAACATTATGTCCCTCTTCTGCTATTACCGGTTTCAAATTCATGGAAGAAGCCACCAGATAATCTTCCAAAATCTTCTTGTCCCCCTCAGACGCATCTATATATAACCCTGTTTCCGAATTCAATGAAAACACTTCCTGCTGTAATTCCACCTTTAATGGTGCGGGAATAACAGAAAGTGTGCGTTGCTCTTCTTTCGTGCAACTTGCAAACAGCAAGCCCAATGCAACTTCCGCCAATATAATCAATCTTCTCATCTTCTCTTTTCTTTAATTCTATTAATTTCATTAGTACGAATGCCCGGTTTCAATTCTCCATTAATAATGTAATGAAATCCGTCCTGCGAAACTATTACAGCTCCGGCACGCGCACCTTGCTCATATTCGCCTAATGTAGTCCATTTATCCGTCTGCGGATGATAGAGCAGCAGGTTTCTATTAAACCGATACCACTCTACAGGATGTGACAAATATTCTTTTCCCGCATAAATACCTTGCAGAGCTTTTAAGAATATATCCTTATCAACTCCTCCGGCACACAATATCATACCCTCGCCAAAAGAGGTTCCCATTCCACCACCTAAAGAGATCTCATTACCTTCCGCATCATACGGGGTGGCAACCGATGACCATTCTTTCGTTTCCGGAGAATACATATATCCATCTACTGACAAAGAAGCCTGATGCCCTTCAACAGCCGGGGCAAATCCCCCCCACACATAAAGTTTTCCATCTTGTGCCACGCAAACAGATTGTACTCTGGGTTCACCCGGAATATCTGTTTCTCTTTTCCATCCTCCAGACAAATCCGACAGATCAAGCATGTACATGGCCGAGGATGGAATGCCATTTACATTTCCACCGACAATATATAGTGAATGTCCTACTAATGCACCTGCCATATTATCCATAGTTACAGGCAAAGAGGGCAAAGTATCTCTTTTCAAGGTGTCTTTTTGCAAAGATAAAAGAAAAACATCAGACAAGCTGTGTGTTGCCGTAGTCCCTCCAACACAAATTAACCCTTTTTCAGTAGAAATAGTGACTCCATAAGCTGCTGCCTGAGGCAGTTGGCCTATTTTCTTCCACTCAAAAGCCGTATCATTTGACAAAGGGGCGATATATATATCCCGATAATAAGCTTTTTTTCCTCCATCGGCTACCGGTATATCAGGGAAATTACAACCTCCGGCTATCAGCAAATTTCCTTCAATCACTCCCGCATATAATGCAGAAACTCCCTTAAGAAAACCGGTATTCTCTGTAGGGAACCCATGCATTTTCTCAAGAGATATTTCAGAAGCATCCGATTGACCGCTACAAGCAGCCATTGTCATCATGCCCAGTATCGCATAAACGCCATATATTATTTTTCTGATCATGTTTTCATGGTGAAGCAAATAATAAAAAGTGTGCCAAAAGCAAATCAGCCATCCCGCTTGCCCCAGAAACGGATTGCACCAACGCAAACACAGCATTCCTTACGCATATGGACGGAGGCATTCCACCTCACGCCCAACGGTACTCTATCACACTTTTGGCACACAGTCATTATTTGAATATAACTATCAATTTAATGAAATTTCATCAACAAACAAGAAAGCCGGATTTCCTTTGCCACCGTGCCAAGCAGGAATGCTATGTTCCGCTAAAGCGGTCACTTTCACATAACGGGCAGTCACCGGATCGAAAGTCAACGTATGGTTGAACACTCCATTCTTGTCATCCTGCTTCATTGCCGGATATTTTTCTGAAGCAATTTCCTTAAAGTTCTTTCCGTCTTCGGATACAGCTACAGAAAAAGCACGGGCATCAAACACCCAGTCACCTTTTTCCACACAAGTAGAAATAGAAGCGCTGCTGATTTCTGTCGGTTGCTGCATATCAATAACTGCTTCCATATCATTTTTATAGAAAGCAATCCAACGGCCCGTCTTATAGTTACCGTTACCTTTCAATCCGTCCACCAAAGTGGGAGCGCCTTTGAATTCATATTGCTTGTTTACCGGTTGCAACATAGTGACAGGTTTCATACTAGCCTTGTTAAAAGCAATTTCCTCTGTAACCACACGGCTATTTCCTGCAGGACGTACAGTAATCGCTTTAAAAGTACAATTCTGTTTCAATTTCAATGTTTCCGTATACAACTGGGAAGCAGCGGAAGGTTCCGTTCCATCCAAAGTGTAATAGATAGGACTATTATCAATAGTAGACAAAGTAACATCCAGCGTACCATCTTTCGGATTAGGAGTAAATACAGCATTTACATCAAAGACATGCTTGGCATAATTATATTTATAAACATCATAAATATCTACCAACTGAGGCAAACGCTTCAAGAAACCTTCATAGTTTTTCTTTTCCGGCATGGTCCACTGAATTTCAGACAAAGCAGCCATACGGGGTAATTCCATATATTCTACCTGACTGTAGGTAGGAATGTATTCAGTCCATAAGTTGGCCTGTACGCCAATGATGTATTTCTGCTCTTCCGGAGTCAGATCAGCCGGCATCGGCTCATAGTTATATACTGTTTCAACGGGTACATATCCACCAATAGCCTCAGGTTCATTAGCAATATCCTTGGTTTGGTAATAGTCGAAATACAAATAAGTATTAGGAGTCATAATTACATCATGTTTCTGTTTTGCGGCTTCAATACCTCCGGCAACACCACGCCATGACATTACAGTGGCATTGGGAGCCAATCCGCCTTCCAGAATTTCATCCCAACCGATAATCTGACGTCCGTGTCCGTTCAGGAACTTCTCTGCATGATTGATAATGAAACTCTGCAATCTTTCCTCGGCAGTATGATTCTTGTCAGACTTAAGACCTAAAGCCTTGATACGAGCCTGGCACTTTGGACATTTTGCCCAACGTACCTTAGGACATTCGTCACCACCTACATGAATATATTCTGATGGGAAAATCTGAATAATTTCCCCTAATACATCTTCAATGAATTTCAAGGTTTCATCATTTCCTGCGCAAAGCACATCTTCTGATACCCCCCAGATTTTCCATACTTCGTACGGACCACCAGTACAGCCCAAGTTAGGATATGCAGCCAAAGCAGCCTGCATGTGTCCCGGCATATCAATTTCCGGTATAACCGTAATATGACGTTCGGCAGCATAAGCTACAATTTCTTTTGCTTCTTCCTGTGTGAAGAATCCACCATAAGGCTTGCCATCATATTTTCCCGAGTTATGTCCGATAACCGTTTCCGCTCTTTTAGAACCTATTTCAGTCAGTTCAGGACGACTCTTGATTTCGATTCTCCATCCCTGGTCTTCAGACAAATGCCAGTGGAAACGGTTGATGTTGTGCAAAGCCAGCATATCAATAAAACGCTTTACAGAATCTACCGGGAAAAAATGACGTGACACATCCAACATTGCACCACGATAAGAGAAACGAGGATAGTCATTGATTTCAACCGCCGGTAAAGCGATATCCACTCCTTGTGCTACCGGAATAGATTTACGCAACGTCTGGATGCCATAAAATACTCCGGCTTCCGTAGGTCCTGAAATAACCACTTGGTCGCTGGTTACCTTTAACTGGTATCCTTCAGGATTTTCAGCATTTCCACCTAATTGCAGGATTATTCCTTTGCCGTCTGTACCGGCTTGTACAGCCAATGACTTTCCGGTAAGATCTTTGATATAACTTGCCAAAAATTCAGCGTTCTTTTGCATTTTTTCATTGCCTTCCGGATACATTATCTTAGTTCCATTTGACAAAATAAACGGAGCAGCCTGATCCATTACCGAAATTTCCTGCGGTAACGGAATTATCTGATAATTTGCTTCTTTCACTTCTGTGTTACAGGATAAAAGCATAAAACCTGCCATTGTCAGCCCTGCAAGGCCCATTAAAGTTTTCATAATAGATATTAATTGATTAGTTAGTATCACTTAATTGCTTAATAGTTATATCAACCTTTTCATTCTTCTTCAGTTTATCTGAAGTAATAATCACTTTCTTTGTCTGTCCCGGCAACAAGTCAAAGAAGTTGTCAGTAAATCTCGCACCCTGAACAGGAATCTCTATGAACACATCCCTGGCCAGCTGTCTGGCAGACAGAGTCACTTCATATTTTCCATCCATCGGCTTCACTTTATAGCGGATCTCGGTCTTCGGAAGCTCCTGATCTTTTGCGTGGTTAAAGTAATAAATTTCTTCGGATAAAACCTCACCTTTCTTATTTTTTAATGTCATTAGAAGAAAAGTATTTTGAGGACTTGTTGTCATACCTGCATAAGGTTCCTTATAATATAAGGTGGAAGCATTGGCCGGAACCTCGCCCTTGATACTCTTTTTAGTCAGAACCTTTCCATTAAAATCCATCACACGCAACAATAAAGTCACCTCTTTATCCGCTTCCAGTTTGTCCGACATAACATAAATATTCAAATCCTCCCCTTCCTTGACAGCATCTACCAATACCGGAGCAAAAGCTCTTTTTGCCTGATAATGCAACGCTTTCCAATTGCCATAATAATCAATGCTCGACCAGGAAACGACCGGCCAGCTGTCATTCAGCTGCCAATATAAAGTTCCCATACAATAGGGACGGTTACGACGATGGGCTTCCAAACCCTGGCGCACTCCTACCCCCTGCAAAACCAAACCCATATAAACCAACTGATCGAAATCTTCAGGCACTTTATAATACAGTCCCATAGTCTTCTTGATGAGGAAATTACCGATAGTGGCTTTTTGATGAGCATTCATCACCTCCGATTCCAATGCATAATCTTCCGGTGAGGCAAAAGTAGCAATCGTCTTCATTTCAGGAAATGCCTGAAAACCAAACTCACTCATAAAACGCGGAATTTCCGTATCCAGACTTTCAAACGGTTTCTGACCATACCAGATACCCCAATTATGGCTGTCGGCAATCTTCCAACTTTCGGGACGTCCCCAATTGGCCTCGTACGGAGAACCATGCATATAGAAACGGTCCGGATCAAGTTCAGCTACTTTACGAGGCAACAACTCACGGAAAAGTTTGTCATAGCCCTGCTTCATTCCTTCCATAATACCGGGATCAGTGTATTTCTTATCCCATCCCCAGTAGCGCATACCTTCATAAATTTCATTGTTTCCACACCACATAGCCAGACTGGCATGGTTCCGTAAACGCTTGATATTATATTCCGCCTCGGCCTCTACCCGTTTCATAAAAGCAGGATCGGACGGATAAGTAGTGCAGGCAAAAATAAAATCCTGCCAAACTAAAATTCCATTCTCGTCCGCCGCCTGGTAAAAAGCATCATCCTCATAAATTCCTCCACCCCATACACGAATCATATTCATATTGGCATCTTTCACATCCTTGAACAACTGGCGGTAACGTTCTTCAGTAATGTTAGGCAGCAAAGCATCATCCGGGATAAAATTCGCGCCTTTGGCAAACATCGGTTCACCATTGACTACAAAATAGAAGGATTCTCCCTGATCGTCTTTTTCTTTCACCACCTTTATTGTACGGAGTCCGATACGCTCTTTTTGAGAAGCTATCACTTTACCATCCACCTTTATTACGGCTTCAAAGTCATACAATGCAGGTTCCCCCCAACCATTAGGCATCCATAAATGAGGCTGCCGTATCTCTATGGGAAGAAGAATATGGTTTGTTCCCGGCTGCAATGTCACCTCTTTCTGTTCGGTTACCTTTTCACCCTCCTTATAAGAATAAGCAACGGTTACTTCCGCTTTCTGAGGAGTTGCAGAAACACTGTTTACAGTCAGGCGGTTTTCAACTTTCGCCAGATCTTTTGTTACCGAAGCCTGACGTACATAGTAATCATCAATGCGTGCCACATCATAGAAAGTCAGTGTCACAGGCCGCCAGATACCACTGGTTACCAAGCGGATTCCCCAATCCCAGCCATAACTGTAAGGCGCTTTACGGCTATAGATACTGACCCGCTTATCACTATGATCATTATCAGCAGGATAATCAAAGCCATTGGTTTCCCATTGGGGTAAAGTTTGCTTGACAGGTGAATGAAACAGAATCTGCAAATGGTTTTCTCCCTTCCGCAACACCTCTTTTACCGGAAGAGTATAGCCGACAAACATATTGTCCGTACGTTCCAACAAAGAGCCGTTCAGGTAAATATCCGCATACGTATCCAACCCTTCCAAAATCAACAAGGCAGCATCCCGCGAGAGTTGCTCATCCGTCACATTAAAAGTAGTTTTATAGACCCAGTCCTCATTCTCCACCCACTGCACTTTTTGCTCATTCATCCCATAAAATGGATTGGGCAGCTTATTATGAGAAATCAAATCCTGATGTACCGTTCCGGGCACCGTAGCCGGCAACCATTCATTCCGGCCGACCTGGGCGAACTCCCATCCCTTATCAAGACTCAGACTCTCTGACTTCTTATACTCCTTTGCACTGAGCATCATCGGAAAGCATCCTAACATCATCAAAACTTTTAATGTTTTCTTCATCTTACCTATCTTTATTAATTTATATACTATTCAGCCCGGAATGTGGATGCAGGCAAACCGGCGCCATTTACCAGATTGGCACGGGTAAATGGCTGCCATCCGTAACGAACCGTTTCCGGCTCTTTCACCTTGTCACTCCATACTTTTATTTTACCGTTTTCAACAACAGCCTGTGCCGGATAAAATAATCCATCATCACCTGCCACTTCGAATGTACGAAGCGATTTCCCATCCGAAGTCGACAACTCCTCCGCATAATCAAAAGAAATATAAGCCGCACCTCCACTAAATACGACCGATTTATAAAGCGGTCCCGAAGGAATGACATTTTTATATCCGTATGTTTTATTCAAAGCCCATGCAGCCAACCGTTCACCGACTTCTCTTTTCTGTTTGGGGTGTACGTCCAATGAGTCTCCCCTATCTGAACTGACAGCCATACCGGTATGAGGAATCTCCGCCATCAAACGACGCTGGCTATCACGGAACCAAGTCCATGACGGACGGTCTATACTGGACAATTGGACAAAATAGAATGGAAGTTCCGCATCCCCCCAATTCTTGCGCCAACTTTCCACCAACAATCCGAACAACTTTTCATGAGCCTCCCGATTATGGGCATTGGACTCACCCTGATACCAAATAAAGCCTTTGACCGGAAACTGTTCCAAAGGACGGATACCCGATTCATACAAATAACAAGGCTCATAAGGATGGCGTTGCAATTTATTGGAAGACTGCTTTACATTCAAGGCAGCACGCCCACGCACCCAGTCTTGAATAAAATCATTCTGCATCCAATTACGTAAGATAGCCGGAAAACGATATTCCAATGTACTACGGTCTATCCATGCTTCAGTAGGAGATCCGCCAATGGCATTGCAAATCAGTCCTACAGGAACTTGCAAACTATCCTGCAATTTCTTTCCGAAATAGTAAGCCACCGCCGAGAAATTACCGGCTGTTTCAGGCGAACAAACTGTCCACCGTGTATCCTTATAATATTGCAGATGATTCAATGAATCGAGTACCGAAGCATCCCACTCCACCGCATCCGTACGCCAACGGGCTTTCATATCATAAAAACGGATATTGCTATTTGCAGCTTGAGGAACATCTTGTGCGGCAGTCGCACTCCAATTCAGATAAAACTCCATATTCGATTGTCCGGAACAGAGCCACACTTCTCCCGCCAACACATTTTCATAGACCAGTTTCCGTTTTTCTGTAGAAACAGTCAGCGTATATGGACCGCCCGCCTTCAATGGCCGGACATCCACCGCCCACTTTCCATCTGCTCCCGTCACAGCCTGAAGTTTCTGCCTGTCTATGGAAACAGTCACTTTCTCACCGGCATCCGCTTTTCCCTGAATAGTCAGCAGACGTCCATGCTGCAATACCATATTGTCCGTATAAATTTCCGGCATTTGCAAACCGCCAAAATCACCGGTTATGCCTTCATACACCGTTTTTGCCAGGACAGCCGCACCTTCCTTATCAGGATGGACAGCATCGGGTAACATAAAAGGATATGGATATAAAGGTGCATGAAAATCTATCAACTGTACTTGTGCGTATTTCGCTATCGTTTCTATAGCCAGCTGAATCTCATCATGCCAGTCGCGTGTGCCGGACTCAAACCGCGGATGACGGTCGGCAATCGGAGTCAGACGGGCAATCAAAATACGACATTCAGGATTCGCCACTCTGAACGAATCAATCAGTGCACGATAATCCGCTATAAAAAAATCACGGTAATTGGGCCAATCACGCGGATCTGTATCATTCACTCCTAAATGAATAACCACTACATCACCAGCAAAAGCCAATGCATCCTTAAACTCTTTCTGTTGCATAAAAGGCCGGTGTCCCTTGTTCAGCAACGTAGCTCCCGGCTTTCCAAAACGCTCCACCGTATACCCTTCACCCAGCATTTGCTGTAACCGGGCAGGATAGGACTCCTTATCAGGATCGGATACACCTATGCCATAGGTAATGCTATTACCTACACAAGCAACCTTCACCCGCTTCCGTGCAAATGAAACGGTACAAAGAAACAAACATAAAATCAGTATTAATGTCTTCTTCATTTCTGGTCAACATAAGGTTTTACAATATCACGCCACAGCAAGTATCCCTTTCCTAATAAATGTAATCCGTCATTAGTGTATACTGGATTCATCTTGCCTGTCTCTTTCTCCACAAAATGACTATACAAATCAATATAGGCAGCTCCTTCCTTTACCGCCAATGGTTCCAACAAATCATTAATTTGTTTTACCACCTGCCAGCGTGATGTATGCCCGTTAAACATACCGTAACAATCATTCACCGGCAATACACTTTGCAAATATAATTTTGTTTTTGGAGATTCTTGCTTTATTTTCCGAACAATCATACTTATTTCTGAAATAATTTTATCCGCAGACGTTCCCCGAGAAACATCATTGATACCGATCAATAAAAAAATCTTTGCCGGTTTTCCCTTTACAATCGGATCCAAACGGTCATATACCCCCATACAGATATCTCCACTGATACCCCTGTTCTTCACATTCTTATTTTGGAACAACTCAGCCCACTCGCAACCGTTGGTGATACTGTTCCCTAAAAAAATAATATCTTTTGAAGTAACCGGAAGTTCTTCAAACAAAGTCGCTCTCTGCTCATAAAAAGTAGAATACTTGCGTTCCTGAGCAAACTGGGGTAACGCTAATAATAATCCCAATAACAATAAGACAATACGTTTCATTTTATTTTTGTTTATCTGGTGAATAAATCAATCCCTCTGCCGCCCTTTCTCCGTCAGGAGTCACAAAGACAGCAGTAAACATCCACTTCACAAGACGCGTCTGGTCCATCCGGAACTTACCGACAGGTAATTTCAGGAACACTTTATTCCAACCCTTATTTAAATGCACAGCCAGCGGAGAACGTGCCACACAATTTTCATTTCCTAATGGAATTTCATTACTCTTCACCTGATGGGTTGCTGTCCATACAGGAGGCATTATTTCCCTATCATTAATCCAGATACGGCTACCTTTATAATCCCATTTACCTTGCAGCGGAGCCAGATCCATCTCCGAACGGCTATAATTCTGAAATTCTGCCCATAACCCCACTTCCTGATCTTTAGGAGAATATACCCAAGTATATGCATACGCGGTATGATCCTCTTTAGGATCGGCATAAAATCCGGGAACAAACGTCCCCCAGACATGGCGTAAATAAATACCTGCCCCTATTGCCTGACGTACACCATACGTATTCCCGTTATAATGATAGGTATCCTTTAACTCCTGTTCAGGCGGGAACACCTTATCCATATCTCCCCCATTAGGAAAAGCATCCGTAATATTCCATTTTACATTAGTCTGTTTTACATAGGCGAAAGGATATCCTTTAAACGTATGCTCCTTATGCCACAACATACGCTTTTCAAAATCAGCGAATTCTTTGAATGCTTCCGTGTCTTCGGGTGGAAGTATCGTACCCAGTCCGTCAAAATATTCCGTACCTCCCCCTCTCCAGGCACGCTCGGCAATAGCAAGCATATTGGGATACAAGCCATTTTCAATAACCAGATTCCACTCATTGTCAATCAAACGATCGTGCCACAAAGCCAATATAGTTCCCGCAATGTCCTCACTGCCTTCTGCCTGATCATAAATACGGCTGTTGTACAAAGCTACAATATCACCGAAAACATCAAAATGATTCAGATAATGAAATTTGGAATCGATAGCAGGAATACCCGGTTGCGCCTTTCCACGGTAACTCCACAAATGTGTCATGTCTATTTCCCCCGGTTTATAGTGCCAGCCCGGATTCCAAGATATTACTTTTTTCCCTTTTGAGCGTACATACGCCACCATTTCGGGTACAAAATGCGGATTGGTAAACTCCACCTCATCCGTACCTATATGTAAATAAGGCACATCAAATGTCTCACACACCTCATCCAGCAACAGTTTCAATATTTTCATCCCTTCCGGACTTTGCATATCATGGCGGAAAGCACGCACAAAGGCAGCACTATGCCCCGGCATATCTATCTCAGGAATCAACAACACCTGATGTTTCTTACAAAAATCCACCAAATCACGTGCCTCTTCCAGCGTATAATATTTACCCGGCATACGGATGGTATTCACACTATCATTCAGCATAGGAAAGATTTTACTTTCCAATCTCCATGCCTGGTTTTCAGTAAGATGCCAATGAAATACATTAATCTTAAACCGGGATAAAATCTCGATCTCTCTTTTCAATTCTTCCATTGAAATATAACTGCGTCCCACATCCTGCATAAATCCGCGTATCCGGAATGCCGGCCAGTCTACAATCTCACATCCGGCAACAGAACTTCTCTTCCCTTTTTTCCGTTCCAATTGCCGAAGTGTCTGCATAGCCCAATACACTCCCTGTTCTGTTACAGCCTCTATCTTTATCCGCTTGTTTGAAACAGAAAGACGATAGGCTTCAGCCCCGTTTAGCCTGGCTTCCTCAATAGACGGAACCAGTTCCACTTCAATCACCGATGACGAATGTTCAACAATCTCACCACCTGCATTCATGATAAAAACTTCCCACTCCGGCCTCAACACCGGAGTAGAAAGTTTCACCTTTCCCATAGTAAAGTTCTTCCCCGTATCCTTATACAACTGAGGTTTAGGAAGTAACGAGATACTGGTTTGTGCTATAGTTACAGCACAAACCAGTATCATACCAATAAAACTAGAAAATCTGCGTTTCATTATTTATTTGGTCTTAATAATATCTTTCAGCTTTATCGCTTGGAAAGTCATGTGGGCCACACTGCTTTCATATAAAATTCCTACTGTTTCCTTGTCAATCATAGTCAAGCAGCTGTATCCCCAACCCCAACCGGCATCCAGCAGCAATTGATTCTCGGGCAACCAAGTCACCCCACCATCCAGACTTGCTTTGATGGTAATGCTATGACGGTTCTTGGCATCATTCGGATTAGAGAACAAAAGGATGTCTTTACCCAATACATTCTCTTTAGCTTTAACACTAATCAAACTGGCCATACAAACCGGTTCCTGTAAGGCTGTACGTGAAGACTCATGTTCTTTCCATGTTTTACCTAAATCTGTAGTTGTAGAAACGGCACGACTGCCACCACGATTATCACGCATATTCAGCATCAGCACTCCCGGTTCCACTTCCGCTACCTGAGATTCAGTTGTATTAGTGCGTGCCAATGTACTGATATTCCAGGTTTTTCCATGATCCTTACTGTATATAATACCGGCATTAGGAATACGGTCATTGCCAATATACTGGCTGGCAAAGACCAATGTTCCATCTTCCATAGAGATACCTCTACCGGGACCTTGCAGCAAGAAATACCATGACGGATCTTTCACCTGTTCTGTTATATTCATAGGCTCCGACCAGGTCTTACCATCATCATCACTTTTCACCATCATTAATTGTGCTGTATGATTACGGTCCATGCCTGTTTGTGAATTCCACCACGCACGCCCATTTCCCATACCATGTGTCCAGGCAGCGACAATCCAGATAGTTCCTGTCTTCTTATCAACCAAAATGGCCGGATCGCCTACTCCATTCTGTGCTTTAGGCAACCCATCATATTCACCAAATGCCATCGGAATGCGCATTTTCTCCCAAGTCTGACCTCCGTCCGTACTTCTGCTCAGACCTATTTCCACATACTCCTGTAAATCCGCACTATTATTATAGCGTACATCATATACCCCCAACAAGGTTCCTTTATTTGAAGTGGCCAATCCGGGAATACGATAGGCAGCAGCCCCGTCGTCACCGGCATGGCGCACGCCGATCCCCATATAATGGGTATCCGCCTTACGGGCTATCTTCAAAGGAGCAACCTGTCCGTCAATCTTAGCTTCCACCACTTCTGCCGACACTTTGGACAAGATAGAAGCAACAGGCTTCATTTGCAGGCTAATCCAAAAATAATTCACTCCCGGAAACAATTTTTGGTCAGCTTTCAATACAACCTCACGCTTCGGGGCCTTCACTTCCGACTTCAAAACGGAATAAGAAGTATTGGCAGCCAATGTTTTTCCCGGAGTATTATTAGATATATAATCTACCGGAGCAAAATAAGTCTTTCCCCTCCTCTCCACGCTTTCAGTTCCACCATAATACAGTTTCACAGATTCAATTTCATTCAAATTCACGTCTTTGCCGAAGTCCAACTTCACTTCATTCAGCATCTGACTTTGAGTAGCCTCTATACGTAAATGAAACAACTCATTATCCTGCCTTTCAATCAACACAGGAATCCGGGTTTCGCGGACAACAACCGTATCTGCCGCCGCACTCAACTTGAAGGGTGCTAATATAAAAACAACAATTAGCAGTAATAAGCTAGGGTTTCTCATAATATTTATAATTTTACGGGTGTAAAAATAAAAGTTTTTATTGAAATTAGAAAATAAAAAGACGGTTTCTTTATTAATTTCATAAAAAACACCGTCTTTTTATGCAATTAAAGATTCTTATCCGACAAAAATTTAATAACCAACCGTTTGTTTCAACAATGGATTATTAGTAAGAGCTCCTTGGTTGATAGGCCAAAGCAGACGGGCAGGCTCCGCCGGAGTATAGTCAAGCACGTACGAATCGCCAAAACGCCTCAAGTCATACCATCGTTTACCTTCCAGCATAAATTCAAACAAACGTTCCTGCAAGACAGCATCCGTCGGACGCTTATCGACTTCCTGATTGGGAAACCCCACTGTTGAAGCATCATACGCATCACCAAACGCACGCCGGCGCACCCGGTTTATCTCTGTAGCCGGATCCTCACCCAAAAGCACTTTCGCCTCAGCCAGCATCAATAGCAAATCCGAATATCTATAAATAGGATAATCATCACATCTCACCCGTGTACTCCCATTCATAACTCCCCAATACTTATGCGGATACACCCCCACCAATTCCAACTTGCCATTTTCCACCTTATTATATACATCTTTCAATGTAACGTCACGACGGGTGTCTCCCGGCAGAAACTTCTTGAAGTTTTCCAATTTCACCATCAGGCGCATGATACCGAAATTATTCTCGACCGACGTATTTATCAAAGTACCATCCGCATTATAGAATTTCCCTAAATAATCAGCCTGTGGAAACAAATCATTATTTCCATTCCACAGATTGTATTCAAACAATTCATTATGAATGGTAAAGATAATCTCTTTATTACCTTTATTATCATAAGCAAACACTCCCTGATAAGTATCCATCAAGTCCAGATTGCTACGGCTGATATTATTCTGTATGTCAACCAACGCATTCTTTGCTGTCCGGGCATCTCCTTCTCCCCCGTCACGATGGGCACTCCACAGATATACATCCGCTTTCAGCATCAATGTGGCAGCCTTTGACCACAGCGATTTTTTTTCCTTTATGGTATAATCGGATCCAAAATAACTTAATGAAGATTCTATATCTTTTTTTACCTGCTCAAAGATTTCGGCAGCCGGAGTCGCCGCCTTTGCCAGTTTACCCACTTCAAAACCCAGGCTAGGCTCTTCCGTAAACACGACATCTCCCCATGAACGATATAGCTGATACATATAGTAAGCACGCAATCCATACACCTGTCCCAAATAATAATTCCTGGCACTTTCAGTCAGCACATCCGTATGAAGAGTTCTGCTGATAAACAAGTTCATCTGGTTGATATTCTGATACAAATCACCAAACCCGCTGATTCCGGGATTCTCCGCATTCAATGTATTATAAGGAAAACGTTCCATCCCCTGGGTAGCTTCTCCACCGAAAGGAATTCCCCCAAAGACATCACTTCTTGCCTCACCCAACAAAAACATATTCCACGAATGGCTCCTGAAGCGACTATGCAGTCCAAAAACAAATGAATCAAACTGTTCCGGAGTTTTCCAGTAATTCAAGTCAGTGATATCGCTCACCGGGTCCATATCCAATGAAGTACATCCACCGGCCAACATAGCCGATGCGGCAAAAGCCAATATTATCTTTTTTATGTTCATACCTTTTCTTTTTTACACATTAAAATGACAATTGTAAACCAAACAGAACGGTTCTTGGTGTAGGATAGCGTCCATTGTCTATACCGCCACGACCATTTGCCTGAATATCCATAACCGGTTCCGGAGAAGTTCCATCATATCCGGTAATATAGAATAAATTCTGCCCCGTAACATACACGGACGCATCGGTCAAGAACACCTTATTTATAAGATTCTTCGGGAATTTATAACTCAAGGTTACCTCACGCAGACACAAATAATCCCCCTTTTCATAGAAAGTAGAGTTATTATTGTTCAGATTCGTTGTACCATTATTGGAACGGGTAATGTTCTTTTTCGCATTCTGGTCGGCCCAATAGAATTTAGGAATACTAGTTTCCGTATTGTTTTCAGACCACGAATTTCTGACATCCGTAATCAAATTGAACGACCCGTTATACTGCCCCAAGATTCTTGCTTTCAAATCATTGTAAATGGTATGACCCACCGCATAGTCAAAACGACCATACAAAGACCAGTTTTTATAGTTCAGCGTGGTAGAAAAACCACCGGTCCATTTCGGATAAATATTACCCACCACCTGACGGTCGTATGAATTTATAACATTATCCCCATTCTTGTCATCCCACAGTACATCTCCCGGCTCAATGGGTTTCCATCCCGGTTTACCCGCATATTCGGCAGCCTTATTCGGCCCATACAGGTTGGCAACCTCATCCACAAAATCACCGGCATGATTTCTCACATCATCCCAGTCACGCAAGATACGCACTTGTTTATAAGCAATGATATCACCCAAGCTTTTTCCTTCTTGAATGCCGCCTACCCAAACCAACGAGTTGGATTTTGGATCCCATACCTGCTCACCCCCCTGACGGTTGTTTACATTCCCGTTAAAAGGCAGCTTCTTCACCATATTCTTCACAAACGAAGTATTAGCGGTGACATCCCATGACCAGTCCTTCCTTGTCAGCAGATTCACCTTGGCTTCCAGTTCGAAACCACGGTTGCTGATAGTACCCAGATTCGTTTTGAACGAGGGAAATCCTGTATATTCCGGCAAATTCACATCAGTCAGCAAATCGGAAGTCGTGCGGTCATAGTAGTCCATAATCATATGAATACGATTATTGAAAAAGCCCAAGTCAAGCCCCAGTTCAAACGTATGGCTCTTTTCCCAACGCAATTTACTATTGACCACCCCTGTATTCAAATAACCCAGGTTACCATTATAAGCACCTACCGAACCATATTTACCATATACATCAAAATTACCGATACCGTTTACATTACCGTTCAACCCATAACTGATACGCGGTTTAATCAAGGATACTACTTCCGCAAACTTTGAATCTTTAAAGAAAGCTTCCTCATGCACATTCCAACCGGCAGATATACCCGGAAAAAATCCCCAACGATTGTCGGACAATTTGGAAATACCGTCATAACGGGCTACCAAGGACACCATATAACGATAATTATAATCATAGTTAACACGGGCGAAACCGGAAAGAATGCGATATCCGGTTTTGACAGAAGTAGTATAAGTACGGTTAGTGCCCGCATTTAAAGTAGGTATATCATCTGTAGGAGCACCGGAAACACGCGCTTCCAGGTTCTGATACTGATAATCAAAATACTCACCACCTGCCATGGCATTGATATTATGTCCGCTAAAACCTTTTTTATATTCCAGAGTCAATGCATGCTGTTGTTGAAAAACTTTTGTATTTGTTTGAGAAGCATTACGATTGGTATTGGAAGCTTGTCCTATCTGTTGATATTTCTTTTCAAACAGTTCAAACTGACTATCTGTATAATACATAGAACTGTTTCCATTCAGGAACAATTGCTGCGGAAGGATTTCCAAAGCAAAACCGATATTAAACGAAGTCTTACGGTTCGTTGTAGAACGAGTCAGTTTATCTTTCCAATAATAAGGATTACCATCCTGATTACTCCATCCGGCAGCAGGACTTCCATCCTCATTCCACGGATTCCAAGTGGGAAACATACTCATGGTACGATAGAACAACTCATACTCTCCCGTTTCTCCGTTCCAAGGGCTTTTCAAGTCGTAAGTCCATAAATCGGGCATCTTGGACCATGAAAAACTACCGCCGGCATTCACTGTCAAAACGGGCAACAACTTGTATGAACCGTTGATAGTCCCGTTCACACGCTGATAATTGGTAGAAATTATCTGACCGTCTTCCGAATAATACCCTAAAGATGAGGAAAATGTTCCTTTGTCATTACCTCCCGACAAATTCAGATAATGATCTTGTGTAAACGCGGCATTGCGGAAAGTCAGATCATGCAGCTCACCGGCATGGTTTCTAAAAATCAAAGTTTTATCAGGATCCACAGGATCCGCCATAGACCGCCATCCTTCATTCAGCAAATGTTTGTTTGCATCTGTCATAAAGGCCAGATCCACTCCGGAGTTAACCCCAAAACCTTTCTGGTTCTCCATACTTGTACCGCCATTGGTACGCTGCCAACCTAAACGTTGATAATACAAATAGTCACCGGCATCCAAATACTTATACCCTTCACGTGCAAAGTTCACACCCCCTTTGAACTTATAAGTAATTTGTGTCCTGCCTTCCACCCCCTTCTTGGTTGTCACCAGAATTACGCCGTTATTGGCACGGGCACCATAAATAGCTGTGGAAGCCGCATCTTTCAGCACCTGTATGGATTCAATATCTGAAGGATTGATATCATCCATAGAACGCACAAGGCCATCCACCACGACCAACGGCCCTTCCAGATTCTTGTTTATGGAAGCACCACCACGCAAAACGATATTGGGCGAACTACCCGGTTTACCCGAAGTATTTGTCACACGCAATCCGCTGACAGTTCCCTGCAAGGATTGGGCCGCATTACTCATAGCTGCATTTTGTAATACTTTATCATCCAACTTTGAAATAGAGTTCGTCATCAACGAACGTTTCTGACTCATTCCATAACCGGTCACCACGACCTCATCCAGCATTTCTGCATCTTCTTTTAAAATAACCTTGTAGGTGTTTGGCACTCCCACTACAATTTGTTGTATTTTGTAACCTATATAACTCACATCCAGTTTTGCCCCCACAGGCACTTGGATAGTAAAGTTACCGTCTACATCAGTTATTGTACCATTTGTTGTGCCCATTTCCAGAACACTTGCTCCGATAATCGGTTCTCCGATAGCATCTACCACCGTTCCCGTTACCGTCTTTGCCTGTGCTAATACACTAATTGAGAAGCATAAGCACATCATTAAAAAGAGAGCCTTCTTCATGAATCTCAGATTTAGTTGATAATTTAATGTTTAAATAAATAAGTTTAATTAATCGTCAGTTTCAAAACAATCACATAATTAAATATTTTAAATACCAGAGCGAATATATACTCATGTTTTTAATATACACAATTCATCAAATAAACAATATTATTTATTAGCATTATTTTTTAAGAAAAAGCTAAATAACAACAGTGTTTTTCAAAAGTTTCATAACTGAATAACTAGAACGAAGAAAAAAGGTTCACAGAAGGAAAGTATTATTTAGAAAAACCTCCTGACTGAAGTTGGTCAGGAGATTGCTAAATTCGTACACCCGATGAGAATCGAACTCATATCGTCGGAACCGGAATCCGGTATTCTAT
>OKUZ01000241.1_pt1 | contig 23730 bp, 18 predicted proteins | sample 1606681 | NCBI WGS metagenome assembly OKUZ01 (sample SAMEA3882524, study PRJEB24775) | human gut metagenome | biome: human-associated habitat; feature: intestine environment; material: feces | place: Netherlands | collected 2009/2010 | reverse complement strand
CTGTATTCGATAGGTTGCCATTACGACCGTTTAATAATGCCTTACGTTGAAACCACATATGTTCAATAATTTGGCGAACTTTGGCTCGTTTCCCAAGATCGAGCAGCACCAGCGTTATAACCTGCATCCAATTCAACGATTCAAGGCGAGAATCCAGCCAGGCATCACGATCAGCTGGAACAGCATGAGAAGTGTACTCTTTCATTTTTTGCTGCAACCTGAAGGTTTTGCCAGTGCCAGGGGGGCCAAAGAAGATCACGTTAGTTGGTGAATGTAGGATGATCTTGTTCTCGATGGGCTCATTGCTGGTTATGAATGTAGTGCTCGCTATTTTCTCCTGCTTTTGTTCATTATCGCGTTCACGGAGCAATTCATAGAGATGCCAGATGGCCATATTCACGTAATAAGGATCTGTGTCAGGAGATTGGGCGTGTATGGCTTGTTTCAATTCATAGTTTTTCTGTAACCAATTTCCGGTCAGTGCCAGACCGAGATGGAAGTGCTGATTTAGGAATTCTGCTGCTTTACTAAAAGCATTCTCATCCACAGTACTGGTGTAGTTTTCTGGCGAGAACGCGGCAAAGACGCGATTTCTCAAACTCCTATACATACGCTTGAGAAGTCCGTTTTCTTTAGCTTGTTGTAGTGCATTGCCAACATATTGGTAAGTTTCTTCATCCGGCTGTTGCCGAATTCGTTCAGTTAGTTCTCTAAGCAGTGGCAGGCTTTGCTGATATTCTGCTAAGGATGGAACGCCCTGGCGAATACTGGCAATACCGTTATCGCGTTCATACCAGAGCCTCTTGACTAAACCATCCGTTTCAGGTTCAGAAAAAGTTGAGGTTTGTTGTAGCAAGGTCGTAAATTCACGGTATCGCTGATCCCACTTGGAAGCTGAGTAATTTTTATCTTTCGCCAGGGCATCAATCAATTCACTGATCGTCAGCTTACCTGCTTCGACACTATCTACAAGATCCATCGTGATATTTCCTCTGCTATTACATTACTTACCAGGCAGCTAGTCTGGTGTTTTATAATCTATATTACCAAGCATGCAATTGTAGCCAAGCGCAATAAGTAAGATTTTCAATGCAAAATACATTTTTTTCATGTTATTGAATTTATTGCTCTCAAACGAGTTTTTGGCATCTTCACTTTGAGTTGTGATTATCGAGTTACTTTGTTGTGCTGAAGCGTTGTTGGTATCAATAGAGTATTAGCTGTGCGGATACTAGTGCAGGGTATGCTCCCTTCTTGGGTCAGCAAGGTGCGATGATTTTGAGTTGGAAGAGGAAAGTACGGGGAGTTGTGTTTGCACCTATAGAAAAGGCCTGAACAATTTAGTCAGAAAGCGTGAAATTAAGCTGTGCGCTGGTGTCGTGTAGCAACGCACAACTTATCAGAATAGCTTGCCCAGCAGCTTAATAAAGAAAAACACATCGCTAAAACTGCTGATACCTCTGAATAAATGGGCTGCGAATATGTTCGCTTTGAAGCAGTCCTTCATGCCCGATTTATCCCCAACGCGATTGCGGTAGAGTCCCAAAAAATGACGTGCCTCTACCAGCGCATGCCGGTACAAAAATACCTTTATTTTTTGTTTTGTTCTTGTTCCGCTACTTGGATGATTTTCGCGATCACTTCAACATAGTTTATAGCACGAACAACGTAGTAATCCGGCCGATGTGTGATAGAGGCCTTATTGTTGATATAGATATAGTCCTTTATATCCAATGTACAGAATCAACCATTGCTCGCTGCAAGATGAACCGTTTAAAAAATGTCTTTATGGCTCCTGCCGGACTGGAAGCGCAGTGAATGCTGCCTGACATAGGATGGCCTGACCATCTGCAGCCACAGATAATGCGGCCATTCGCGGTGTGTAACACAGTGTCTAATCCATTAATAACCTGACAGAGGCGTACCATAGGGCTGCTTTTTGTGAACCGCTCTTCGATGTTGGTCAGCACAGGAATGCCAGCCATTAAAGATCATGACGTCGGCTTGCGACGTACTAACTGCCTGCCATCTTTTTTCTATGAACCCATCTGCTATATCGTCGTCCGCATCAAGGAATATAACCTATTCTCCTTGGTGCAAGGCTAGAGCAGCATTTCGGGCGGCATAGACACCTTGATTGGCCTGCTCAATGAGAATGAGCCGATCATCGTGGATTTGACGAAGAACGTTGCCAGTTTCATCAGTAGAACCGTCATCGACAATGATAAGTTCAATAGCCAAGTGGGGTTCACTGAGGATTTTAGTAACCAAACTAACGCTGGTTTCAGCGGCGTTGTAAGCAGGGATAATGACGCTGACATCGATTCCATTTTTCATATTGAGCTACGATTTTCTTTCGTTGTCATCTTTGAGGCGTCTGATCGTGATAATCCTTCTTTCCCTGATTTCCTCATCGATATCGAATAAGCACTCGTCGCAGAATTCTTTATCGAGTGAGAGCCTCTGTTCAAGGACGCTTCTTTTTTTGTTGCAACGTGCACATCTCTTCATCTTTCCGCGCCTTTGTGACCTCGTGATTTGGGGTACATGGAAAATGGGCGTAGCAAGTCTCAGCTAGATAACTAACCGTAATAAAAGGGCTTTTCTGCGAGCAATGTAAGAGAAGGATAACCAGGCAGGTTGCAAGAAAGATAATCGTTTTGATAGATCAGTTTATCGATATTGATCGTTAGTGCCGATCGATAAGAAGTGCGGAAACGTTAGACTCACCTCTGTTGCTCCATCATGATGATGGGGCTGTTGGCCCTCGAATCTATCTGTCTATTAGCATCGGCATGACAAACACTATTTGTTTCCACAACAAAAGACAATAGAAAAGTACATATGTACAAAAAGTGTGATTTATTCTGTCACTTCAGTACTTCCTTTCGCCTAAGTTTGCCCGTAATAATTCCCCGTGCAGTACTATTGTTGCGACATAACAACATGAATTACATGGTAATAATAGATGTTTTCCTCTGCTGATTCCTGTAAAGATCATGACTCCATACGACATCATTTTTAATATTATACAGTTCAAAAAATCTACATGTGTCACAAATAATTTTACATTTGATAATGTATAGTTGTCACATGACAAGTTGATTATCATTCTGTGTAGACAAGGAGAACTGTTATGACGGATTCAATTCCATCAGGTTACAAGCCGCTGACATGTGACACGCTGCCGGGTTATCTCTCGTCCAGACTGACCCCTTCATGCGAACCGGGAGGGTTACCTGAAGAGTGGAAAGTTTCAGAAGTGGGGGACGGAAACCTGAACATGGTGTTTATCGTTGAGGGGACACATAAAACCATCATTGTAAAACAAGCTCTGCCCTGGCTTCGTGCAGGGGGCGAAGGATGGCCTTTATCTCTGAGCCGTGCGGGCTTTGAGTACAACGTCTTATGTCAGGAAGCCAAGTACGCGGGTCACACACTGATTCCGCAGGTCTATTTTTACGACCCGGAAATGGCGCTGTTTGCCATGGAGTATCTGACTCCTCACGTGATTCTGCGTAAGGAACTGATTAACGGTAAAAAATTCCCTAAACTAGCTGAAGATATCGGCAGATTTTTAGCACAGACTCTCTTCAATACGTCTGACATTGGCATGTCAGCAGAACAGAAAAAAGCGCTTACTGCCGAGTTCGCGTTGAATCATGAGCTGTGCAAAATTACGGAAGATCTGATCTTCACAGAGCCCTATTACAACGCTGAACGGAATAACTGGACTTCTCCTGAGCTGGACGATGCCGTCCATAAGGCCTGGGCTGATGTAGAGATGATCCAGGTTGCCATGCGTTATAAGTACAAATTTATGACAGAAGCGCAGGCATTGTTACATGGCGACCTTCATTCAGGCTCAATCATGGTGACCGACACGGATACCAAAGTGATTGATCCGGAGTTCGGTTTCATGGGGCCAATGGCGTTTGATATCGGCAACTATATTGGCAACCTCCTGCTGGCGTACTTCTCACGCCCTGGGTGGGATGCGAATGAGCAACGTCGCGCTGACTATCAGGAATGGCTGCTTCAGCAGATTGTCCAAACCTGGTCCGTTTTCACCCGGGAGTTCCGCCAGCTCTGGGACAACAAAACACAGGGCGACGCGTGGCCGACAGAAATGTATCAACAGAACAGGGCCGCTCTTGAGGACGCACAGGATCAGTTTTTTGCCACGCTGCTTGAAGATTCCCTGGTGAATGCCGGCATGGAAATGAATCGCCGGATCATTGGTTTTGCTGGCGTTGCCGAGCTGAAACAGATTGAAAATACAGAGCTTCGCGCAGGATGTGAACGACGTGCATTGACCATGGCGCGCGATCTTATCGTCAATGCCCGCCAGTTTAAAAATATGGATTCCGTCATCCAGTCTGCGAAGGTTAAGTAAGAGGTCATTATGAATATTAAAGGTAAACACTATCGTACGGTCTGGGTTTCCGGGGATGGAAAAGCGGTAGAAATCATCGATCAGACTAAGTTGCCTTTTAAGTTCGAGGTGGTGGCGCTTACCTCTGCGGAAATGGCCGCTACGGCTATTCAGGAGATGTGGGTTCGTGGCGCTCCGCTTATTGGTGTCGTTGCAGCCTATGGCATCGCGCTGGGAATGAATCACGATGCCAGTGACATGGGTCTGCAGCGTTACTATGACCTTCTTATCAAAACCCGACCAACGGCAATTAATCTCAAATGGGCCCTCGACAGGATGATAGACACACTGAAGGATCTCTGTGTATCAGAGCGCAAGGATGTGGCCTGGGCGCTGGCGGCAGAAATTGCCGAGGAAGATGTCGCGTTGTGTGAACAAATTGGATTACATGGTACAGAAGTCATCCGCGAAATAGCCCAGAAAAAACCGGCCGGGAGTGTGGTCAATATCCTGACACATTGTAACGCAGGCTGGCTGGCGACTGTAGACTGGGGAACCGCGCTTTCTCCCATCTACAAAGCGCATGAAAACGGAATCCCTGTTCACGTCTGGGTGGATGAAACGCGGCCACGTAATCAGGGCGGACTCACGGCATTTGAACTGGGCTCACACGGTATTCCTCACACCCTGATCGCCGACAACGCGGGTGGCCACCTGATGCAACACGGTGACGTTGATCTCTGCATTGTTGGGACCGATCGAACCACGGCCAGAGGGGATGTCTGTAATAAAATTGGTACCTATCTTAAGGCGCTGGCGGCCCATGATAACCATGTTCCCTTCTACGTCGCGTTACCTTCTCCCACTATTGACTGGACTATCGAGGACGGAAAAAGCATTCCGATTGAGCAACGTGACGGAAAAGAGCAGTCCCATGTCTATGGGATAAACCCTCAGGGAGAATTGAGCTGGGTCAATACCGCCCCTGAAGGAACCCGTTGTGGGAACTACGCTTTCGACGTCACGCCTGCCCGATACATTACCGGCTTCATTACTGAGCGGGGAGTCTGTGCTGCCAGTAAGTCAGCGCTGGCGGATATGTTTGCTGACCTGAAGAGTAAAGCACTCCAGGGGGAACAGCATTAAAACGGCGGCCATTGCTATTAAGGATCAGGAATGGAACGGATTAAGTTAGCAGAAAAAATCATTTCCACTTGTCGGGAAATGAATGCGTCAGGTCTTAATCAAGGAACATCAGGTAATGTGAGTGCCAGGTATACCGGTGGCATGTTGATTACGCCGAGTGGGATCGCTTATTCAAAGATGACGCCGGACATGATTGTCTTTGTAGACGATAAGGGAATACCTGAAGCGGGTAAAATACCATCAAGTGAATGGTTATTTCATCTGGCGTGTTATAAAGCCAGACCAGAATTGAATGCTGTCATACATACGCATGCGGTGAATTCCACGGCGGTGGCAATACATAATCATTCAATTCCGGCCATTCATTATATGGTGGCGGTATCGGGGACGGATCATATTCCCTGTATTCCCTATTATACCTTTGGCAGTCCTGAACTGGCCGACGGTGTATCTAAAGGAATCAGAGAAAGTAAGTCCTTGCTGATGCAGCACCACGGTATGCTGGCCATGGACGTCACGCTGGAAAAGACGTTGTGGCTGGCGGGTGAAACCGAGACGCTGGCTGATTTATACATCAAATGTGGCGGATTACATCACGATGTTCCCGTGCTGTCTGAAGCCGAAATGACCATCGTCCTTGAAAAATTCAAAACGTATGGTTTGAAAGCGTAATTACAGCTTTATTTTAATTAATAACATATGACAGCCATTCGCAGAATGGCTGCTATTCCCTCTGTCCACAACGATTGATTATAACTACCACAAGGAGTTATTTATGTTTATCGTGGAATCGTATGCTGTCGCCATAATAATGTGTTTTATTACCATGATTTGCTGGGGTTCATGGGCGAATACAACTAAACTTGTCAGCAATAAAAAATGGGAGTTCCCTCTATTCTATTGGGATTATTCAATTGGATTATTGCTGTGTTCTTTGTTATTTGCCTTCACGCTGGGTTCTATGGGCGAAGCCGGTCGCAGTTTTATACCTGATATTCAGCAGGCGAGCAGCAGTAGTCTGATGTCGGCAATACTGGCAGGGATTATCTTCAATATTTCCAATATTCTTCTGGTCGCTTCTATTAATCTTGCCGGTATGGCGGTAGCTTTTCCTGTGGGTGTGGGGCTGGCACTGGCTCTGGGTGTGATCACCACCTATATCGGCAATCCGCAGGGCGATCCGCTCATTCTGTTCCTCGGTGTCGCCTGCGTTGTGAGCGCCATTATTTTTACCGCGATAGCCTATGGTCGTGTCACGCAGGAGGCGGATAAATCTCGCCGTAATAAAGGTCTCATTACTGCCATTCTGGCGGGTATCATCATGGGATGGTTTTTCCGCTTCTTGGCGGACTCCATGTCTGACAATTTCAGCCAGCCTGCCAGCGGTCTGATGACGCCTTACTCAGCACTTGTTCTGTTTGCCGTGGGGCTGTTCTTGTCGAACTTTGTCCTTAACACGCTGGTCATGAAAAAACCTATTTCAGGAGAACCGGTCAACGGGAAAATGTATTTTTCCGGGAGCTTACGGGATCATGTTTGCGGCTGGCTGGGCGGTATGATTTGGTGTGTCGGTCTGGCATTCAGTCTGATTGCGTCTGGTCAGGCGGGGTATGCCATTTCCTACGGTCTGGGACAGGGGGCCACAATGATTGCCGTGATCTGGGGAGTCTTCATCTGGAGAGAATTTGCCAGTGCGCCAGCCGGAACCAATAAACTGCTGCTGACCATGTTTATTTCATACATTGTGGGTATTGTTCTTATTATCGCCGCTAATCAATAAAATCCTGCCCCATATCCACATGGGGCAGTTGTTCATTCTTTTAGTGTGGTAATTCACACGCCAGCAAAAACTCTGCCGTTCCTTCATCAACAATCAGGTCCGTGACATATCCTCCCAGCAGGGCACCCAACGTTGCGTCATAGCCTCTTTCCCCACCAGCAAGGAAGATCTTCCGTTCAATCTGCCTTAGCTGAGCCAGACTGATTCCCAGAATACGCTGGTCAACATCAGCCACGACGGGCATCCCTTCCTTGTCATAGAAGCGACCACAAATGACACCTACTGCGCCTAAATCCCGATACGTCTGCATTTCCTTCTTATTCAGCACGCCCACCCGAATCAGGGGATTTTCATCAAGCGCGTTACCCACGACAAAAAAGGCTTTCGTACAGCGAGTCAGAACGTCAAAATTCGATCGAATAATAGGCTCTGCCTGTAACTCCATGGCCAGTCTGGCGCTTGATACCACGGCGGGCACGTGCAGCGAGGCGACACGGCCTGAAAGCTTGTAGGCGATTTGCGATGAGGATTCAATGATCGTCAGGTCTGGCTGAGATGGCATGGAACCGAGCATCTGTATAACGGTGACATTTTTACATGACTTCGGCGTCATGGTTTTGCTCATCTGATGGATTGTTCTTCCCCAGGCAACCCCCAGCACATCACCATTCTCAATCACCTGATTCAGATACATGCCACCGGCACGTGAAAGGCGAGTCCGCATCAGCTTTGTATCATCACGTTTTCCGGCATGTTCGCCATCCGGCACGATGATCACTCTCTGGAGATTGAATTTATCGCGAATTTGCAAAGCAGCGTCGATAGAGCCAAAGACATTCACATCCAGGTTGATATGAACCAGTCCATTTTCCCGGGCTGTTTGCAGGTATTTGACAACCGTGACGCGGGACACCCCCATGATAGCTGCAACTTCAGTCTGGCTTTTGCCTTCCTGATAGTACAGCCATGTTGCATGAAGTACGGGATCATCATTGAACAGGCTGCTGTTTGTTTGATCTCTATCCACTTTTGTATACCTGTATTAAACCGGGGAAATGCTCATCTTAACCCTGTTTACCCGGAGAGTTGATGCAGATTGCCAGTGGCATGATTTTATACAGATATTTTATTCTTTTACATGAAATAAACCAGCATACCATTTGAGCGATCGCCTGCTGTTCCCCCATACTGTAAAGTCGGAGACATGCTCCGGCTTTACAGTATTACTGAGAGTACACCCATCAAGCATAATCGACGGTTCAATATCGCCCCTTTTTGATCGCCAGCGATTCGTCACCGTGCAGACGGTTGCCGTCACTCACTAAATTATGGGGGACAGTGAACAACAGGTTGGCTCACTGGCAAGAACCCGATTATAAAACTAAGCTGGCGAGCAGAATAAAAATCAGCCCACTGATGGATAAGAGTGTGGACATCAACGTCCAGGATAACAGCGTTTCTTTGGTGGTCAGGCCAAAAAAGTCTTTAATCATCCAGAAACTGGCATCGTTAACGTGAGAACAAATACAGGATCCGGCACCGGTAGCCAGCGTAATCAAGGCCAGGTTGGTATTGGGATGTACTGCCAACAATGGGATGACCAGACCGGCGGTAGAGATCGCCGCGACGGTGGCTGAACCCAGACAAATACGCAGGAATGCGGCCACGCCCCAGGCCATCAAGATCGGGTTAATATCCATACCCGAAACCAGGGTGGAAATATACTGACCAACGCCAGAGTCGATGAGAACTTGCTTGAATGCACCACCACCACCGATAATCAGCAGCAGACCGGCAATACCCGCGATAGCTTTTCCGCAAGAATCCATCAGGTCAGGGATTGTTTTCCCGCGCCCCAGGCCCATGGTATAGATCGCGAACAGCAGTGAAATCAGCATGGCGATCGTCGAATTACCTAAGAACAGTATCACGTTGTAAAATAAGCCAGAATCCGCGGCACTTTTGGCATGAGTCATCTGGATGATGGTGACAACCGCCATCAGGATCACCGGCAGCATTGCCGTGAGAAAACTGATCCCAAAGCCTGGCATTTCGCTTTCGCTGAATCGGCGGGTCGCGCCGAGAGAGGCTATATTCCCCTCTTTTTTAAAGGCGTCCGGAATAATGCGCTGGCAGAATTTATTCAATACCGGGCCGCAAAGAATAAAGGTTGGAATGCCGACAATGATACCGTATATCAGTACCAATCCTACATCAGCGCCATATTCCCTGGCGATAACAGTCGGGCCGGGGTGCGGCGGCTAAAAACCGTGTGCGACCAGCAAACCAGAAAGCATCGGCACACACATAAACATCGGTGATATTTTTGCTTCACGGGCAATAGCGAATAAAATAGGTACCAGAAGAATTAAACCGACTTCGAAAAAAAGTGCGATACCGACAATAAACGCCGAACAGACCACTGCCCAGTCAAGTTTATTTTTCCCGAAATAATTCAGCATGGTCAGCGCTATTCGCTGCGCACCACCCGCATCGGCCAGCAAGCGACCGAGCATAACACCGAAGCCAAATATCAAACCAATATGGCCCAGCGTACCGCCAAGCCCGGATTCGACTGAGGTGACGACTTTACTCAAATCCATACCACTGGCGATGGCGACAGCAATCGAGACAATAATTAACGAAACAAACGTATTAAGCTTAATTTTTATGGTTAAAAGCAGGAGTAAAGCAATCCCTGCCACAACGATAATTAGTGGCATAACGTCCTCTCATAACAGGGTAGCGACCCATCATTATCCGACTGAGCAAATAACGAATGATGCAGAGTCGGATAATTCAGGTGTCTGGATGTTTTTATTTATGCTTTCAGTTTTTATTCATAAAATCGCGCAAAGCCGCGCCAATTTTGTTTACATCATAAATACAACCGGTCCATGTCCCGCCACTCACGGCCTGAAGCATTGCCCATAGCTGGGTATCATCTGGCAATTCAGGATCGGGAAGTAAATCCTGATGGCTGGGTCTGGCATTTAATATTGCAGTTGCCTCCTCCTGTGAAGGTAATTGTTCATCGCTACGGGTTCCGAGGAAATTGACTTCGCCGTGAAGCTCGCGACAATCAATTTTAATTTCAATTACATCCCCGGTGCGTAATTTACCGATGGGGCCTCCGGCCAGCGCTTCTGGCCCCACATGGCCGATGCACGCGCCAGTAGAAACGCCCGAGAAACGTGCATCGGTGATTAACGAAACATGCTTACCGTATGACAGATGCTTCAGGGCACTGGTAACCTGGTAGGTTTCTTCCATCCCTGTACCTGAAGGTCCAACGCCAATAATGACCAGAATATCGCCCGCCTTGATCTTGTCATGTTTGATATCGTAAATCGCACTTTTCTCGGACAGATAAACCTTCGCCACACCTTTATGGTAATAGATACCTTGCTCATCAATCATCGAGGGGTCAATGGCGGTGGATTTGATCACCGAACCTTCTGGCGCAATATTACCCACCGGGAAGGTGATAGTTGAGGTTAATCCGCGCGCTTTTGCTTGCTGCGGAGACATGATCACTTCGTCAGCGTTGATTTGTTCCTGATCGAGCAGGAGTTGCTTGAACCGCTGACGCCGTTCGGAGTGCTCCCACCAGTCGAGGTTTTCTTTCAGCGTGCTGCCGGTAACCGTCATAACGTCTTCATGCAACAATCCGAGGCTGCGCAGATGCAACATGACTTCCGGCACACCACCTGCCATAAAGGCATTGACCGTTGGATGATAAACCGGGCCATTAGGCAGTACGCTCACCAGTCGGGGCACGCGCTTGTTGATGCGGATCCAGTCATCAACGGTCGGGATATGGCAACCTGCCTGGTGAGCAATTGCCGGGATGTGTAACAGCAGGTTTGTTGAACCACCGAACGCGGCATGGACCGTCATCGCATTCTCTATCGCTTTATCGGTGAGAATTTCCCGGGTGGTGATGCCTTTTTGACTCAGGTTCAGCGCAGCTCGCGCGGAAGCTCTGGCGATCTCCCGCCACACAGGCTCACCGGAAGGGGCAAGGGCTGAATGTGGGATTGCCAGCCCCAATCCTTCGGCCACCACCTGAGATGTCCCGGCAGTGCCCAAAAATTGACAGCCGCCGCCGGAAGAGGCACAGGCTTTACAGCCCGCACGGCGTGCGTCCTGTAGAGATAATTCGCCATTGGCGAAGCGTGCGCCAATGGTTTGCACCTTGCCGTTGTCTTCTCCATCCTTTGCGGGCAGCGTCGCGCCGCCGGGGACCAGCACGGTTGCGATGTTGTGCTGCGCGGCGAGTGCCATCATGGTGGCCGGAAGCCCCTTATCGCAACTCGCCACACCAATAACTGCTTTCGCGTCGGGCAGAGAGCGAATAAGGCGGCGCATTACCATCGATGCGTCATTTCGGTATGGTAGCGAATCAAACATCCCCGTTGTACCCTGAGTACGCCCGTCACAAGGATCGGAGACGTACACGGCATAGGGCAGGGCATGGTTGGCTTTAATAACCTCGGCCGCCGCTTTTATCTGGATGTCCAGTTCGTAATGCCCCTGGTGCAGCGCCAGCGCCACGGGTTTACCGTCTGCGCCGCGTAAGCCACCGAGTGTACTGAGCAGTAAAATACCGTCCCGATCCAGCTCGTCCGGAGACCAACCCATTCCGGCATTCATGGTCATACCGAACAGATCCCCGCTCGGGCGGTTGATAAGCATCTCTGCGGTTAATGGGAGTTCGCCGTCCGGGCCATCGGCGTGCGTTCTGACGGTGTAAATATCGTGGCTCTCGTCAGCAAAAATATTGCGAACAGACATGAGTTTCTCCTCAGACTGGTAAAATGCCCTGCGCGGTAAGCAGCACGTGGACTTTATCTTTTGCTTCTTCTGATGCTTCAAGAATCGGTGGTAAGCAATATGTCTCTACAGGCAGCCCGACACACTGCATGCTGTATTTGATCAGTGAGACAAACGGTGTTTCGAGGGCGTAAATAGCGGGCAGTTGTAGTAGTTTTTTATTCAGCGTCGCAGCGGTCGCCAGATCGCCTTCACGCCAGGCGCGGTAGATGCCGACGGAGAGTTCCGGAGCAAAGTTAGCGCTGGCGGTTATCGCACCGTCGCCGCCCAGCAGCATCGTATTCAGCAAATGATCATCGTAACCGCAGAATACCGAAAACGACGGGCGTACCGACTTAACTGTGTTGATCATCGTACGCAAGTGACCAACGCTGTCGATGGTGTCTTTGATGCCAACGATATTCTCGTTTTGCAGAGCCAGACGCGTCACGGTTTCCGGGGTTAAGTCCTGACCCGTCAGATCCGGAAAGTTGTACAGGATCACCGGTAGGGTGACGCTACGGGCGATCTGCTGGTAATAGTCGTCAAGATTTCGTGGTGCGACTTTCCAGTAGTAGGGGTTGATGGCGACGATACCATCAGCGCCGTAGGCTTGCGCATGCTGCGCCAGTTTGACCGCTTCGTCAGTGGAAGGGGAACCGACGCCAATCAATACCGGCACTCGCCCGTCGACAATGGTTACAGCTTCTTCGGCGAGCGCCATGCGCTGGGCTGTATTCATTTGGCTAAATTCACCACCGGTACCCAGATAAAACAGCCCGTCGACCCCTTTATTAATCAGGAAGTCGGCAACTTCGCGCATTGCCTTTTTATCAAGGGTTCCGTCACGATGAAACGTGCTGGATACCGGTGGAATAATGCCGCTGAATTTTTTCATTACCTCAGTTTCCTTTTCGTAAATGCTCATTTTCGTTTCTGTATCCCAGCCCATATGATATTTGCTCAGCGCATTTCCGGAGCAATTCCAGATAGCTGTCTATCTTATTTCCTGAATAAACTACCGGATCGCCAGAAAGTGAGATTGCATAGTTAACTCTGTTATACATATTGAATACCGGCATACTTAAACATACCGCCCCATAGGTTGATTCTTCGTTGTCTATGGCCCATCCCCGAAGGCGTGTTTTTTGTAATTCTTCCAGAAACAATTTTTTATCGGTAAATGTATTGCGCGTATGTGGAGTTAACGTGAGTGCTTCTAAAAAATAATCCAGTTCTTCTCGTGTCTTCCAGGCTAATAATGCCTTACCCAACGCGGTAATATGCAACTCAAGTTTTTTGCCAATCCAGCTTTTGCTCGTCGGTACAGAGTCCGGACTTTCGATCTTGTCGAGATAGATAGCCGAAATGCTCTCCATCGCCCCAAGATGACAAACCAGTCCACTTTTCAGCGACAACTCCTGCATTGGCCGCTTAGTCACCTCAAATATATTTTGACGGTGTAACGCCTGACAACCCAATTCGTAGTTTTTTATTCCCAGTGAATAGTAGCCGTTTTTGTTTTTAATTAAGAAACCACACTCCACCATTACATTCAATAAATTAAGCAGGCTGCTTTTGGGGTACTGGAATTTATTTAATAACTCCATATAACTTGCCATACCAACCCATGCAATGTGGGTTAATATTTTTTCAGCACGGACTAATGAATTACACCCTTTGCGAACCATAATGGCTCCTTCTTGCTCATGGAATAAATGGTATCGGCATTACATAGTGGAAAATATGCTTTGTTCAGCATGCTGAACTGTAATGAAGTGATTAAATGTGATCTTGTACACACTTTGAATAATGAATCCAGAACAACCACATTTAGTGAATGAGAATAAAAAGTAGATGGCGTGTTGTTGCAACATCGTAGCGTGTGGATTGCGCATAGGGCTTCTTTATTCGTTCGAGCGCATCGCCAATATTTTCTATTGGGTGCCATTGATTATTTTTGCTTGAAATCCCTCTCGAACGAACTTACTTATCACTTTATTGAATGAGGTAAAAACAACTGACATCCGGCTCGCTGATAACGCTGTGCAATAGTCTCAGGTAACCCGCTGTCACTGATGATCGTTTTAATACATGATAGTGTTGCTACAGCATGCGGCTCAACGGCATCAAATTTTGAGTGATCGGCCATGAGAATAACTTCACGCGAGCGTTGAATAATCCGTGTTTTCACCCCGACCTCAAACATGGTGGCATTGGTGATCCCCGTCTCCAGCGACAGCGCATCGCAGGAGATAAACGCACGTTCTACGGAAAAGGCATTGATCATCTCCAGCGCCAGACTCTCTCCTACCGAAAAATAACCTGGGCGAATCAGTCCTCCGATAATGTAACTTTCCACATGGGGAAAACAGCCCAGTTCATTGGCGATTTTAATGTCGTTGCAGATGACCTTTACCCGCGCATCGGCCAGGCATTTCGCCAGTTCGAGGCAGGTTGAGCCGGAGTCGAGAAAAAAGCAGTCGCCATCTTTGATCATTGTTCGGGCAAGGGCAGCTATTTCTCTTTTCGCCACAGATTGCAATGTACGTTTCACGTCGAAGACGTACTCTTTGTCGTCTGTACTGTCGTCGAAGTCCAGGCAACCGTGACCGCGGATCATGCCTGGATACTGGTTGGCAATATACTGGAAATCACGACGGACAGTCGCTTCCGCATAGCCAAAAAGCTCCATGGCCTGCTGTGTGGAGAGGTGACGATGTTGCCACAGGTAGTGCAGCATCTGTTTGATACGGTCAGGTCTCTGTTGGCTCATCAGAAACAATCTCCTCTTACAGGGTGGCGAATTGAGCTAAGGTCGCGCGATAGTCAGATGAAGAGAACAGGGCGCGCCCAATCACCATATGTTGCGCCCCGGCTGCTGCCAGTTGCTGTGCAGCTGCCAGCGTAATTCCACCGTCGGCCCAGCACTCGGTCTGAGGAAAAGCCGTGCGTACTTTTTGGATTTTCTCGCACATGGAGGGAATAAACCGCTGTCCCTGCCCATCGGGCTCACTGGTCATCACCATCACTCCGTCCAGCTCAGACGCCAGATATCGCCAGGCGTCGATCGGGGTTGCCGGATTAAATACCAGTCCGGCTCGTGCGCCGGTATGGCGGATCTCAGTTAACGTTTCCGAAGGATAGTCCAGCGTTTCTGCATGAACGAAGATCCACGCGGGTCTGATTTCAGCCAGCGCGTTAAACCAGCGCTGTGGCCGGGCAACCATGAAATGAAAGGACAAGGGATGAGGCGTCTGTCTGGCGACGGCCTGCACCGTTTTCATCCCAAACGTAATGTTGTTAATGAAGCTGCTGTCCTCAATATCCAGATGCAGGCTCCCAAAATCCAGATTGTCCAATGCCGTCAGCTCACGACCATAGTGCAGAGGATTTGCGCTGGCGAGAGAAGGGTGCAGGATCATAAGCGCCTCCGTTAACCTGATACCAGCGCAAACAGTGCATCGTCTGTGCTGGCATTTCCCACTGCCGCTAAGCGTTGTGGCGAATCAATAAACTGGCTGATGCGCTGAATGGTCAAAATATGTGCGTTGGCATCTGTGGCGCTGACGCAGAGAAGCAGCCAGACGGGGTCGCACTCCTCGTTACCAAAGGCGACCGGGGTGCGTAGCGTGGTGATACTGACCTGATTATAGTTTGCGCCTTGCTCTGGTCGGGCGTGAGGCAAGGCGATTCCTGGGGCTATCAGATAATAAGGCCCCCAGTTAAGGGTATTTTCGATGATCCCATTAACGTAGCATGGCTGCGCGGCACCATAGGCTACCAGCGGGCGGGTGGCGATTTCCACGGCCTGACGCCAGTCGGTGGCTTCACGTTGTGCCTGTACCCATTTAATATCGTTAATCATCCGTCGTTGACTCCATGCCGATTCGGGTTAATCTGGTAGCGATCCCCGTCGATACTTTTGACGAAGGCGGCAGGGATCGCAGAAGGGTTATTGCTCTTTGCCGGGGATAAGCGCTCTGCTTATCCCTATCTTATCGGCGTATATGATGCACTTTCTCCATAAACTGACTGACTCGCGCCTGGTCAACGAAATTGGCAAAAACGCCGTCCTTTTTAAAGGTGGTTGCGGTCACACAGCCATCGGCGATACTGAGTTGTTCCTCCACGTTTTCCAGGCAGACGCCCGTGTTGGCCAACACGACGGTGTCAGGCACCGTTTCTTTGACCCGTTTTAACAGCGCGCTGTCTGTACGCGTCCCGGCGGTCAGGCCAGAAACACAGAGCGCATCAGGATGGTTGTTAAATACTGTCGATTTAGCAATAGAACAGATATCGCGATTGCCCAGATACACGGCGGCCTCTGGGACGATATTGAACAAGGTTTTCACTTCGCCTGCACCAATCCGGTGTTGATGACGGATGGTCTCACCGACGTTAGTGTCCCAGACGCCAAAGTCGCTGGCATAGGCACCGGTAAATATCTCGCGGATAAACTTAGCGCCGGTAGCCATCGCCAGGTCGAATGAGGCGACCGGATCCCACAGAACATTCACGCCAAACGGGATGCGGATATCGCTCATTAATTGCCCGATGATTCGTGCCATTGCCGCAGTGGTTTCCGGACGCACCTTCGTGAGATAGGGAAGACTAAACTCGTTGGAGAACATGACTGCATCCACCCCACCATTTTGGAGCGCCATCAGATCGTCCCAGGCTTTGTCGATAACCCAGTTCATCCCCAACTGCGCATCAAAACTCGGGTCGCCGGGCAATGCACGTAGATGGCACATGGCGATGACCGCTTTTTCCGTCCCAATAACCTCTTTCAGCCAACTCATTGAAAGTACTCCTTATTCCGATAATTCACGTTTACGTAAGAACAGCACGACGCTGGCGACAATACCGACCGCCACGACAACGCCAATAATCCCAAGCGACATCAATTCAGAAATCGACCAACCGAACATATTGCCCACGGACAACGCTGAGATTTGCGCACTTTCACCGGCAAAACTGAAACCGCCTTTGAGCGCCATTTCAGTGAAGTAAGGCGCGAACTGGGTGGCGATCAGCAGGACGGTAATCATCACGATGACCCCGCTTATCAACGTCCTGACCAGGTCTCCGCGGTGGATAACCGTAGCCATACAGATAAAGAACGGTGCTACCGGCAGGTCTGCGAGGGGTAACACTTTGTTGCCCGGTAAAATGCTGGCCAGAATTAACATAATGGGTATCAGTAGCAGACCGACAGCAATGGTGGTTGGATGCCCCAGCGTCACAGCAGTATCCAGACCGATATACACTTCACGTCCTTTGAAATATTTCTGGAAGAACTTTCTTGCACCGTCGGAGATGGGCATCAGGCCCTCAACAATCAGGCGGATCATGCGCGGGAACAGCACCATGATTGCCGCAACGGTAATCATCAGACTGGCGCAACCTTTAAAGCCTTCACCAGCCGCCAGGCCAAAAATCAGACCGAGCACTACGCCGATAATCACCGGATCGCCGACCATGCCGTAGCGTTTCTGGATCTCCTGAGCATCGATATTGCGTCCCTTCATGAAAGGGATTTTTTCATAGATAGCATCAAGTAGAACGAAAAGCGGTACTGAACTGGAACCGTAGCCTTGCGGTATCGAAATACCTTCCAGCCCGACGATGTTCTGTACCCGTTTTGCCGTCCAGTCGGCCATTTTTAACGATAGCGCCGCATGGCAGATTGCCCCCAGCACACCATAAATCAGGCTACCGGTCATAAGCTGGACCACCGTACCCGTAATGGCGTAGTGCCAGTAATTGTAAATATCGACGTTCATCGTTTTGGTCAGACGGGTGACCAGCATGGCGACATTGAGAAGAAAAATAACTGGGATAATCATGGCGCCAATGGCTGTCGCATAACCAACGCCGGAGGCAGGGCCTGCGCCAACGTCAAAGACATGCAGGGCCAGGCCGAAACGCTCAATCATCACTTTGATAGGGGGACTGAGGCTGTCGATCGCCATGACGATCACCAGTCCCATACCGACAAAACCAATCCCAACCGTTACCCCTGCCTTAATCGCCTGCAGCCAGGGGATGCGGAAGATAAGGCCAATCACGATCATGATGATAGGGACGAAAACGGTACCGCCGAGAGACAGGATGTAATCAAACATAATGCCTCCTTTTATTGAGTTAACAGAGCCTTGATTTGTTGTTTTAACGCGTCGTCGTTGATCCCTGTGAGCAGGGCGGCGCCATTAAGCGTAGGGATGCCGTAATCACTGTTGGTTCGCATGGAGGTTACAATAAGGTCCATACCGTTACAGTTAAGAGGGATCTCATTCAGACAGCATTGGGCGGTAGTGGCTGAAATGCCCTGTTCAGTCAGGAACTCTTGCAGCTTGTGTGCAATCATGGTTGAAGTCGACATGCCGGTACCGCATGCCACAAGGATCTTTTTCATAATGGATGTGCCTCTTGTGTAGTGCCTGAATCAGGCTCAACGGGGAAATGTGCTGCTGACATACCTGCCAGAGCGGTCAATAGGCGGATGCAATCAGTCAAATCACGCAGGCTGGCAACCTCCGCCGGAGAATGGGTATAGCGACAAGGAATAGAGAGACTGGCGCAGGGAATACCATCCTGCTCAACCTGGATATAACCGGTTTCTGTTATCACGCCGGGAGCCACTTCTCGCTGCACCGGAATGTTGTGTTCAAGAGCCGTCTGTTCCAACATCCGTATCAGGCGAGGAGGCGTGATTAATCCGGCCAGCGTTCCCCGACCATGGTAGTTCAGGCAGGTGATCCCAACGCCCTGATTAATCCTGACCTCGGAATAATCGTGTAAATCAGGGGTGTCACACGATGGAGTGATATCAATACCAATCGCCAGGTCAGGTTTTACACGGCGTAATACGGGAACAATGCCGCGGATATTAAATTCTTCCTGTACCGAAGCCACCAGATAAACGGCGATATCAAGCTCCGTAGTACTGATAGCATCCGCTACACCGAGCAGGGCAGTACAGCCCAGACGATCGTCTAGTGCTTTACTGCACACCAGATCGTTTGCCAGGAGTTGCGGCGGGTTATACAGAGTGACAGGCGTACCGACCTGAATGCCCATTCGTATAGCGTCGTCTTTGTCTTTGGCACCAATATCAATCCACAGTTTGTCGACAGAAGGTGACTGCGTGCGCTCGTCGCCTTTGGCAAAGTGGTAGGACTTAATGCCGATACACCCCATGACTGGCCCTTTGTCCCCGGTGAGGGTGACGATGGATCCAGCCATAGTGACCTGCGCAGGACCGCCTACGCGTTCAAAGCGTAAAAATCCAGAAGGCTCTATTTTGCGCACCATAAAACCGACTTCATCCATATGCGCAAAAATCATCAGTCGCAGCGCATCGGGTTTATCACTACCGTAGCGCGCGACGACATTCCCAAGCCTGTCTCGCCAGACCTCTTTTGCCTGACGCCTGAATTCGCACAGCATGACGTCAGCGACAGCGTTTTCGTGTCCTGAAATCGCATTGTGCTGCAAAAGCGAGAACAGGGTTTCCTGCACAGAAAATGACATAGCTATCTCCGTAGACCGTAAAACAATCACTCGTTGAGCGTTTTATAGGCGCAGACTGGTCGAATAATTGTGAGAACGTTCACGTGAAAACGCGCAAAGCTGAACAAATAAAAAATTATGTGAGCCGAGTGGAATAAAAGCGCTCAACGTTTGTGAAAGTTACGGGCTAGAGAGACCAGTGATTATGGTTGAAATAATGAGAATGAATAAAACGCGGTAACTGTTATCGCACCACTTTGTTGCAGGACGCTCCCTCTTCATTACGTCCTGCACGTGGATACCCCAGCATCTCCATCAGCGGATCTTAGAATGTAATGGCGCGTGGCAGGTCGTTGGTTCCCAGCATAATGTAAGAAAACATCGGATCTCCTGAATAGATTCAGAGGGAGTATAGATAATCAGCTCAAATCACTCTCCGCTTTATGAGCCCAGGCTGGCATTGCCGTCAGATAACGTTTTGCACGCTTATGTGCTTCCTCCGGGCCGACTTTTTGCCAGGAATCAAGGAAGCTGGCTAAACCTGATACCGCTTCTTCCCAGGGTTTGAGATTGCCGTTGCTGTCGCTGCAGTACGCACAATATTGATCACTGGCACTGTGTGCATCTGGTGCCGACATCGGCATTCCGCAAGCCTGACAGAACTGTTCATGTTGTGACATATGATGCTCCTTATGGTGACATCTTGATTAATAAACATACTGAATATGTATTGTGCAGGTGATGCATCAGATTAAAGCAAATGTCACGAACGGTGCAATAGTGATCCACACCCAACGCCTGAAATCAGATCCAGGGGGTAATCTGCTCTCCTGATTCAGGAGAGTTTATGGTCACTTTTGAGACAGTTATGGAAATTAAAATCCTGCACAAGCAGGGAATGAGTAGCCGGGCGATTGCCAGAGAACTGGGGATCTCCCGCAATACCGTTAAACGTTATTTGCAGGCAAAATCTGAGCCGCCAAAATATACGCCGCGACCTGCTGTTGCTTCACTCCTGGATGAATACCGGGATTATATTCGTCAACGCATCGCCGATGCTCATCCTTACAAAATCCCGGCAACGGTAATCGCTCGCGAGATCAGAGACCAGGGATATCGTGGCGGAATGACCATTCTCAGGGGATTCATTCGTTCTCTCTCGGTTCCTCAGGAGCAGGAGCCTGCCGTTCGGTTCGAAACTGAACCCGGACGACAGATGCAGGTTGACTGGGGCACTATGCGTAATGGCCGCTCACCGCTTCACGTGTTCGTTGCTGTTCTCGGATACAGCCGAATGTTGTACATCGAATTCACTGACAATATGCGTTATGACACGCTGGAAACCTGCCATCGTAATGCGTTCCGCTTCTTTGGTGGTGTGCCGCGCGAAGTGTTGTATGACAATATGAAAACTGTGGTTCTGCAACGTGACGCATATCAGACCGGTCAGCACCGGTTCCATCCTTCGCTGTGGCAGTTCGGCAAGGAGATGGGCTTCTCTCCCCGACTGTGTCGCCCCTTCAGGGCACAGACTAAAGGTAAGGTGGAACGGATGGTGCAGTACACCCGTAACAGTTTTTACATCCCACTAATGACTCGCCTGCGCCCGATGGGGATCACTGTCGATGTTGAAACAGCCAACCGCCACGGTCTGCGCTGGCTGCACGATGTCGCTAACCAACGAAAGCATGAAACAATCCAGGCACGTCCCTGCGATCGCTGGCTCGAAGAGCAGCAGTCCATGCTGGCACTGCCTCCGGAGAAAAAAGAGTATGACGTGCATCTTGATGAAAATCTGGTGAACTTCGACAAACACCCCCTGCATCATCCACTCTCCATCTACGACTCATTCTGCAGAGGAGTGGCGTGATGATGGAACTGCAACATCAACGACTGATGGCGCTCGCCGGGCAGTTGCAACTGGAAAGCCTTATAAGCGCAGCGCCTGCGCTGTCACAACAGGCAGTAGACCAGGAATGGAGTTATATGGACTTCCTGGAGCATCTGCTTCATGAAGAAAAACTGGCACGTCATCAACGTAAACAGGCGATGTATACCCGAATGGCAGCCTTCCCGGCGGTGAAAACGTTCGAAGAGTATGACTTCACATTCGCCACCGGAGCACCGCAGAAGCAACTCCAGTCGTTACGCTCACTCAGCTTCATAGAACGTAATGAAAATATCGTATTACTGGGGCCATCAGGTGTGGGGAAAACCCATCTGGCAATAGCGATGGGCTATGAAGCAGTCCGTGCAGGTATCAAAGTTCGCTTCACAACAGCAGCAGATCTGTTACTTCAGTTATCTACGGCACAACGTCAGGGCCGTTATAAAACGACGCTTCAGCGTGGAGTAATGGCCCCCCGCCTGCTCATCATTGATGAAATAGGCTATCTGCCGTTCAGTCAGGAAGAAGCAAAGCTGTTCTTCCAGGTCATCGCTAAACGTTACGAAAAGAGCGCAATGATCCTGACATCCAATCTGCCGTTCGGGCAGTGGGATCAAACGTTCGCCGGTGATGCAGCACTGACCTCAGCGATGCTGGACCGTATCTTACACCACTCACATGTCGTTCAAATCAAAGGAGAAAGCTATCGACTCAGACAGAAACGAAAGGCCGGGGTTATAGCAGAAGCTAATCCTGAGTAAAACGGTGGATCAATATTGGGCCGTTGGTGGAGATATAAGTGGATCACTTTTCATCCGTCGTTGACACATTGCCTTAATCTCCGCAAAGATAACCTCGTCATTCCGGACATTCTCTGCCAGGCATATGTCGATGTAATCCATAAACGATTTCAGCTTAACCCTTTTGTGGCCGGTCTTTCTGGCTGGCGGTTCAGGGGATGTTTTCTGGTTATCGTGTACCACAAAACTGGGATATTGCCCCGATAGTCACATTTCAGATTGATCGCGGTCTGAAGATGTGGCACTGAGGTAACGTGCTGGTGTCACTGGTATTGCTGAAGTTATGGTTTTTCGGGGTCAGGTGAGCCTGTTGTGTGTATGCTTTTTGTTCAGATCAGAGGGGGGCTGTGCGGACAGCGGCTTTTGTCTCCGGGCATTCACGCCTGAACGATGAATGCGATTTTCAGCAATATTTGTCTTTGTGACACTCTCTGGTTGAGAAGCTAATGCGCGCCCCTGTTTCCACAGAGAATGAGGCTTGCCATCAGCCGAAACATCAGTATTCCACGCCATACAGACGGCGCCTGACCATGTGCTGATGCAGGTAAAATGTTTCAACTACAACTGTTCGGGTTGCTATGCAACGAAACAGCGATTCTCACGATCTTTAACTGCAACGTTTTTCCGCCTGAAAGCTGACTGCCTCCTGCTGAGGTGGGAGGCTATGATTCAGTGCGTTTATAGTCTCCGGGGTATGCATGTACCGGAGCATACCATTTCTGGTGGATAACAAGCCGGCACATTCAGCCTGCAGTGAAGATGGAGGCACCTGGTTGTGAAGAACGTTTCTGCCCGTGGCTGCTTCGCATCATCAATGGTATTCATACCCGCTCAGAAATGACCGGGTGCTGAAGCCCTCCGTTATCGCGCAGTATAATGACGTATATGATCTGTGGACGAGTGAGCGGCGTGCCTGATGTACGCCGCTATTACTGTATTTTACCACAGGGCTGGTTTTCTGCTGCCAGCCCTGTGGTTATCAGACATCAACTGTGAGCGGCATCAACCGATGTACGGTATGCCATAAGCACGTACTGATCCATCAGATTTGTCAGTGGTTCACTCTGACCCTGACGTGCAATGATCCATTGCTCCAGATCTTTTTCTGATTTGTGTTTCAGGTTTTTCGTCCAGTCGTCAAGGCTGTTTCCGGTCATTAAGTCAAGCCAGCAGAGCCAGACCAGTTTGAGACGTAACTCCGTGCCGCCAAACTGACGGAAGAGGCTGATCAGTTTGTTTGCCAGAGAATGTTGCTTCAGGCGCTCACATTCAGACAGCAGGATCCCTTCCAGCATCGGATGATGAATCAGCAGGTGTTCGCTGGTGCATAAATTCACCACCAGATCATCATCCAGGGACGGGGAGCTCCGTTTGTCCGGACCATAAATCAGCCGGTGCAGACTCTGGG
>OKUZ01000201.1_pt1 | contig 27025 bp, 26 predicted proteins | sample 1606681 | NCBI WGS metagenome assembly OKUZ01 (sample SAMEA3882524, study PRJEB24775) | human gut metagenome | biome: human-associated habitat; feature: intestine environment; material: feces | place: Netherlands | collected 2009/2010 | reverse complement strand
GTGATGAACATCAGCCCGTCACCACTACCGACATTCTGACGCCACGACGCCGGGAGGATTACGGTAAGGACCTGTGGAGTGCTTATCAGACCATTCAGGAGAATATGCTGAAAGGCGGAATTTCAGGTCGCAGCGCTAAAGGAAAACGTATCCATACCCGTGCCATTCACAGCATTGACACTGACATTAAGCTCAACCGCGCATTGTGGGTGATGGCGGAAACCCTGCTGGAGAGCCTGCGCTGATTCAGCCATTACCCTGAAAACCACGCATTTATTTGTCCTTTAAGGAGTCATTTCATGAAAACCATTTCACATAATTCCACCACATCTTCTGTTTCCGTAACCGCTGCATCAGGGAATGACCAGCCTCAGTTGGTTGCCACCATAGTCCCTGATGAACAGCGCATCAGCTTCTGGCCGCAGCATTTTGGCCTCATTCCACAGTGGGTGGCCCTGGAGCCCCGTGTTTTCGGCTGGATGGACCGTCTGTGCGAAGACTACTGCGGTGGTATCTGGAATCTGTACACCCTGAACAACGGCGGGGCATTTATGGCACCCGAACCGGATGACGATGATGACGAAACATGGGTACTGTTCAATGCCATGAACGGTAACCGCGCTGAAATGAGCCCGGAAGCCGCTGGCATTGCTGCCTGTCTGATGACGTACAGTCATCACGCCTGTCGTACGGAGTGTTATGCCATGACGGTCCATTATTACCGGCTGCGGGATTACGCCCTGCAGCATCCGGAATGCAGCGCCATTATGCGCATCATCGACTGAATGGAGGCAGAGACAATGCAGCAGCTTTCCTTTCTGCCCGGAGAAATGACGCCCGGCGAGCGCAGTCTCATTCTGCGGGCTCTGAAAACCCTGGACCGCCATCTTCATGAACCCGGTGTGGCCTTCACCTCCACCCGTGCGGCACGGGAATGGCTGATTCTGAACATGGCGGGACTGGAGCGTGAAGAGTTCCGGGTGCTGTATCTGAATAACCAGAATCAGCTGATTGCCGGTGAAACCCTCTTCACCGGCACCATCAACCGCACGGAAGTCCATCCCCGGGAAGTGATTAAACGCGCCCTGTATCACAATGCCGCAGCCGTGGTGCTGGCACACAATCACCCGTCCGGTGAAGTCACACCCAGCAAGGCAGACCGGCTTATCACGGAACGTCTGGTACAGGCACTGGGCCTGGTGGATATCCGGGTGCCGGACCATCTGATAGTCGGTGGCAGCCAGGTTTTCTCCTTTGCCGAATATGGTCTGCTTTAACCCGTCACAACCACATCACACCTGTTTTCACTTTTATCTTCTGTCTTCAGAGGTATCCCATTATGAAAATTATCACTCGTGGTGAAGCCATGCGTATTCACCAACAACATCCGACATCCCGTCTTTTCCCGTTCTGTACCGGCAAATACCGCTGGCACGGCAGCACTGAAGCGTATACCGGTCGTGAAGTGCAGGATATTCCCGGTGTGTTGGCCGTGTTTGCTGAACGTCGTAAGGACAGTTTTGGCCCGTATGTCCGGCTGATGAGCGTCACCCTGAACTGAATCAGGACGGGCATTCAGATGAGCAGCATTATCACCATCACAGTGTATACGCTGGATGAACTTTCCTGCCCGGCACGGGGAAAAGCCCGCGACTGGTACCGTCAGCATCATGCTGACAGCAACTGGTATGAAAACGTGTATGAAGACTTCAGGGAGGTCTGTGGCATTTTCGGGATTGACCTCCGCCAGCGCGTTTTCCGGCTCAGCAACGGCAGGTTTATGGAAGAGCCGTGCATCTGGTTCAGCGGATTCTGCAGCCAGGGGGACGGAGCCTGTTTTGAAGGGCGCTGGCACTGGCAGCCAGCGACACCCCGGAAAATCAGGGAATATGCCCCTCAGGACCGTGAGCTTCATCGTATCGCGGATACCCTGCAGGCGGTGCAGAAACGTAACTTCTGGCAGCTTCAGGCTGAAATCAGTCACCGGGGACGTTACTGCCATCCGTACAGCATGGATATCACCGTCACCCGGAACAGTCCGACTGGTCAGGCAATGACAACCGATGCGGAAGCCGCTGTCAGCGAAGCCCTGCGCGACCTGGCCTTCTGGTTGTACCGTCAACTGGAAAACGAGTACGACTGGCTGACCTCAGACGCCGCTGTGGATGAGGCCATTCACATCAATGCATATACCTTCACCGAAGCCGGTCTCCACGCCGGCTGACCTGTCATCGTTAAACTATCATTCACCGATTTTCTGTGAGGACTTTATCGTGTCAGACACGCTCCATGAAACAAATTATCCCGACGACAACAACGACCGCCCCTGGTGGGGGCTACCCTGCACCGTGACGCCCTGTTTCGGGGCACGTCTGGTGCAGGAGGGCAATCAGTTGCATTACCTTGCCGACCGCGCCGGTATCAGAGGGCAGTTCAGCGACGCGGATGCATACCATCTGGACCAGGCTTTTCCACTGCTGATGAAACAACTGGAACTCATGCTCACCATCGGTGAACTGAATCCCCGCCATCAGCATACCGTCACGCTGTATGCGAAAGGACTGACCTGCGAAGCCGATACCCTGGGCTCCTGTGATTACGTTTATCTGGCTGTTTATCCGACGCCCGAAATGAAAAATTAACTCTCCAGAATAGCCTTCTGCTACGGCCTGGTGTTTTCACCACGCAACTTTCCCATTTTTATATCTGCATATCAGGAAAATCTTCAGTATGAAAACATTACCTGTATTACCCGGGCAGGCGGCCAGTTCTCGCCCGTCTCCTGTTGAAATCTGGCAGATACTGCTGTCCCGACTGCTGGACCAGCACTACGGCCTCACACTGAATGACACACCGTTTGCCGATGAACGTGTGATTGAGCAGCATATTGAGGCAGGCATTTCACTGTGTGATGCGGTGAACTTTCTCGTGGAAAAATACGCACTGGTACGTACCGACCTGCCGGGATTCAGCGCCTGTACCCACTCTCAGTTAATAAACAGCATCGATATCCTCCGGGCTCGCCGGGCAACAGGCCTGATGATCCGCGACAATTACAGAACGGTAAATAACATTACCCTGGGTAAGTATCCGGAGGCGAAATGATGACACTGGAAGCCGACAGCGTTAACGTACAGGCGCTGGATATGGGGCACATTGTCGTTGACATTGATGGTGTTAATCTCGCTGAACTGATTAACATGGTCTGCGATAACGGCTACTCCCTTCGTGTTGTTGATGAATCTGACCGGACCTCAGCAGACTGCACGCCACCATTTGTTGCCCTTACCGGCATACGCTGCAGTACCGCACATATCACGGAAACGGACAACGCCTGGCTGTACTCGCTGTCACACCAGACCAGTGACTTCGGTGAATCAGAATGGATTCATTTTACAGGTAGCGGATATCTGTTACGTACCGATGCGTGGTCATACCCGGTTCTGCGGCTTAAACGCCTGGGGCTGTCAAAAACGTTCCGTCGTCTGGTCGTCACACTCATCCGGTGTTATGGTGTCAGTCTCATTCATCTGGATGCCAGTGCCGGATATCTGCCGGGTTTACCCACTTTCGACTGGTAATCCGGAAATTCACAACATGAAATCATTAACCACGGAAACAGCGCTGTATATTCTGATTGCGTGGCTGCAGGACAATATTGACTGCGAATCAGGGATTATCTTCGACAACGATGAGGATAAAACGGATTCAGCAGCACTGCTGCCCTGCATTAAACAGGCCAGGGAAGATATCCGTACCCTGCGCCAACTGCAGCTTCTGCAACAGAACCGGTGAGTCTTACTCACCAGACTTCATTCCACTGACGCCAGCCTGAATACGGCTGGCGTTTTCGTTTATAAACCAAAAGGAAAAACGATGATGTCAGATATCACAATCTCCCGCCCGGAACTGGTCAACGGACATACGGACGTTATCTGCTCAACCAGTATCCGCCACATTCTGGCTGTACGAAAGAGTGCGCTGCTGCAAATCGACACACTTATCCGGCAACTGGCAGAAATCTCAGTACTGACAGAAAGTATTGGAGGTAAAACCGCCCTGGACTGGGCGATGAAACAGGATTTTCGCTGCGGCTGCTGGCTCATGGAGAAACCGGAAACCGCAATGAAAGCCATCACCCGCAATCTCGATCGCGAAATCTGGCGTGACCTGATGCAACATTCCGGGATGCTGTCATTAATGGATGCGCAGGCCCATGATACATGGTACCGCTCACTGGAGTACGATAACTTTCCGGAAATCAGCGAGGCGAATATCCTGAGTACGTTTGAACAACTGCACCAGAATAAGGATGACGTGTTTGAGCGAGGTGTGATCAACCTCTTCAGAGGGCTGAGCTGGAATTACAAAACCAATTGCCCCTGTAAATTTGGCAATAAAATTATCGTCAACAATCTGGTGAGATGGGACCGATGGGGATTGCATCTTATCACCGGGCAACAGGCAGATCGACTCGCTGACCTGGAAAGAATGCTGCATCTGTTCAGCGGCAAACCGATCCCCGACAGCCGGGAAAATATCATCATTCGGCTGGATGATCACATCCGCTCCGTTCAGGGCAAAGCGTGCTATGAAGATGAGATGTTCAGCATCAGATACTTTAAGAAGGGCTCCGCACACATCACGTTCAGGAAACCAGAACTGGTTGACAGGCTAAATGACATAATTGCCAGGCACTATCCAAATGTATTAGCAGACAGGTAATGTGGCCTTGCCCCGCTATTAAACATGTCATATTTTTGCTATCATTGTGAAAATTTTTCGGAGGAAACATGACTACAAAAGACCGTATTCAGTCCCGACTGAACCGTTCAAAACGTTATGTGTTCACCCGGGATGATTTCAGGGATATCGCTGGCTATGATCAGGTTGGCAGAGCTCTTCGTACACTGGTAAACGAAGGTAAGTTGATGAAAGTGGGCTATGGTGTTTACACCAAAGCCCGTCGTAACATCATCACTGGGAAAATCATGCCCGCAGCGCCTGGGGGCTCTGCTGCAGTAATTACAGAGGCCCTGGAGCGCCTGAATATCAGATACCGTCTGGCAGGAGCAACGGAATGCTACAATAAAGGTCAGTCCACACAAATTCCTGTATCTCTGGGGATAAAAACACCTTCTCGATTTAAAAGAATGTTAATAGTAGGGAAAAGTAAAATCAATGCCTGAATTAACATCATTATTTCCTGACGTTGCCGATGCACTGGATATTGAATCTGTCGCTATCGTCGAAAAAGATTATTTTGTGGTTGATCTTTTAAGATTATTAAAAGAAATAAAACCAGAAACACATACTCTCGTGTTTGCAGGAGGTACCGCATTATCAAAAGCAGGTATCTCGCTAAACAGAATGTCAGAAGATATTGATATAAAGCTCGTGCCAACAGAGAACTTTATGCAAAATGGCAGAGACAAGAGAAGAAAAATTCGCAAGGAAATCGTGCAAATAATCACGGATGTTATTCATAATTCTGACATTTTCAGCTTGGATAATGAAAACGCCCGTATAACACGTGATGAGTATCGTTATAACGAAATCTCGGTACGTTATCCCCAGACATTTGCACAAGTCCCCTGTCTTCGTCCATTTATTAAGCTGGAGTTGATGGAAAGCACTCTGCTGGAACATCCGGAAAGCAGAGATATTTATTCCCTTGTCACGGAGTTAACGGGTAAAGGTACACCTGTAACAGCATTCCCCTGTGCCACCATTTTATCCACTCAGGCTGAAAAGCTCATCTCCATGATGCGAAGAACAGCAGCACATCTTCGTAATCCCGAACAACAGGATGATGAGTTTCTGGTACGTCACATTTACGACAACTACTGCATTGTCAGGGAAAAAGGTGTGAATGTTCCTGTATTGAAAAATTTTGTTCAGATATGTATTCAGCTATGGTAACCAGTACCCACAATTTTGTAGCTCACCAGTTGATGAACTTAAGAAAGGGCTGGATGCACTCCGGGATTATCCTGTACACAAATTGCGCTTTCAACGATTTGTTAAACCGATGGTATTTGGTAATACACAGATTAACTGGGAAGAAGCCTATTCCAGTTTCAGACAAACAGCGCTAAGTGTTCTGACCAGCTAACAAACGCGTTAAGTACGATTCCACAATTCAGCATATCGAACCAGACCAAATGATTACAGCAAAGCACAAAAAAGAGGGATTATAGCGTCAAAAGAATTCGAATTGCACATGGGGGCCTCATTGGTGGCCTCAAAAACAACAAATACAAAATAATCTATATAAAACAATTTGTTATACAATCAGTTTCATTCCGATTCCGGGCACCACTAATTCTTAAGAACCCGCCCACAAGGCGGGTTTTTGCTTTTGGATCTTTATATAAAATAAACTTGGGTGCATAACGCCATCAGGTCTTAAACACTCCCGAATCATCAATAAACATCCCCCGCTAACAAAACACAGTTCAGTTCACATAACATCCCTGTTATCCCACACATATCTGCTGGCCGAACGACGCCAGTGCGCGTACGGAGGCAAGAGCAGCCCTGCACATGGCAGCGCTTGTGGTAACCTGGTTTAATCCGGTGAAAGAGGCGTTTTACATGCATCTGCCAGCAGCCGGAAAAACCAAAAAAGTGGCGCTGGTTGACTGTATGCGTAAATTGCTGACCATCCTGAACGCAATGCTCAGAAAGAACGAAGAGTGAAATGAATCGTAGCATCATGTTGCTCCATAATTTTTACGTTCAAGACAGTTGATTATCGGCGCATATGACTCAAAAAGAGCCTGATGATTGCCTCTTTTCCATAGGCTCTTTCTCTGAAGTGAAGGAAGGCCCGGAAGAAAGCACTCGCTGGCATACGTGACTCCAGCTCAACCGGAGATAATCACCATTGTTATTTTTCTATTTAATAATAATCTCCTGAAAAATAGATATAGCAAAAATACAATCCGGCCAGATTTAATTCCGCATTCATTACCAGAAATAATCAACACTACAACTATTATATCATTCAATAGTCACCGCTAAAATTTTATTATTTTCCTCTTCTTTACATAGAAATTATCAACCTGTTTATTATGCCGAATTTAAATAATTAATCACAAAACAACATCACCATTATTTGCGTGTTTTATTTATTAATAACATAGTCATACGTTCTTTTTTTACAAGGAAATAATCAATTGATAAATTGTTTTTGGTATTAATAGTCAAGTAGGAAACATTTTAACAAATGATAAAAATCCTAAATTCCTTGTTCATAATGTAGGAGTGTGTTAAATAGGTGGGCAAAATTTGGTTCCCTTTCTCGCCTGTAATATTGCAGCGTCTTCGCACCTCCATGAGACATTGCGACTTAATAAGAAGGTGATAAGTCCTGCATATAAGCATGGACTGACCATGGTTTTATATTCATTAAAAATTTTGTTACAACCCATTGATTTAGCATAAATAAATTATAGTGGGTTCGGGTTTGTTGTGACTGTGGCATTATTTCCGTGCAAAGGAGCTGATATGTCTGAAAGACATTTACCTGATGACCAGAGCAGTACTATCGATCCATATCTAATTACCTCTGTTCGCCAGACTCTGGCAGAACAAAGCGCAGCATTACAAAACTTGTCTAAACAACTGGATTCCGGGCAGTACCAGCGTGTCCTTAATTTGATAATGAACTGTAAAGGGCACGTTATTCTTTCGGGAATGGGTAAATCAGGGCATGTCGGTCGTAAAATGTCAGCGACGCTGGCCTCTACGGGTACGCCTAGTTTCTTTATTCATCCTGCAGAAGCTTTCCATGGCGATCTGGGCATGATTACGCCTTACGATCTTCTGATCCTTATTTCTGCCAGCGGTGAAACGGATGAAATCCTCAAGCTAGTTCCTTCACTGAAAAATTTCGGCAACCGAATTATCGCCATTACCAATAATGGAAATTCCACGCTGGCGAAAAATGCTGATGCCGTGCTGGAACTCCACATGGCGAATGAAACCTGCCCGAATAATCTTGCACCAACAACGTCTACCACGCTGACGATGGCGATCGGCGATGCGCTGGCGATTGCCATGATCCACCAACGCAAATTTATGCCGAATGATTTTGCGCGCTATCACCCGGGCGGTTCATTAGGTCGTCGCCTGCTGACCCGCGTTGCTGATGTCATGCAGCATGATGTTCCTGCGGTACAGCTGGATGCGTCATTTAAAACCGTGATTCAACGTATCACCAGCGGATGCCAGGGAATGGTGATGGTAGAAGACGCAGAAGGTGGGCTAGCGGGCATTATCACCGACGGTGACCTGCGTCGCTTTATGGAAAAAGAGGATTCTCTGACATCCGCCACGGCTGCGCAGATGATGACACGTGAACCGCTGACGCTACCGGAAGACACCATGATCATTGAAGCGGAAGAAAAAATGCAAAAGCACCGCGTCTCAACGTTATTGGTGACCAACAAGGCAAATAAAGTCACTGGCCTTGTGCGCATTTTCGACTAATTAAGCAACGGGGTGCGAGAGGTTAGTCTCTCATTGAGTTTGCGCCCCACTGAAACTTTGATAATCGTTACATGTTGATAAAAGTGAAGTCTGCCGTATCCTGGATGCGTGCTCGTCTGTCTGCCATCTCACTGGCAGATATCCAAAAACACCTGGCGAAAATCATCATTCTGGCACCGATGGCGGTGCTGCTGATCTATCTGGCTATCTTCAGCCAGCCTCGCTATATGAGCGAGTCGAAAGTCGCCATTAAACGCTCGGATGATTTAAACAGCGGCAGCCTGAATTTTGGTCTGCTTCTGGGTGCCTCTAACCCCAGTTCCGCAGAAGATGCGTTGTATCTGAAAGAGTACATCAACTCGCCGGATATGCTGGCGGCGCTGGATAAGCAACTAAATTTTCGTGAAGCGTTTAGCCACAGCGGGCTCGATTTTCTTAATCATCTTAGCAAGGATGAAACCGCAGAAGGCTTCCTGAAGTACTACAAGGACCGTATCAACGTCTCGTATGACGATAAAACCGGATTACTGAATATTCAGACGCAGGGCTTTAGCCCGGAGTTTGCGCTTAAGTTTAACCAAACCGTGCTGAAAGAGTCAGAGCGCTTTATCAATGAGATGTCACATCGCATCGCGCGTGACCAGCTTGCCTTTGCAGAAACGGAGATGGAAAAGGCACGCCAGCGTCTGGACGCCAGCAAAGCGGAATTGCTCTCTTATCAGGACAACAACAACGTTCTGGATCCACAGGCACAGGCACAGGCGGCGAGCACGTTAGTGAATACGCTGATGGGCCAGAAGATCCAGATGGAAGCGGACCTGCGGAACTTGCTGACGTATCTGCGTGAGGACGCCCCGCAAGTTGTGAGTGCGCGTAATGCGATTCAGTCATTGCAGGCACAAATTGACGAAGAAAAAAGCAAAATCACTGCGCCACAGGGTGACAAGCTAAACCGTATGGCAGTGGATTTTGAAGAAATCAAATCAAAAGTAGAGTTCAACACCGAGCTGTACAAACTGACCCTGACCTCCATTGAAAAGACCCGTGTAGAAGCGGCTCGTAAGCTCAAGGTGCTGTCAGTGATCAGTTCGCCACAGTTGCCGCAGGAATCGTCTTTTCCAAATATCCCTTATTTGATCGCCTGCTGGTTACTGGTGTGCTGCCTGCTGTTCGGCACCCTGAAACTGTTGCTGGCTGTTATTGAAGATCACCGAGACTAACGCTGTCGCTGAATGAGTTTGTGATGAAATTATTTAAATCAATTTTACTGATTGCCGCCTGTCACGCGGCGCAGGCCAGCGCGACCATTGATATTAACGCTGACCCAAACCTGACAGGAGCCGCGCCGCTTACCGGTATTCTGAACGGACAGAAGTCGGATACGCAAAACATGAGCGGCTTCGACAATACCCCGCCGCCCGCACCGCCGGTGGTAATGAGCCGTATGTTTGGTGCTCAACTTTTCAACGGCACCAGCGCGGATAGCGGTGCGACGGTAGGATTCAACCCTGACTATATTCTGAATCCGGGTGATAGCATTCAGGTTCGCTTGTGGGGTGCGTTCACCTTTGATGGTGCGTTACAGGTTGATCCCAAAGGTAATATTTTCCTGCCGAACGTTGGTCCGGTGAAAGTTGCTGGCGTCAGTAATAGTCAGCTAAATGCCTTGGTCACATCCAAAGTGAAGGAAGTATACCAGTCCAACGTCAACGTCTACGCCTCCTTATTACAGGCGCAGCCAGTAAAAGTGTACGTGACCGGATTTGTGCGTAATCCTGGTCTGTATGGCGGTGTGACGTCTGATTCGTTACTCAATTATCTGATCAAGGCTGGCGGCGTTGATCCAGAGCGCGGAAGTTACGTTGATATTGTGGTCAAGCGCGGTAACCGCGTGCGCTCCAACGTCAACCTGTACGACTTCCTGCTGAACGGCAAACTGGGACTTTCGCAGTTCGCCGATGGTGACACCATCATCGTCGGGCCACGTCAGCATACTTTCAGCGTTCAGGGCGATGTCTTTAACAGCTACGACTTTGAGTTCCGCGAAAGCAGCATTCCCGTAACGGAAGCGTTGAGCTGGGCGCGCCCTAAGCCTGGCGCGACTCACATTACGATTATGCGTAAACAGGGGCTGCAAAAACGCAGCGAATACTATCCGATCAGTTCTGCGCCAGGCCGTATGTTGCAAAATGGCGATACCTTAATCGTGAGCACTGACCGCTATGCCGGCACCATTCAGGTGCGGGTTGAAGGCGCACACTCCGGTGAACATGCCATGGTATTGCCTTATGGTTCCACTATGCGTGCGGTTCTGGAAAAAGTCCGCCCGAACAGCATGTCGCAGATGAACGCAGTTCAGCTTTATCGCCCATCAGTGGCTCAGCGTCAGAAAGAGATGCTGAATCTCTCGCTGCAAAAGCTGGAGGAAGCCTCACTTTCTGCCCAGTCATCCACCAAAGAAGAAGCCAGCCTGCGAATGCAGGAAGCACAACTGATCAGCCGCTTTGTGGCGAAAGCACGCACCGTGGTTCCGAAAGGTGAAGTGATCCTCAACGAATCCAATATTGATTCTGTTCTGCTTGAAGATGGCGACGTCATCAATATTCCGGAGAAAACATCGCTGGTTATGGTTCATGGCGAGGTGCTGTTCCCGAACGCGGTGAGCTGGCAGAAAGGGATGACCACCGAGGATTACATCGAGAAATGCGGTGGCCTGACGCAAAAATCGGGTAACGCCAGAATTATCGTCATTCGTCAGAACGGTGCGGCAGTCAACGCTGAAGATGTAGATTCACTCAAGCCTGGCGATGAGATTATGGTTCTGCCGAAATATGAATCGAAAAACATTGAAGTTACCCGTGGTATTTCCACCATCCTCTATCAGCTGGCGGTGGGTGCAAAAGTGATTCTGTCTTTGTAAGGGGTTGAAATGAGCAAAGCAGTTATTGTCATTCCGGCTCGCTATGGCTCCTCGCGCCTGCCGGGTAAGCCACTGCTCGATATTGTTGGTAAACCGATGATCCAGCATGTTTACGAGCGTGCGTTACAGGTGGCGGGCGTTGCGGAAGTTTGGGTGGCAACAGACGATCCGCGTGTTGAACAGGCCGTACAGGCGTTTGGCGGGAAAGCCATCATGACGCGCAACGATCATGAATCCGGCACCGATCGGCTGGTCGAGGTGATGCATAAAGTCGAGGCAGATATCTACATTAACCTGCAGGGCGACGAACCAATGATTCGCCCGCGGGATGTAGAAACGCTGCTACAAGGAATGCGTGACGATCCCGCGTTGCCGGTGGCAACGCTATGCCACGCGATTTCTGCCGCAGAAGCGGCTGAGCCAAGCACGGTAAAAGTGGTTGTGAATACCCGCCAGGATGCGCTTTATTTCAGCCGCTCACCGATTCCGTATCCGCGTAATGCTGAAAAAGCGCGCTACCTGAAACACGTCGGTATTTACGCTTATCGTCGCGATGTGCTGCAAAACTACAGCCAGTTACCGGAGTCCATGCCGGAGCAGGCGGAATCACTGGAGCAGCTAAGGTTGATGAACGCGGGGATCAACATCCGCACATTTGAGGTTGCCGCAACCGGTCCGGGCGTCGACACCCCAGCATGCCTGGAAAAAGTGCGCGCCCTGATGGCACAGGAACTGGCTGAAAACGCATGATTGGCATTTACTCGCCTGGCATCTGGCGTATTCCGCATCTGGAGAAATTTCTGGCGCAACCGTGCCAGAAACTTTCTCTGCTGCGCCCTGTTCCACAAGAAGTTGATGCTATCGCCGTGTGGGGACATCGTCCCAGCGCGGCGAAACCAGTCGCCATCGCCAAAGCAGCGGGAAAACCCGTCATTCGTCTGGAAGATGGATTTGTGCGTTCGCTGGATCTTGGCGTCAATGGCGAGCCGCCGCTTTCTCTGGTGGTGGATGATTGTTGCATTTACTACGATGCCAGCAAGCCTTCAGCACTGGAGAAACTGGTACAAGATAAAGCCGGAAATACAGCTCTGATAAGCCAGGCCAGAGAAGCGATGCACACCATCGTGACCGGGGATTTGTCGAAATATAACCTGGCACCTGCGTTTGTGGCTGATGAGTCAGAACGTTCAGACATCGTTCTGGTTGTCGATCAGACATTTAATGATATGTCAGTGACGTATGGCAATGCTGGCCCGCATGAGTTTGCTGCCATGCTGGAAGCCGCGATGGCGGAAAATCCTCAAGCCGAAATTTGGGTGAAGGTGCATCCGGATGTCCTGGAAGGAAAGAAAACAGGTTATTTCGCCGCTCTGCGCGCCACGCAACGAGTACGTTTAATTGCCGAGAATGTCAGCCCGCAGTCGCTGTTGCGACACGTTTCCCGGGTTTACGTCGTGACCTCCCAGTACGGCTTTGAAGCCTTGCTGGCAGGAAAACCGGTGACATGCTTCGGCCAGCCCTGGTATGCAGGCTGGGGCTTAACCGACGATCGCCATCCGCAGTCCGCTTTGTTATCTGCCCGACGCGGTTCTGCCACGCTGGAGGAACTTTTTGCCGCTGCATACCTGCGTTACTGTCGCTATATCGATCCGCAAACGGGAGAAGTAAGCAATCTATTTACCGTGCTGCAATGGCTGCAATTACAACGTCGACATCTGCAACAGCGTAATGGTTATTTATGGGCGCCAGGCTTAACGCTGTGGAAGTCAGCGATCCTGAAACCTTTCTTGCAAACGGCAACAAACCGGCTGAGTTTTTCACGTCGCTGTACTGCGGCGAGCGCCTGCGTGGTATGGGGTGTAAAGGGAGAACAGCAATGGCGAGCCGAAGCGCAGCGAAAATCACTGCCGTTATGGCGAATGGAAGATGGTTTTCTACGTTCATCCGGACTTGGCTCTGACCTTTTGCCGCCGCTATCGTTGGTCCTGGATAAACGCGGGATCTACTATGACGCCACGCGCCCCAGCGACCTGGAAGTGCTGCTTAATCACAGCCAGTTAACACTGGCGCAGCAGATGCGAGCTGAAAAATTACGCCAGCGACTGGTTGAAAGCAAACTGAGCAAATACAACCTGGGGGCCGATTTCTCTCTGCCTGCCGAGGCCAAAGATAAAAAAATCATCCTGGTGCCGGGTCAGGTAGAAGACGATGCCTCAATTAAAACAGGCACTGTGTCGATTAAGAGCAACCTTGAGTTATTACGCACAGTACGCGAGCGCACTCCGCACGCTTACATTATTTATAAACCGCACCCGGATGTACTGGTGGGGAATCGCAAGGGCAATATTCCGACAGAACTAATTGCTGAACTCGCTGATTATCAGGCACTGGACGCAGATATTATTCAATGCATTCAGCGCGCAGATGAAGTGCACACCATGACATCATTGTCCGGGTTTGAAGCGTTATTACATGGCAAGCAAGTTCATTGTTACGGCCTGCCCTTCTATGCCGGTTGGGGTTTAACCGTTGATGAACATCACTGCCCGCGTCGCGAGCAAAAATTAACGATAGCAGATTTGATCTATCAGGCGTTGATTGTTTATCCAACCTATATCCACCCAACACTGCTACAACCTATTACGGTTGAAGAGGCGGCGGAATATTTGATCCAGACGCCGCGCAAGCCGATGTTTATTACCCGAAAAAAAGCGGGACGAGTAATACGCTATTACCGCAAATTAATTATGTTCTGCAAGGTCAGATTTGGCTAAACAATTTCACAGTTGACTATTACACAAATTATTTATGCAAGGTAATGCACTAACCGTTTTATTATCCGGTAAAAAATATCTGCTATTGCAGGGGCCAATGGGACCCTTTTTCAGTGATGTTGCCGAGTGGCTAGAGTCATTAGGTCGTAACGCTGTGAATGTTGTATTCAACGGTGGGGATCGTTTTTACTGCCGCCATCGACAATACCTAGCTTACTACCAGACACCGAAAGAGTTTCCCGGATGGTTACGGGATCTCCACCGGCAATATGACTTTGACACAATCCTCTGCTTTGGCGACTGCCGCCCATTGCATAAAGAAGCAAAACGCTGGGCAAAGTCGAAAGGGATCCGCTTCCTGGCATTTGAAGAAGGATATTTACGCCCGCAATTTATTACCGTTGAAGAAGGCGGAGTGAACGCATATTCATCGCTACCGCGCGATCCGGATTTTTATCGTAAGTTACCAGATATGCCTACGCCGCACGTTGAGAACTTAAAACCTTCAACGATGAAACGTATAGGCCATGCTATGTGGTATTACCTGATGGGCTGGCATTACCGTCATGAGTTTCCTCGCTACCGCCACCACAAATCATTTTCCCCCTGGTATGAAGCACGTTGCTGGGTTCGTGCATACTGGCGCAAGCAACTTTACAAGGTAACACAGCGTAAGGTATTACCGAGGTTAATGAACGAACTGGACCAGCGTTATTATCTTGCTGTTTTGCAGGTGTATAACGATAGCCAGATTCGTAACCACAGCAGTTATAACGATGTGCGTGACTATATTAATGAAGTCATGTACTCATTTTCGCGTAAAGCGCCGAAAGAAAGTTATTTGGTGATCAAACATCATCCGATGGATCGTGGTCACAGACTCTATCGACCATTAATTAAACGGTTGAGTAAGGAATATGGCTTAGGTGAGCGAATCCTTTATGTGCACGATCTCCCGATGCCGGAATTATTACGCCATGCAAAAGCGGTGGTGACGATTAACAGTACGGCGGGGATCTCTGCGCTGATTCATAACAAACCACTCAAAGTGATGGGCAATGCCCTGTACGACATCAAGGGCTTGACGTATCAAGGGCATTTGCACCAGTTCTGGCAGGCTGATTTTAAACCAGATATGAAACTGTTTAAGAAGTTTCGTGGGTATTTATTGGTGAAGACGCAGGTTAATGCGGTTTATTATTAACATCTTATCAACAATCGACATCTCCATTATATCAATCATAACAGATGGATGATACCTTTATTAGATGTAAAAAGATAAAGTATTTTAGATATTACTAATATATATTAGATATCTTTGGATATAGCACATAATATACATTTCCAACGCACAAGCCAAGTATTCTAATTAACATTAGAGTTATGAAAAATTCGATATAAACACAACAGCAGGGCAAGAAATTTAACCAACATCTTATTTTACGATCGAGGATTAATAAAGAACATACCAACGAGGCATATTTTTAACGGATTAAATAATGCATTTCCTTCTCTTAATAGTTAATAGTATATAACAATACATTAGTCACATTTAAACAAATCGCGACTATAGACTTTGTCGACCACATCGTTCAACTCCTCTGACATTCGGTTAGTGATAATAATATCAGCTTTCCCTTTAAAGATCGCCAGCTCCCGTTCCAAAGGTGAGTTAAAGAATGTATCTCCAGAAATAAGCGGCTCATAAATAATTACTTTCACGCCTTTTTTCTTGATACGCTTTATAATACCAAGAATAGAAGAATCTCTAAAATTATCTGAACCACTTTTCATAATCAAACGATAAACCCCCACAACTTGTGGTCTATGTTTCAAAATAACATTAGTGATAAAGTCCTTACGTGTACGGTTAGCATCAACAATTGCAGATATAAGTTTATTCGGAACAGACTGATAGTTGGCTAATAATTGCTTGGTATCTTTTGGCAAACAGTAGCCACCATAACCAAAAGAAGGATTATTGTAGTAATTACCAATGCGCGGATCCAAACAAACACCGTCAATAATCTGACGCGTATTCAGACCAAAACTTTCTGCGTAACTATCCAATTCATTAAAAAATGCAACTCGCATAGCCAAATAAGTATTTGAAAATAACTTAATCGCTTCCGCTTCCGTAGAATCTGTAAATAAAACGGGTATATTTTGTTTAATCGCTCCTTCCTGAAATAACACTGCCAAACGTTCTGCCCGTTCAGAACATTCACCGATAATAATGCGAGATGGATGGAGATTATCGTATAGGGCTCTTCCTTCTCGTAAAAATTCTGGAGAGAAGATAATATTATTAATACCTAAATGTTCTTTAATTGTTTTTGTGAAACCTACTGGGACCGTAGATTTAACCACCATAATTGCGTTTGGGTTGATTTCCGTTACGTCACGAATGACAGCTTCAACGCTTGATGTATCAAAGTAATTTGAACCTGGGTCATAATTCGTTGGTGTAGCAATAATAACGTAATTGGCATTTTTATAGGCTTCATATTTGTTAGTAGTTGCGCGAAAATTAAGTATTTTAGTTGAAAGATAATTTTCAATTTCCTTATCCTCTATAGGAGAGAGTTTATCATTAAGTAAGTCAACTTTTTTTTGATGGGTATCAAATGCAACCACTTCATGATTTTGAGCCATTAGAATTCCATTTGAAAGCCCAACGTAACCAGCGCCTGAAACAGTTATTTTTAGTGTTCCGAACATTTTATATAGCCCCAAAAATTTAATATATATAGAATAACAAACTATTGTTCAATTATTCCTGATACATCTTTAAACAAACCATAGCGAGATAATAAACCACGTACATCTTTATCACTTACGATACTTTTCCCTAACACTCGTTGTCTTGCCGCGATATCACTATATTCTCTTCGAGATTGTGATATATATCCATCAGGTAGAGCTTCTGTTCCTTTATTCCTGGTAAGTCCGGAGTCTCCCCATAACCCCAATATCAATGGCTGCAGTAATCTTACAATACTTTCTCGCCCATAACGCATTATTACTGTTTCATAAAACTCCGTATCTGCACCAATTAAAGATTGTCTATAGCCACCAACTGTCGCAAAAATATCTTTTTTTATCATTGACGATACAACAGACATTCTTGTGGCTTTATCATCATAGAAGAATTGAATTTTTCCATTTGACGCAACACGGATCCAGTTAGCCATACAGATTACAGCCTTATTATTGCGAAGAACCTCAACTTGTCTTTGTATTCTCTCCGGATGAGAAAGATCATCTGCATCTTGAAAGGTGATGAAATTACCGTGTGCTTTTTTTATTAGCTCATTTCTTATATTATAAGGGCCTTGGTTTTTTCGTGAGCTATATACTTTCACTCTTGAATCAGAATAAGCTATGCTCTTAATTATTTCAAGGCTTTTGTCCGATGAACAATCATCGCACACGAGAATTTCAATATTTTCATATGTTTGATTCAACAATGAATGTAATGAGTATGCAATAGTATCTTCTGAATTGAATACTGACATTATTATACTAACAAGATCTTTTCCATAAACATTTTTTTTCTTATCGAACTTAATTCCTTGCAATATAATTTTATTTGGGTATATATCAGTTATTTCTGATAAATCGTATTTTCGTAGACATTTGTTAAATTGACTCCTATAAATATTCATATTATCTATTACAGCATTACAAATAAAAAGTTCTTGCTCAGGGAGTAGATTATAACTATCTTGCATATCATCGTTTGCATTTAATAATAAAGTCAGGCCATACCCTGCATCGGCTTGATTATCAAATGCTAAATATTTATATCCATTTTTAGTATAATCATGAAATTTTGAAAACTTCGTACAAAAATAAAAATCTTTTTGTTTGGGCGACAATTTTAGATGGTTTATATATTCGATATATCGTTCAAAAATAAGATTAATGAGAAAATCACTCCTTGAATACCGTAGAGCGTTACTTATATGTTCAAAAAGCTTAACTCGTTCGCCATTTTTAAAATAACGAGATTGAATTGTTAGATAACAAACAATTTTAATATAAGTATCCAACATACCAACTTTTCTAAGAGAATCTGCATATCCCAATAAATAAGAAAACTCATTGCCAGAATTCTGAGCTGATACATTCTTAGATAGTTCAAGTACATTGTCGTATTCGTTTATTCTTTTGTGAATAAGGTTATCGTTACCTTTTAAAGGCGAGTTTTTATGTTGAAGATCAACTTTCTCCTTATGAATTGATAATAAAAAATCAAGAGCACCAATATTTGTCCCTAATTTCTTTTTACGTTCAACTAAATTTATATATTCTGCGTTCATACATTCACTTAATGATAAATAAAATGAGAATAAAACTGCATTTACTAAATATTATAAATATAAATCTTTAAAAACATCACTAAAACTCAACGAATGTCACAGTGTAAGCTCACAGAGATATTGCAATTATCTCCGGACAAGCGAGGGAAATGCTAAGTTGATGCAACGTATCTGCGGCGGATATTTGAGGCATTACCATGCCAACATCTATGTGATGAAACACTTTGTTATACCTGAGATTACAAAATTAAGGATGAAAAAATATACTTCTGGGAGAAACATGAGATCAATACAGTTGCGGAAGTTTTTGCTGTATCCACACGAACGCTGTATTATGGCCCAGAGGCACCTATTTCGCGTAGCAAAGCTCCGCTAGTACATCGCACAAAGCAATGGCATCTCGTAATTCTGTAAGAAATACGTCGACTGAGAATAGAGCTTCCCAACCTAGAAGAACAGATTTTTGTTTGCTTGAAGCCGTGGAGTGAACAGCACCGCCTGGTCTGTCCGAGCATTTCAACCATCGGCAGGATGTTCACGGCCGCACACGATAAAATGCGACTGATACCGATGTGACTGCCTCCCCAAGGAAAAACACTGTTCATAAAAAATACAATCCTCCAACCCGCAGATCAAAACGCTATCGCCCGGTAAAGAGCAGTGAGCTCGTTGGTATAGATGCTATTGAGCTCAGAATGGGCGAGCTGCGCTGTTATGTCATTACCATGATCGACGAACACAGCAACTACGCTCTGGCACAGGCCGTGCCGTCACTTAACTGTGATATCATCAAACTCTTCTTTTGCCGTGCAGACCGGCTATTCCCTATCGATATCAACCAGGGCATCGCAGATAACGGGAAAGAGTTCCCAGGAAACTTCGACAAAGCACCGCAGGAATCCGCTAGCAAGCCCTATGGACCTACCCCTTTACGCCTAGAACGCACCTCTGAACGTTTTAAGCGAACGCCGAAAGAACAGTTCATTGAATTTAAATAAATAGACTCTTTAAAGAGCTAAACATATTTAATCAGAAACTAGCTGAAAACCTAGTACTATACTGCAGTAAAAGACAGCATGAAGTGCTCGAATTACTGACACCAGAAGAAAATATTTTACGAGAGAACAAAATTTGCAATATGTGGCGAATCTATACGGTCACTTGCAAAAGTATAAATTGGTATTATAATGCGTGATATTATATAAATAAAATAACTAACTATTTTAACGAAAGCAAAACACCACAAAGAGAAAAATAAAATTTGCAATATATCTCATTAGGGTTCACATTTTTAACAGCCCTTGATTTTAGCTCTCCTATATTTATAAACAACAACAATTAACTTAAATGGAAGGGTAATGAATCCAAATATCGAATTAGCACTGGAGATAATAGCCTGCCCTAATTGATAAGATAAATGTTTCTTAACTCTTTCAGCCTTATCAGCATCAGCATATAAATAGAGTGGCACATCAACGCCATAACTCTTCTTACGTTTTTTTTCAAAAACACACTCACGGATAAGTGCAAATGGCATGGTAATAATCCCCTTGAGGGATTTAGAATACGAGACTATAATATAACCAAGTCGATAACCTAACTCTTGTTTTATCTGCTCAGCTGCTCCATATAGCACAGGTGGAAGTTTCTTTTTAATTTCCTGATTTTCTATAAAATAGTGTTCCAACTGCTCTTGCACTATATGCAATTGTTTTAAAATCTGTTCTTTTTCTGATATTGCCTGAGTGAGTTTTGATTCTTTTTCGCTTATCTCTTCTTCATATTTCTGTATGTCATTTATTTTTTTTTCAATATCATCTGGATATTTTTCTTGTCTCACAACATCGTTGTGATTTATTTTTGAAAGTTTAATTACCTCTTCCTTTTCTTTTTTTAGCTCATTAATCCTGTTCAATAATAAAAATTGTCTTTTCTTAAATATAGATTTAGTCAATTCAATATCTGCATCCTTCTTTTTTGACTCTTGCACCAAATGAGATACAATATTGAAGATAGAATTTCTCTCTTCGACTACCTCCCATAATGCAGCCTCAGCCGAAACGTTATCTTTCGATGTTTCTATATAAGGTAGGTTTGCATAGGCTTGTAACTCATTATAAAGCTTCAGAACCTCGGTTCTTTCTTTTATTAATTCAGATACTAAGTACTCACTAACCTTTGTATCATTAAATGTAATTTCAGTCTCATTTGCACTTAAAGAAAATAAAGTTGTATATTTTTCAAGCAGGGCAATTTCATTTGATTTTGTATAATCATTATTCTCAACCACATCAAACAATATTGAATTTTTGTAATGCGCAGACATTAGATTATCTATTTTTATAATATTACTCAATGGCTTTATAATATTTTTCTTATTGCTTTGAAACGCCTCAAAATTAATCAACACACATCGTTCTTTATTCTCCAAAAAAAAATCAAGCAATCTTTTATTATATGCAATCCAGTTATCTACACTATTATTTATATTTAAAGAGAGAGGGGCATTATTTACTGAACGCATTAAATTATATTTAGGGTGATCATATATCATGATGAATTTTATGCTTTTATCTATATTTTTCCAAAAATCAAGAAAAAATATTATAGATGGATCTGCCCACCCCCAAAGTTTGTTATTTAGATTGTTCATCATTAGTTCAAGAACCATGCTATCCCACATGGTTGAGACTTGAACAGCTGAGAATTCTCTCTCATCTACTACATCATTAACTTCTGGTGTTTGATAAAATTGACATAATGAAGCGGTGATATATTCTGGGGAAATTTTATTACTTGTAGAATAATTTGGTGAGTTCATGCCAATTTCTTTCAAAAAATGTTCAACTATCTGATACTTTGAGCCAGGATGTCCGACTAGCACTAATTTATTCATCATATTTCCTCTTTATTATCTACAAGATTACTTTATTTTAAACACTGTCGTTTATCGTAATGGTGATATTGCAGACATATATTTCAAATCTGTAATGTAATTTAGGTGGCGTTATGTGATAATACTAAATGAAACTATCTATATCTCAATAGCACATCTGATTTATTTGGTATAGCCATTCATCAATAAACAATATCAATATAACTCAGAGCACCTCCTAATAATTGACATATTGCGTTACCACCTTCTTTTAGACAAAAATCTTAATTATAAACTCTACCAAACTAACGCTGATATTTTTCAAAATCATAAAACAAATGGTTTAAATAAGTATATAACAAAATATCAACGTACAACTATTTAAAACAAGTATTTATACTATAAACTTCAGAAACCAACACAAAATACAGGAATGTGAATAAAAAAGTAAGTTTTTACCCTTCCACATTATACACTAATTCGAGGTTAAGTTTTGAATATCCTGCGATTGCTTGTGTTTCTTTTATGATGTCTAAAGGCCATTTTTTTGTAAATGTGTTCCAAAGTCCTTCCATTGAACCTGATGAGACCTCTCTTAGCCAGTTTTTTTCTCTGGGAACACATATCATACCAATTTCATTCTCTAACATATAGCGAGAAAATCTAACATCGACGAATCGTTGAGAACCATCCATATATTTTAAAGATGGTAATTGATCTGCCTTAAGAAAAACAGTCCCTGTACCTAATTGATTTACAACTCTCGGTCGCAATAGCCCTTGAGTAAATGAAAATACTTTTCTTTTAGACTGATCTCCATCAAATGCATCTATGTATATACAGCCATGAATCCCAACAATGCAATTGAATATTGCAAAGGAATTATAAAAATTGAGCATTTTTTCTACATAATCGGGAGGGTAAATAATATCATCATCTGTAAGTACGATCATATCATTTTTAGCGCAAGGAAATATAAATTTGCCCACATCCTTATAATCTTTATCTGGAATAACTGGATTTAATTTTGAAAAACCATCTAATTCCTCAGGAATTTCTTCAAACTCATTCAGGCAAAGATTAATTTTATCTACTTGAGCATGTAAACTTTGTATAGAATGCACCAACTCTTTTTTTCGAGGTGGGTATGATGACATATTTGCAACAATCATGGGGTAATATTTTAATTAATATTGCATGTTAATGAAAACTATCAACGTATTGATAGTCGTTTATTTATAGGAAATGCTTAATAAACAGAACACATTAAGTTGATTAGAATGACTCCGCACCTCATGGACGATATGTTTAATTAAAAATAACTACTAGGGTGTACGTTTGATATATTTATCTTCATCTAAATTATTACTCTTACCATATCAAACCACTCTTTGCATAAACATTTCCTGTAACTATCTAAAAATAAATTGGCAGATAATTAATTAAAGAATAACAGCAACGTATTACGAGATCACGATCAAATTCATAATTGCCTAGTTCAAAGTATACTGTCCATCCTCCTCATACACTAAATACAATAGAGTTTATATAATTATATAGAGTGTGATTACAATCTCCGGCAATGACACTGTTAGTGCAACAGTAATCAGGCCTCCCTCTTAGTATTGCTTACGCTGAAAGAATAACTGGCAGCCTGCCACACCATGTTGTCTGGCAACGAGGAAGACCGCCATTTTCGGTTCAAGGCTCTGCTGAAAAATAGCGATTTTCCTGTGTGGCACGCTGTCTGCGTTTCTCTGCTTCTAAGACACCAATTATCTATTCTCCAACTACTAGTCTAAAAGACTAGTATCACTACTATCAGTTATTTAAATGATATTGATTGCCTAGAGATTCAGGGAGCTAGTCTAGTTATTCAGAGAACGGTATCTTAACAATTTTGTTATGATTTTAGGAGATCTGGATTTCTATTCATGATGCTTGGCGACAAAAATAAATGAACAAAAAGAACTTATATCAGCCACAGCAACATAATTTCTTATGTCACTTGTATTCTACCTGTGTCATTAAGTTTATCGTTTCAATTTCATAAGATACATATGCTATTTGTCATATTAATTTTATTATTAACACCAACGAATGACAAGCAGAACATATAAATACCTGAACTAAGAGTTAATTATTTAATATAATTATCATTCAATATCTAAAGCTTGATACATTTTATACTCATCTATACCACTTTGAACATTCTCATAATAACCAATAATATAGCTATTTTTAAAAACAATCGCCACATCACAAAACTCTTTCAATGAATTCAAACTATGTGAAACCATCAAAAAGCTAGACTCTTTATGCCTTTCTTTAAACAATTGAGCGCACTTCTCTTTAAACCTGGCATCACCGACAGCTGTTACTTCATCGACGATATAATAATCAAACTTAAATGCCATGCTTAAACCAAAGCCTAAACGCGATCGCATACCTGAGGAGTAAGTTTTGATCGGCATATCAAAGTACTTACCGAGTTCGGCAAATTCTTCGACAAACTCAATTTTCTCTTTCAGCTCTTCTTGCTTCGCGTATAACCGCGCAACAAATTTTACGTTTTCGCGTCCGGTTAAACTTCCCTGGAATCCACCGGCGAGGCCGACTGGCCATGATATCGTTTTATTGGTGATGATCTTTCCGCTATCGGGGCGGTCAATGCCACCAATCATTCTCAGTAACGTTGATTTACCCGCACCATTACGACCAATAAAGGCAACGCTTTTTCCTGAAGGGATTTCGATGTTTAAATCCTTAAACACATAGTGTCGCCCCGTTGGCGTACGATATGACTTCGTCAAATTCTCAATCTTAATCATGATGTCAGCATTGCCTCCTCACGAGTTCGGTATAACGCCAGACCGATGAACAGGGTGACCAGAGTGAACATTGCAAGGTAGTTCAGACTCACGCCTTCGCTGATATAGCCAGGCATAACTGCCTCGCGGCTTAACTCTACGACATGCACTAATGGGTTCCAGAGTAGATATGACCAGTATTGCTTCGGAATCGAATGTAGAGGGAACATGATGCAGGAGATGAAATACAGCGGCTTAAGCAGTATCGGCAGGGAAGGTTTTACCAACGACCATGAATATTAAGCCGATGCCACATGAAAGAATGATTAACAAACTCCAGGTGAGCACTAGTTGTAAAAAGTTTGTTATCTCGAAATATTCACCTGCCATCCAGACGATAAGCATGAGCAATATATAAACAGCAACGTAAATCAGCGTCTCAAGCAGTGCGCGTGCAATGATCGTATCGATGGGTTTTACTGGTCGATAATTAAACAACCCCTGGTTCGCTTCAATAGCGCCTACAGAACGATTGCTGATACTGCTAAAGATAAAAAAGGGAATCAGGCCATTAAGTAAAAACACCGGGAATGAGATGTCTGGCATCGTGCGGTGCATAATGTAACCAAAAATGCCCAACAGTATCAGCAAATGCGCAGAGGGTTCGAGAATCGCCCACAAATATCCCAGACGGAACTTACCAAAGCGTGTTCGTATTTCTCGTAGAAATAATGCCTCTACGGTGACTTTCTGGACTTCAAATCCACTTCTTGCCATTTGATGATGTGATCCTAATCTCTTCAGGTACGCTACCGCCCTTGGCTTAACAGCTACCAATACACTGGAGGTAATGCTTATTTGTAACTGGATAAAATTCACTCAGACGGTTTGACCTTTTTAATAGTCGCAAAAAAATTTCAGCAGAAATTATTTCCGCAGGGATAAATAGATCTATTTCCGTCTCGTTTCTTCTAATCCATTCTTCAGGCATGAATGGATTCGGTCTTCTGGTAATTTCAGAAAACTGGCCGTTTTAGAATGCAGATTTAATTTCTCAGGAAATTATTTTTTATTATTACTGTTAACTACTTGATTATAATACCCCCTATGGATTTTATGCGTAACAATACCTGCAATCCGTTTCAAACCAGAACGCACGCGATTGATTACCAATAAATTGTTCACAAAGAAACTATTTCCCTATTTAAAATTCACTCGTGTACTTCTTATTTATATCTACAGCCCCCTCTTTACAGCCATATTTGTGATTTATATCACATTTAAATGGTGTTATTTAAGTCGCACCAATAATCCCGAAGGTAATTATTTTCGTCGATTAAAATATACATCTTGATTATTTTGTGTATTTATTTTAACCAGTGTTACAACCAACACCATCCCTCAGTAGATATACCTGAGCAGACATTTCTTAAAATCGACGAATAGTTTCACTGGAAATTATTATGCTTATTTGAAATTCCCTTTCTGATTATCTCCAGGAATTTTACTAATTTCCAAGCAACACAAAATACAGATCACACAAGAATTATCCTATATGTTTTGACCTATCAATTGTTACTCAATGATTTATTACAACTATTAATAATCATAATGTGTCAAAACACTTAAGCATCTTTACAGTCTTAGAAAGGTGTCGATTAACGAAGGCTACATGGTGAAAAACAGGTTCCTTCAGTGTTACCGAACATTCCGTGGTGGTCTGGAGGGAGATAAATCTTGCTACATCGGAACTCAGCCCGGTGAGCTGGTTTGACAGTTCCGCACTCACCATTGGGCTAAGGGTTATCAGGTGGGGTTAAGGAAATGGCAATACCTACCCCCGTCCAAACTCCAGTCGCAGCACATTTACCATCCCTGGCTTCTCAGCAGCACTGACATCAATTTGTGTCACCCGCAGCGCATATTTTTCATCCAGTGCGTTTAACCATTTCAGAAGGTCATTAAACACCACAGGTTCTATCCAGACCTGAATATTCTCCCCACGCTCGGCTATCCGCTTGATGACCACCGAGTGCGCGGAAGCGCTGTCACTGATGACCCGCGATACCTGTGCTTGCGTTGTCGTGCCGGATTTTCGCGCCGCAATAATATCCGGCGCAGTGCTCTTCAGTCGCGCGTTCATCGCCACCAGCTGCTGCAACATCGTCTCCTGTTGTTCTATCCGCTCGCTCAACGGCTGCCAGATGAGGACGTAATATACGGCGCAAAACAGGAACACGGCCGCGGCCAGTAACATGCCTTTTTCACGCGGCGAACGCCCCGCCAGGTGCTGTGCCAGCCAGTGTTCGCCACGGCTTAACTGGCGTTCACGCCATTGCTGAAAATAGTGAATAAATTTATCGCGTAACATGTTATTTCCTCCGCAACGTTACGCCGCCGGAAACCGCATCACCCTCTTTCTGTAACGCGTCCTGTTGCACAACATAATCTGCCGCCAGTGCGCTACGCAGTTTATCGAAGCTGGCAAAGTTCGCAGCCCGTAGCTGGAGGTGAAGCGTCTGGCGTTTTTGATCAAAGGTGAAACCACGCATTTCGATGTCGGTAAGTGACGCTGATTTCAGGGTACTGGCGATCGCTGACAATTCTGCGAGCAGCCGGGTATCGTCGGCCTGTGGGCGATATTTTTTCAGCGCCATCGTCACCTGAGAGCGTAAATTCACAATCCGCTTCTGCTCCGGGAATAGCGTTAAGAACTGTTTCTCCGCCTGGGTGCGGCTTTGCGCCACCTGTTCGCTGACGCTCCATAACGTCACGCCCCGTTCCACTGCCAGCGCAACCAGAATCAGCAATATCGGCAGAATCAT
>OKUZ01000075.1_pt1 | contig 48931 bp, 27 predicted proteins | sample 1606681 | NCBI WGS metagenome assembly OKUZ01 (sample SAMEA3882524, study PRJEB24775) | human gut metagenome | biome: human-associated habitat; feature: intestine environment; material: feces | place: Netherlands | collected 2009/2010 | reverse complement strand
AGGGCTGTGATTTTCCGCAGTCATGGTCTGCTCCAAATCAAACAGGGGACGCTACGCTTCCCCTGCGCTGGCTGCCGCCAGCTACCCTTTTGTGGACTTGCCATCTGGGGACACCTTGCGTTGCAAGCTGTTCCCAGCCGACAAGTTTCATAAAATCCCATCTTTGACAGTTGTTTAGTCAAATAAGTGCCGCAACCCTTGTAAATACAAGGACTGTGGCACTTTGAGCTACATACACGAAATATAGTAATATTTTATCTTCGTTTACTTTTTTTCTGAATTCCTTTCATGTTTCGTTTTGTTATGAATTGATAGTCAGTTCGGAATTTACAGGCTTCATGGAGGTCATCGGTTATTTCATGACGTTCATATACCGGCATGAATCCTTGCTCTTCGACATCAGCAAACTTTATATCTTTCAAAGTGTGAAGTAATTGGCTGGTCGTATAAGTTCCTTTTAAAGAACGATTTAATAATCTAAAATGGAGCAATGCAAGAAAACAAGTAAGAAAATGTGCTTTAATGCGATCCTTACGGGTTAAATAAACCGGTCTGGCTTCAAAATCAGTTTTCATAGTTCTAAAACAATCTTCAATCTGCCATCTTCCTTCACTTACTTTTAAAATATCTGCAACATCATCATCAAGCAGGTCTGTACAGATGGCATAAAGTCCATCATACATTTCTTCTTCTGCAATCTTCTCCAGATCAAGATAATAATGGATTGTGGCTTTTTCCCCCTCATTTGTGACAGCAACCTTATTTACAAATCGAGCAGGATCATTTGGATTTTTGCGTTGCTTTTTTAAAGTTCCATTTGCAACCATTTTTTCTGCTCTACTGATTTGCTCTGCACGGATAGCTTTTTGGTAAGCAGCATATTTAGGGGAGTAGGTTATGATCAATCGTTGATGTAACTTTTTGGTTGTAAAAGGCTCATCTTTATAGAAAAGCTGTTCTTTATCGTTTTCTGTTAAATTTGTAATATCGACAACTTTATCATCTGATAATCGTTTAAAATCTGTTTTGTTCAAAGCCCATGCCCGATCTTCAGCAGGCAGCTTTTTGATTGACTGAGTGACAATAAATGCCCGTTGTCCCATATGATTGAGTACACGGTTATCTTCGGAAGCAAGCCCGGCATCACTGCAATAAATAAATTTCTCACAACCGAATTGTTGAAGAATCTTAGTTTCTAAAGGCTTCAAAGATTTCTGCTCATTTTGATTTCCCGGAAAAAGAGAAAATGCTAGAGGGATTCCGTCGCCATCTGTGAAAAGTCCCATTTGGATAATCGGGTTGGGACGATGCTCCTTGCTTTTCCCATATTTCTTGTCTCCATCTTCCTGTTCAATTTCAAAGTAGTAGTTTGTACAGTCATAATAAAGGATCCGATCATTTCTGTTTCCGAGGAAAAAACTGTTTTTATAAACTTCCGATTGAATAAAATCCATTTCTGATGCAAGAACGGAAAGAGCGCGATATACATCATGAAGTTCATATGTTGGTGGTTCAAGGAATTGTTTTGCAGCACGAAAGGAAGAACTTTTACTGGAAGGTTCCAACACTCTTGTATAGATCAAATCTGACAAAATCGCATTGAGATCATACTCGAATTTATGCCTGCTTTTGATTTTTCGACAGATAGAATCCATTTTCAGTCCATAATAAATGGATTGAAGAAAAAGATAACCGCCAGAAAAAAGTTTCTGTTTATGATAGTCCATGAACCGATTTGAATGGAATGGAATCATAACAGTTGCATCTTCTTTTTCACTTTTATATTTCAGAGTTTCAAGACGGGCTTGTTCATTTGCCCATGCGAGAACCCCTTCGCGATCCGTATGAAGTTGTTTTGATAAATCAGCCAAAGTACCTAATTTACGGATTGTTTTTGAAGTACTTTTTCCCTGAGCACTTGTATAGGATTGTGTAATATAAAATGACTCAGAATTTTTCGATTTTGATGTTGTTACACGCATAATGATCACCTCTGTCATTATTATAACATATATCACCATATATTACTATATAATAAAAACAAAAATTTGACAAAAAAATAAGCCTGTTTCAAGGCTTTGCAGTATCCTTTTTAATTTTGATGTGTCAAACTCCCGACAACATACAATTCCCAAATATCTGATATAGCAGTAATCTTTATTTGTTATTGAGTGCCGGGTTATACCTATTTTTCGTGTGTATGATATACTTGTGGTATAATCCATATACTAAACAAGATAAAGGGTGGTACTATGCAGATTTTTGTTGATGCAGATGCTTGTCCGGTGGTTTCCATTGTGGAAGCAGTTGCGAAAAAATATAGGGTGGCGGTAACGCTGCTATGCGATACAAACCATGTATTGTATTCTGATTATAGTGAGGTAGTGGTTGTTGGAGCCGGCACGGATGCCGTAGATTATAAGCTGATCAGCATTTGTCATAAAGGAGATATCGTGGTATCGCAGGATTATGGAGTAGCGGCTATGGCTCTCGGAAAAGGTGCTTATGCGATTCATCAGTCAGGCAAATGGTATACAAATGAAAATATTGACCAGATGCTGATGGAACGGCACTTGAACAAAAAAGCGCGGCGGAGCAGCCAGAAAAATCATATAAAGGGGCCGAGAAAGCGCACCGATGCAGATGATGAAAGATTTTTTCAGTCTATGGAAAAAATGGTATTAATGGCTATGAAAAACTGTTCGGAAGATACAGAGAGAGGGCAGAAGGCGTGAATGATGAATATTAAGGGGGTTTTTGAGAAATATCAGCTTTATTATTATTGGAATCATGGCCTGTGCGATCAGTGTGGAGCACCAATACTGATTTTAAATGGGGCGTTAAGCTATGAGGGCAATGATCAGCAGGAATTACAGGCTTTTTTGGATGAGCATCCAGAGTGCCGGTATTTTTCTAATAAAGATGAACAGAAGATTTTTGAAGAAAACGGTGGCTGCAAAAAGTTGGAAGAAACATATAATTACAAGTCGCCATATTGGGCCATGCAATCTGTAGGAAGCAAATTCCTGCTGGGGCAGTTTTGCTGCAGCGCATGTAGAGAAAAATGGATTCGGGAAAGAGAAGCCGATCATTTAAAAATTTATACATACTTCTGGGAATTGCGAGAGTATGCACTGAAAGTAGCTCCAGAACCATGTGATAATCCATCTGGAATTGTTGTGTTTGATCTGGAGACTACGGGGTTGAACAGTAACGATAATGAAATTATACAGATCAGTGCGGTTGATGGAAACGGGAATTTACTTCTTAATGAGTATGTCCGACCAGGGCTGATCAGGTCATGGCCAGATGCGGAACTGGTGAATGGCATTACACCAGAGCGGGTAAAAAACTGTAAGACCATCAGAGAGCAGATAGGGAAGATAAAAGGCGTTTTTGCATCGGGGAAAACCTGGATCGCGTATAATTGTGATTTCGATCTCGGATTTTTATTCTTTGCAGGTATCGAACCAGGTACGAATACCGAATTAGAAGATGTGATGCTCGATTTTGCCGAAATTTGTGGAAACTATGATAAGCGCTACGGAACCCGGCGATGGCAGACGTTAGAAGCGGCCGCCGCACATTTTGGGTATAACTATAAAGCGCATGATTCTTTGGAAGACGCAAGAGCCACACTGTATATTAGGAATAGAATTAAGCGGGAAAAAGAAATATTAGATGAATTGACTGTTCCATATCAGGCGGTGAAAGGAGAACAGATTTAGGCAAAATGATACCTTACTTACAGTGTGAAAATGATACCTCATTTATATCGGAAACAACCCCAAATTTTTCTGCTATCCAAGATGGGTGAAAAATTTGGGGTTTGGTCATTCAAAATGTGCAATAAAATCAAGCGGATTACTGGACTTTTAATGAGGAAAATGATACCTGATCTATGTAGTAGGGTATCATTTTTCTCAAAATTGAATAGTGAATTATATGGTGCAGAAAAATATGAAATATTGGGGATAGATTATGCGGAGAGCAGCTATATCTCAGAGCTGCCCTTAATGCAAATGGCGGATTTGGAAATTATAAGATACCTATTTCTTCCATTTCGTTGCATAATTCTTCGAACGTACCGGTAACATAGTTTTTTGTGGTGCTGATATCGGAATGTCCTAAAATATTTGAGAGCATGACCAAATCATGCGTCTTGTCATAAAAGGATTTGGCGAAAAAGTGGCGAAGTGCATGGGGATGTGCCTTCCTTTTATCAATGCCAGCATTGGCAGCAATGGTCTGGAGCATATTATAAATATTTTGCCGTTCCAATGGTTTTTTATTTTTATCAGTGAAAATAGGGCCAGATGGGATGTTTTTTTCAATGACATAATCATTAAGCATTTCCTGAAGTTCCCGGATTAAAGGAACTTTTCTGTTTTTATTCTTATTTCTAATTGTGATTTCCTGTTGCTGTATGGATTCAACGGTAATAAACTGCAATTCTGAAACACGGATACCAGTTTGTCCGAAGGCGCGGATCATAAGGTTAACCTTTCTTTTTTGAGGGCGACTGCTTTCTTCCAGGAGTTTATGGTAATCTTCCGGGGTAAGAATAGCATAGGTAGCTTTTAATTCTTTCTTTTGAACTTTTTCTAATTGAACAAAACAATCAGCGCGATCCAAAAAGGTCAAAAAAGAATGAATGGAACACAGTTTTGAATTTACCGTGGAAACGGCATAGTTTTGTTTTAATAGATATTTTTTATAATCTAGGCATTGTTCTTTCGAAAGTTCTGCACCGGACAAAAAAGTTATGAAGCCAGTTACATCAGAAATGTATTTGCTAATTGTATTCTTGGACCGCTCATTTGCTATTAAAAAATCCCGATAAGGTTTCAAATTATCTGGAGAGAAAGAGGGTGTGTCAGTAATGGTATCAGAATTTGTTCTGTCACAGCAATCCAGAGGATCAGCTGCAAAATTCGGGCTTTCTAAGTGGGGCAGAATATCTGGTGTATTCGTTAATTCTGTATAAATGCTGCCAAGTAAGGACTTCAGCATATCGAGATCTTTTTCTTTAAATTCTGCTTTTATATAGTGCAACAAGGTTTTTTTAATATCAACAGTAGTGGAACTGACTGTATTCATCACATTACTCCATTCATGCGCATTCCGTTTTAATTGGACACTCCGATTATATAGCGAACGTGCGTTTGAGTCAAAGAACACAAAAGCAAAACTTCTTGTTCAGAAAATAAATGAATGGAAGTTTTGCTTTTTTTTGATTTTATAATGGTCGTTTTTTAGGTAAAATGCCTAAACCGGTTATGGCATCTAATATTGGAATATTAAAATAATGACATAATCCGATTTATGACATTATTTTACAATTATTTTTTCTTAAAAACAACGCAGATGAAAGCTTTTGACTGTGAAACTATTAATAATTCCGCTTATTTTTAAATATTGTTGATTAAATTATTAAAATTGTTGCTATTTTGTATATCTCTATGGTTTCATAAATCGGATTATGTGGAAAGAAAGTAGGGGGAAACGTGGCATTAGAACATGATACACAGGTGCTGGCAAAGCAGATTTTGGAGGATTTGAAGCCGGAATTGATCCTTCCATCTCCGTATTCTATATGGGATCCCAGCAGAATGAAATTTGAGGTTGCAGGTGTTACAAATCCGCAGTCATTGGCGGAAATGCAGGCGTTATTGGTAAAGAAAGCATTTACCGTTTCTGATATGTATATTTTACGTGTGATCCGAATGCTTGGGCATGCGGATCTGCTATCAATTTGTACAGTGCTGATGGCAGAACGTGAAAAGGAAGAACGAAAAGCTAAGGAAGAAAATCGGCCGATACGTTGTATTCCAAAGTTGGATCGACGATCCCTGAAAGAACGCCTTGATACGTTAGCAATGAGTGGTTTGGTTATTGTTGAAAAGTTTCAGATCAACGAAACTGTATACGCATATTTGAAGAGTGCAAAATCGGAAGCACATCAGACCAGGCAGATGTATTCTCTTACTGCCCATGCAACATACGCTTTTCGGACCATGCTGGAGGCAGATCAGCAATTAAGGTTTGATTCAAAAACAATATGGCTTAATGAAATGACAAAAATGGAGCGGGCTAATGCGGGGTTACTTGCGGCGGTTTTTTTGAAGCAGAAGTATATGTCAAAATATATATTTTCTTATCGCCTGAAAAATGTGAAGGGTATAGATGAGTTGCCAGCAATTATTGATTTTAAGAAAGAAGGTGTTATGCCCACTCGTCTGGTAATCTTTGCAGTCAATTTTTATACGAATGAGAGGATTGTAACCGAAAAAGATCATTCATATTATATAAATTCAAAGGTTAGAGGCTTTTGTACGGCGCTGCGTGCGGTAATCCATGAGACTACAGGAAATGGATCTACGTTTGCGGCCATCATATGCGAGGATGCTAAAGGCATACAAAAAGTAATTTCAATGATACAGAGTATTGATGAGCCGCTGATGAAGCATTGCATTTTTACGACAGGAACGGTATTGATATCACGGAGCGCACTTTCAAAAGCAGATGTCTTACCAGGATGTTTTGTAGAGCCGGTATTCAATTCAGAGAAGGCCCGGTGGCAGATCGTTGGGGCGACAGGTTTTTATTTCCTGGAAGCATAAGAAGGGAGGGAGTGGACTGCCTGGCAGCAGACTTAGGCAGGAAAATTTATGGCAAAAATAATGAAGGACACGGCGCAGGAACAGGCTCTTTTGGAAGTGGCTGACCTGCTTCAGCAGCTTAAAATATTGGATAACAGTACAAAAAATCCAGAATCTTCGCTGAGCTGTACCTATCGTGTTGGCGGTGGAAGAATGCAGCGCCTTCCAATTTCAGAAAACTATCTGGTTAGTATGATTGCAACGGTTCAAACTGATCTGCAGAAGAAAATAAATAACCTCTGTAAAAAATATCGCATTGAACTGGAAGCGGATGAATCGGCATTGATGGGGACGGGAATTGGAGATGATATTGAGTAAATTATCTTGTTATAGTTTACGGTTTCGACTGCTGCAGCTGACATGAAGAAAGATCACAAGGGATGATCTTTGACAGTTAGAAAAGCAGAAAAGACCGTATGGTAGAGAATTCATTATGTCGTTTTTTAATTGCTGCCGGGAAAACAGAATTTATTGATGAAATGATGGAGAATTGCAATGAATAAAAGAAAATTAATTAGCCGTTATGCGGTTTTTCTTTTGGGAATCGTGATTATGTCGGAACCGGTCCTGTCTTATGGTTATACGATAAAACAGCCGATAGAATTTGAGCTTTCTGCATATGGAAATATTTTAGAGGTTGCAGGACAGAATGCAACAGCGGAAGCTGATCCGAGGGAACTGGTTTCCTGGAAGGTTTATTTTGTAGATGAAGAGAGCAGACAAATCCAGTTATCTGTAATGCGTAGTGGAACGATTTTAGAGGGTGAGGAGCTGGTTATACCATATGCGAACAGTCTGATTGTAAATGGGCATCGCTGGTTGGCAAATGAGGACTCACCATATCGGGTAAATGTATATGGACCGGGTGAAAAAATCATCTATATCACTTATTCGGATGAAGGATCTGTCGGGGACGTAGACGATCCGGAGGCATCGGAACGGGAACGCTTTGAAATGTATCTTGAAAGGGCTAAAAAAGCGGATGCGGCAATCGTTGGCAAAGAAGCAGAGGAGATTCTGGACGACCAGATTATTTGTGAAAGCAACGCCAAATGTTCTTATCGTCTGCGAAGCCTGTCTGCACAGATAAAAAATACGGTTGCCACTCCTGTTTATGTGATTGCAAAAGACTGTGCGGCAACAGGGATAATTTTGAAGGAATTATACAGTACTTCTGTGGAGTACAGCGCAAATCTTCTGGATACGATTCAGCTGGATGGAGCGGAATATAGAATTTACGTATTTCTCGTAAATAAAATATTTGGAGAAACTTGCAGCCATAACTGGAAACTGGAGAAGCGAACAGAAGCAACATGTCTATCATCAGGATCAGAAAAATATGTTTGCAGTATCTGCAGTAAGGCAGAAGTAAAAACGTTACCGGCCCTGGGGCATGTGGATGAAAATGGTGACTCATTATGTGACAGGTGTGGTAAGCGTACAGAGGAACAAAATGGCGGGGACCGGATCACGGCAACGTATAGGCCATCCCTGAGCGAATATCAGATGCAGTTTGTCTGTGTGAGTGAAAACTTCCAGAATGGCTATCTTTACATTTCAGATACAGGAATACCGGCAAGTGAATTTGGAGGTTATGGCCCCCTTGATTATATGCTTTCTAACCCCTACCAGGATTTTGTTGGTACATTTGCGGACTGTTTCAGTATTAAAGGACAGGCGCTGCTGCCGATTGATGCGGATGGTGCACTTGCGTATGCAGCTATTCTGTCAAAGGAAGAAGTGCTTGCATATCGGGGACAGATAGAGGGGGATTACATTACAAGAACCGTAGAAAATGGACAACTTGTGGTTGTGCATGATAATGGATCAACAAGTCTCGTGACACCTACGGATGATATGCTGCTTCGCCCGGCTGTAGTACTCGGTGCTCCGGATGCCGGTACCGCGGATCCAATCTATTGGTCAGTGGGAGATGTACAGAAAGTAGTGATCGATCAGAAAACTTATGAATTTCGGTGTGTAGATACCAATTATTATGATAAATCCGAAAATCATCAGAAACTGGCATTGTTCCTTTGTGATGAGGTGATTCCGGCAAATTATGGGAGTGAGTATTCCTATTTACCGGATAAAGAAGGTATTATGGGCCAGGTATTTCTTCCGGGGCCGGTAGTAAATTTTGGTGATGAAAGTGATTATAAGTATTCCAAGATACATAATTGGCTGAGCAAGCATCAGAATGGAATTTTTCAGAGCTTTAACTGCCATATTGGCGTGGACAGTGCATTTACTGGAAGCACAGGTAAGGGGCGGTTCAGTGAATTAAGCGACCAAGACTTGAACGTGCATAGCATCGGATATCAGAGACTGACAGCCAGACTTTTTAGTTTATCGGTGGAAGAGGCATTGAAGTATAAAGATTATCTTTGGAAATTTGGTGATACGGATGCGGATAATCCAGAAGATGTAACCGATAATTTCTGCAATGGATATTGGCTGCGTTCTCCTATGGGGAATACAGGTGCTGACAGTGGATATGCCTATATCGTGGATCTGGTCAATGGAATGATCCGGCCGGAGGCAGTGAAACCGGATGGCAGCAGTACAGATGAAGAGTTAAGGGTAACTACTTCGATTGGAGTAAGACCAGCCTTTGCGGTACCGCAGGGATGATCATAGAAAATTAGTAGGAGGAATTTGAATGAGGAAACGAGGCGTTGTGATCTTAATGGCAGCTGCGCTTACCGCTTCTGTTCCGGCAACCGCGCTGGCTGATCAGTTTGCCGGTCAGATAGCTTTGAATGGGGAGGCTGCTTTGGAAGGTATTGCTGATGAGGAAAGTCAGGTGGACATGGATCAGACAGAAGAAGCAGATGATGAAAAACACGAAGAGTCGGAGGACGCGGGTTTGAAGGAGACGGATGAGGCAGAAGTAGGAACGGAAGAATCTGATCCTGAAGAATCGGAACCCGAAGAGTCAGAGGAAGAGGTAAAGGAATCGGAAAAATCTGATGAGAGCGGTAAATCAGAAAATGAGGATGCTGACACAGCGGAACTGGAATCGAAAGAAGATGAGTTGGAGGACGAGGACACAGAAGAAAACGAAGAGGAGAAGGTAGTGGATGAGACGGAGCTGGCGGATGAACTCCAGAAAGAACCGTCAAAAGCGTCAGAAGAGGAATCTGGGGATATGCCAGAAATCGGAACGGAAGAATTTACAACATGGTTTAAGAAAAACTGTAAAGAAGATTTTTTATGGAAAATGCTGGCAGAGCATGTAGAGAATGACACATTTTTTACCTGGGCTGTGGAACACGATAAGCTGTATTATAAGGCGTTTAAATCCTACCAGAAGCTCCTGGAGAAAGACGGGCAGCCAGATGAAGAAATGTCTTACGAGGTAGAGGCAGAAACAGGAGAGAACATGGCCGTACTGGATGAAGAGGTGGAGGAACTGACATGAAAAAACGTAGATATCGAAGACTGTTTGCGGTGCTGACTGCTGCGATGTTCAGTGCCTGCAATGTTTCCACTGCGCTTGCAATGCCACTGCAGGAACTCACGGAAGATTATCAGGACTTCAATACAAAGCTGGTTGAAGAGAGTCGGCCGAAGGATATTGGCAGTGATGCATTTTCAGAGTGGTTTTTTACATATTTGGAAGAAGAAACTCTGTGGGACTGGTTTTATGGTGTTATGGAGGATGATACAAACGAAGATTACAGCGCATTGTATTCCTGGTATGAAAAAAATCAGGAACAGATTGCAAAGCAGTTGGGTGCAAATGCCCCGGCACTTATGGCGAGCAGCGTAGGTGATCTTTGGAATAACTGGATCGATGGAAATTTTGATCTTACCGGAGACGGAACGGAGAGCAATCCGTATCAGATTGAAGATCTGGAGGATCTGATGATCATGACACAGGCGATTGCAGCCGGTACAGGTAATTATGATACTGCCTATTATCGGTTAATGGATGATATTGATCTTTCCTTTACCATTAATAATGGAAACTGGAACCCGATTGGTTGGTATCAGAATACAGCACAGTTATCAGGTAATGTATCCAATAGTTTTAAAGGTACTTTTGACGGAGATGGCCATACAATCAGTGGCCTGAAAATTGTAAATATTTCAAAAAATCTTCAGAATGTTGGCCTTTTTGGAATCCTGGATGGCGCGGTTGTAAAAAATCTGGCCATCGAAGATGCACGTGTATATGGATATAACCATGTTGGTATTCTGGCCGGCCAGATAAAAGGAGAATCTGTGATCACGGACGTGACAGTTGAAGGAACGGCTGCTGCCAACACATCGTCTGGCGGATATGCTTCTGATGCAGCAGTAGGCGGTCTGGCTGGAAAAATTTCCGGAAGCAGTTCTGGTTCCAGGGCTACGGTCGAAAATGTAACAGCAATCGTGAATACAGTGAACCTCGGTGCCACCAGTAAAACGGGCGGTATTGCCGGTGAAGTGAGCAATGCCTATATTGTTGATACCAGCGTATCCGCGACCGGAAATAATATCCTGGGAAGATATTATGTAGGCGGTATCGTCGGCGCAATGAGCAGCGGAACATCCCTTTACAATGTGTCTGTGGACGGAACAATTGGCGGAAACGGTGCCTACGCGGTAGGCGGTATCACTGGTTATTATGAAGGCGGAGAAATTGTTGTTGCTCGTATGTTCGGAGAGATCGGAAAGACAAATGCAGGGACAGCAAGAGAAGGCATCTTTATTGGTACCCGCAAAGATTCCGTTGATATGAAATATGGCACAACCTCCGGGAAGAACCTGGCGTACTGGTTCACGACTGCGGCCAATAAGACCAAGGCGATTGTCGGAAGTGGAAAATCATCGGATACAACGGTTACCGATGCGGCCCATATTGGATACTGGAATGATAATGAAGTTCACTACTATTTGAAAAATGGTGCTAATGAAACTTATGATGCCAGCAGATATTTCTACGAAGAACTGGAAGACGGAATCCGCAATATTGTAGTCATCAGGCTGGACCGGGATTTTACGGTAGCTGATTACGAGAATGGCCTGCCATTTTCCATTGATCATTATGCACCGGGAACGTATGGGCAGCCGGTGAAAGGCTATTTATTATCGGTTAGCCGTGTAGATGTAGCAAATTCCAATGGCACATTTGATCAGGATGTGGCTACTTTTACGGCATATCCGGGAGGTGCCAACAGTTTTTACCGGATCATCGATAAAGATAGTTCTTCTGCTGTCAGACCGGGAGAAACGGTCCATGTAACGACCGCGGCCAAGAATACAAATGGAAGCATTTATCAGATGGTAACGGATGAAAATGAACCTGGCGGCGTAAAGCCACCAACCTATACGGATGAGGACGGAAATCCGCAGGATATGACGTATCAGACCGGTGGAGGATATACGTTTGAAATGCCAGAGCATAGCACAGAGCTGGATGTAGAGTACATCAGAACAACCTCAAAACTTTCCATGGATCCGGCTAATGTGACGTTCCATGTGGTACAGACCCGGACCGGGGACCGGAAAAATCCGACGGTGCAGACAGTAGTATTGGATGGCAACAACAATCAGCTTGCAACTTATACCGGAAATGATCTTTCCGCGATCAATGTTAATCCGGTTACGGTAAATGCCGTACACAATGATACCGGAGCAAGTACGGATAAAACACACAGCTGGAGCATTGACGATTCTGATCTTGTGGTAAATGCATCCGATGCAGGTTATGTGGAGACAGCTGCAAAGATCAAACCGAATATGGCTGGTAGTTGGATTAATGGCTTGCTAAATAAAGCGGTAAAAGCGCAGCAGGATAATAACTACTTAAGCGCAATTCCGGCCACGGTAACCAGCAAAAATGCAATTTTGACAGCTTCGACCAATGCGGACACCTCACCGGATCATAAATCTGTTTACGGAAATGTGACCGTTACGGTTGATTTTAAGATTGTGGATGAGACAACGCTCCGCGTTGAAGGAGTGGAATTAAACAAGAACAATATTACCTATACCATTACCAGAAAACTCACTGGAGACCGGAAAAATCCGACAGAAACCATTTTTGCAGATGAACCGCAGATCCTGGCGGCAAGTCTCAGACCGGCCCAGAGTTTTACCCAGAATGTGCGTTGGGAAGATGAGAATCCAAAACAGTATTTAAAGATCACTCCGCAGGGAAGCTTTGAGCATGAGCTGAAAGTGGAAGCAAAGTATGATCCGAATGGTGCTGACAATCCTGCATGGATCCAGAACGTCATCAATGCAGATAATCAGAAACGGGATGCAGATCCTTATGAGAAGCTCTCCGGAACAGCAACGCAGATAGAGCATGTGACCGTTACCAGTGAAGATGCGACGAACGGACACCAGAGAGCAGACTGCGAGGTAACGTTGAAATTTGTCACTGTGGATGAGACCGTCATTCACCCGGAAAGTGTTCAGATGGGCCAGAAGCAGATGAAATTTGATCTTGTGGCAACCAAAGAGGGTGATGTTAATTCAGCAGTGAAAACGCGGACTGGATTTGAGCCGGTACAGCTTAGTTGTACTGTATTGCCGGATTGCAATTCCGATGCTTTACATACGCCATATAACCGTGAGGTGATTTGGTCCGTATCGGATACGGATGTGGCAAGTATTTCCCAGACCGGTCTTCTGACACCGAATCCAAATGCACAGTGGATTAAGGATGCTGAGCATGTAGCGCCGTATACCGGAACCAAGACGATCAAAGCGATTGCGACAACCGTTGACGGTCAGAAGGTGGGAGAAACCACGGTGGTTTTAAATTATGCTGCAAGGTGTATTGAGATGCCGGAAACAGAAACTCTGGATCTGGTGCTCACGATGACTGGAAGAAGAAACGCTCCAACCCATACGTTTGGTGATATGTCGGAGAAACAGGTGATTGCAACAACATATCAGGAAAAACGACCGGTTACTTACAGTTCTTCTAATTCGTCTGTGTTGCAGGTATCTGCCGATGGAACGATCCGGCCAGTTCAGGATGCTGGTCTGGAATGGATCAAAAAGGCATGCGTAAGTCCGTATACGGGAACAATTCAGGCGGTTATTACCGGAACGGATGCGACAGGTTCAGACAGCACCGTTGTGACATTAAAAATTACAGTATCCGACCAGACAACCTATTCATCATCCTCCAGCGGCGGAGGTGGTGGCGGTGGCGGAAGCCACAGCTCAAAGACAGTAGCCACTTCTGGAACAACACCTGCTGCCAGCAGTCTGCCGGAATATGTTGTGCGAGGAACATGGACAGAAACAGAGCAGCACAAATGGACGTTCCACGATGATACTCGTACTTATGCATCTGAATGGGCAGCAATTTATAATCCGTATGCGGATAAAACCAAAGGTCAGCAGGAGTATGCCTGGTTCTGGTTTGATGAATCCGGTTATATGGTGACAGGCTGGTTTACAGATGTCGATGGAAACAGATACTATTTGAACCCGGTATCGGATGGCACACAGGGACGTATGGTAACCGGATGGTACTGGATCGACGGAATGTGTTATTACTTTAACCCAGTCTCTGATGGAACCAGAGGAGCCATGAAAAGAAATTGTGAAATTGACGGATATCAGTTAAATGCAGATGGTATCTGGGTTGTGAATGGAGTAGTTCAGACAAAATAAATATACCAGTGTATTTATTATTTTGGTGGTGCCCTGTTAAGGGCACTGCCATCAAAAGAATAAGTGACCATACACAGGGGGAGCTGCTGTTGGAAAAGCCGGGAAACAAGCAAGATGAAGAATTCGAGGAAGATTGGAAATTACTTTTTGAATTGTATGAAATTCTAAAAAAGAGGGTTGATGCCAGGGAAGAAAAGATGCGGGATTATGTAAGAAAAGTTGGCTTGACAGAGAAAGAAAAGAATAAGGATGAGCAGCAATAACAATGCAGAGAATCGTATGCTGTCAAAGGGATACGGTTTAGTTTCCGCAGGTGCGGTGTGTACCTTGAAAACTGAATAGTATGATAGCAAAAGAATATGCAGTATGGAAAATTCCCATGCTGCGGAATATGAATAACGTTTCTTGATTATAATTGAAATACTGGAAGCGCCGAAAAAAGTGTTTTATATTCCAGATTAACATCCGAAAAAATATTAAGATTTATAAAATAATGTCCGAAAAAATGTCAAAATAATTAGAATTACAGCCGAAAAAATGTTATAATTAAAACGGCGGTAGGAAACATATGCGTTTTGGAGGAGGTTTTTTATGGAAAGAGAACTGTTTACTAAGTTGGAACGGTGGATGAGAAAAAAGAATAGAAAGCCTTTGATCATACAGGGGGCAAGACAGGTCGGTAAAACATGGATCATGAAGGAATTTGGTGCCAGATTCTATGAAAATACAGTCTATATCAATTTTGATAATAATAAGGCGATGAAGGACGTATTTGAACTGGATTTTGATTTAAAGAGGATTCTGTCGGCAATTAAAATAGAATACGGAAAAAGTTTTCAGGCAGAGAATACCCTGATTATTTTTGACGAGATTCAGGAAGCGCCAAAGGCTCTGGCATCATTAAAGTATTTTTATGAGAACGCGCCACAGTATTCTATTATTGCAGCCGGTTCATTGCTCGGTGTTGCATTGCATCAGGGAACATCCTTTCCAGTGGGAAAGGTGGATTTTTTGAAACTCTGTCCAATGAGTTTTAGTGAATTTCTTTTGGCGGTTGGTGAAAATGGGCTGTATGAAACACTAAAGACCCAGGACTATGAGCTGATCAATGCATATGCAGGAAAATACGTGGATCTATTAAAGAAGTATTACTATGTGGGCGGAATGCCAGAGGTGGTACAGACTTATATTGATTCCGATGATCTGTATGAAGTTCGTGAGATCCAGAACAATCTTCTCACGTACTATGAGGAAGATTTCAGCAAGCATGCTCCCAAAGAGGTTGTTCCGCGTATTATGATGGTCTGGAATTCCATTCCGTCCCAACTGGCGAAGGAAAACCGAAAGTTCATGTATGGTGCGCTGCGTGAAGGAGCACGGGCTAAAGATTTTGAACTGGCAATACAATGGCTCGAAGATGCAGGATTGATTTTGAGAAGCTACAGGGTATCAAAGCCGGATATTCCACTTATTGCATATATGGAGATGAACAGTTTCAAGATGTTCATGTTTGATGTGGGATTATTAACAGCGAAGGCCGGTTTATCGGCCAGATTGTTGCTTGACGGCAGCCGTATTTTTGAAGAGTTCAAAGGGGCGCTCACAGAGCAGTATGTCGCGCAGGAGTTGCATGCAGCTGGATATCCACTTTATTATTTTGCGACAGAACGTTCAACGGGTGAAATTGATTTCATGCTGCAGGGAGATCTTGATTGCATCCCGATTGAAGTAAAAGCGGAACAAAATCTTCGTGCAAAGAGCCTGAAAGCTTTTTGTGATAAATATCAGCCGGACATGGCGGTTCGAAGCAGCATGGCAAATTATAAAAAAGAAGACTGGCTTATTAATGTTCCATTATATATGCTCGCTGAGTATTTAAAGAACATGGTGCATGTAAATTAGGCTATGGGAGAAACAGGCTATCGTTTGGTGGCCTGTTTTTTTATTCAAACAGATTGAAGTATTCATATTCCGTAGCATGGGAAGAGAAAGAAATTTCTATAATTGATGTTCGATAGTCATGATTTTTGCTCAAAAGGGCTTTTGAATCAGGTTGGTAGTTTACATATCATCATGGATCGTATACAGTGATTATAGACAGAGGAGGGGAGAAGTTTTATGAAAAGACTAACCATTTTGTGTGCGACTTTGACCGCAGCGATGTTTATGAATATGTCAGCATACGCTGGGACTTCAGAAGTGGCAACAGAAGTCAGTGCCGGTACTGTATGTTTACCGGGAGCTGATTTAACGGATGTAATGGGCAGCGGTGCTATTTTCAGCGATCAGCATCCGGAAATTACGGATCCGGAATATTACTTAAAAGAATGGTACAATTCTCCGGAAGAAAGGGAACAGAGCATTTTAAATGCGCATGGAGAGTATAAGACACCATACAACAATTACATGGATGAGGCATATCCACTTTTGCAGGAATTTCTTCATAGTTTTGACTGGATCCATGCAGATGAATATACCAGATACCAGAAAGCTTTTGAAAGAGTCGGGGCAGCATACCATGGAAATGTCTATGATGCGGATGCGGGATACAATCGCAGCAAAGAACGGTGGTTAGTTCTTCGTACCGGACATGGGATGTGTGAACAGTTTTCCAATGAACTGGCAGAGCTTTGTAAGCTGGTAGGCGTCAGATGTGAAGCATATCAGTCCTCGGCCTACCATAAGCGGTGTTTGGTACAGATTGGAGAAATCTGGTACGTGGTTGATCCAACCAATAATGGGGTGAAGAACTGCAAGGCCGTTGATTATGCGGCGGAGAGAGATCGGTATAAAAACGAGTATTTTGCATCAGAAGAAGCGCAAAAATTGCAGGAACAGTTAGATTTACAGAAAAAAGCTGAAAATGGGGAAATATCATGGCGCGAATATTATCGTACCATATGGCCAGATGTTTCTGACGAGCAAAGACAGGCGTGGCTCGGAATGACATATGATGAATATGAGCAACTTTACAAGTAGTGAAAGTGCTTTATAAATGGATATAGGAAAGCAAGCTATCAAACAAGGTAGCTTGCTTTTTTCTTTTTATAAAACAATCAGAAAATGGAGTATAAAGAGATGAAAAAATTTCGGAAGAATAAAAAACGAATTTGTGCAGGAATATTAGCGTTTGTTCTTAGCGCATCGCCAATATTAAATGATATCCCATCATTTTTTCTTTCCAGTGAAGCTGCAACGTATGGTGATACGATGCAGGCTTATATTAAGGACTCTGGATTTCGCCAGTATTGTATTGATGGAATGTCACCAAATAATGCATTGGGAGTGGCAGACCGATATGTGTATGTAAGTCCGTATGCATCGCTGAGCGAAGCAGAGGCTGGGCAGATATTTTTTGCACTGCTATCATTAGAGGTGAGTCAAGGCGGTAGCCAGGATATAAATAAAGCGTTAAATCAGCTAAATGTGGCTGCAGCATCTATTGGATTGACGCCTATGGGGCGTACTATGTCAAAGGATGATTTAAAGCTATATTTGCACAGCGCTGCCACCAGGGCAAAATATCCGTGGGTACAGGCCTGGAGTGATAATGCAGATAAATTGTTGGAAGCAGCTGGGTTACTAAGCAGTAGTTCCTCCGGATCTACAATGGGTGGACTGGTTCCGGCAACTCTGGCAGGCCATACCACTCCGGAAACAGCGGTAGCAGCAGATGGAACCTTAAGTATTAAGTTTGCGCAGGACGGCTCAGATGCCGGGTTTATCCAGTCGGTACCGCTAAAATTTTCTGCAACGGGGGAGGCTGGCTCCTATGTATCTGAAATTCCGAATGGCTGGACGTATGTAAAAACGGATACGGAGATCATCTTTACCAATCCTGGAAACAGCCCGACTCCGTTATATGTGCAGTTTGATCCAATAGGAACAAGGTATGAAACGGCAATGGGAACATTTGCTTCGGCCAGAGATTTGTATGAACAGTGTCTGCAGCTGTGGGTGCTTCAGCAGTGTGCTGGTCAGCATAAGAAATTCCCGCGAATTGGGGTAGTGCCGGCGCAGCAGCATCAGAGACTGGCATACGTGGAAATGGCTCTTCCAAGTAGTGTATATTATGCGTCCGTGGGAGCATCAGGAGTTTTTGGTACAGGAATTTTCTGGGGCCAGCAAGGTTTTGGTGGGAATGGTGGAAATACGCCATCGTATCCTTCTGGAACATCCAGCAGTGGCAGCCTTGAATTTAACTGTTATCGGCATGAGGAGGACTGGACTTCTACTTATAATACACAGCTGACTAAGTATGATCACGAAACAGGGGAAACTCTGGAGGAATCGAGTTTCCGGCTTTATGAGCGTTTTGATGATAAGGACCAGGTCAACCTGGAACGTGACGGTGCGGTAGAACTGTATGGCGGAACAGATCATGAAACGTATCTGTCAAAATACCTGGATAATCCGGTTGTATGGGATGATTATCGGTTTGTTGCGACCGTTACGACCAATGAAGAAGGCTATGCATCCAATACTGTAGAGCACAAATATCATTACGATAAAACCTTCTGTGATGGACATCCGGCACCGGCTTTTGTCGAAGTCCCGGAAGAGGAAGAAGATGAGGAAGGAGAAGTTACAAATCAGGACGAAATTGATGAAGCAAAGGAAGAAAACCGAAGACTTGCAAGTGGCTGGTTGGAATGTTTTGATGCGTGTGACGAAACTGCATCTGCAGGTACCTATGAGGGAGTCCACTTTCATTGGCTGATGTCGGAAGTCAGCCAGGGAGAAATCTCTTCCATTGCATCAAGCGGCGGCGAGGAGGGAAGCACTCCGAATGCAGGACCGACCAGTTCGGCATCCGGGGAGGATTCCTATGTGAATTCTGGCTGTAAGCAGGATGCGGAAGCGACATACAATAAATTTATTGCTTTGAAATACAGCTATACCTATCAGGAGGATACCGCGCGAAATGGGTATATTCTCCACGATCTGCATAATGATGACCTTCCAATTGAGGTGATCACAACAGATTCTTCGGAAAATGGTGCAAATTCATTTTTTGCGAATGAATACAGCAATCATATCCAGATCAACGAAGATGCAGCTCCAGAGGCAGATTCTTCCACGAGTAGAGTGGAGCAGGGCGCCGTTCATAGTATCACGGAGTCCGAGTATGCGGAGCTGACGGGAGAAGATCTGGATGTTCCGGAACTGGAGGAAGAGAAGAAAGAAGGAATTCTTTCAAAGGCCATTTCATTTTTTACAAAAATATTTAAGATCGAAAAAGAAGTGGAGCTTGAAGAAACAAAGGCACCGGAGCGTGTGGACGGCTCGGCTGCGGATACAAAAAAATCAGATGATGAGGAGTTTCAGGAGCATGAGACAGTGGACGGAGCGGATGAAACAACAGATTCCGACGACATTGATAATAAAAACTCATCGGATTCCGATGGTGAAATTTTGGATTCCACGGAAGCTTCGGATAAGGATGAGGAAGATCAGGAGAATAAAGGTGAGGTAGAGAATCCTGACGGCGGAATGTCAGATACGGACTCAAAAGATGAGTCCGAGAAAAATGATTCTGGAACAGGCTCTGAGGACGTAGCAGAGAAAGATTCCGATACTGGTAATAACTCTGGAGATCTGGAAAATTCAGACAGTGTGGATGACGCAGCTTCTAAAGAGCCGGACAGCGCGGTGGGAGATGTGTCTGCGAGATTGGAAACCTTTGAAGGAAAGGTATTTTCCGGCTGGATTGAAAAAGGCATTCAAAAAATTTTCGGTATTATGACTGTTTACGCAGAGACAACAGAGAATGCTGCAGGCAGTGATATAGAAAAAGAGTCGGTTTCTGCCAGGGAAACAAAGGACGATGATTCTGAGGATGTTTCTGATGAAGAGGAAAGAAGACCGTCTAAAGAAGAAACGCCAATTCAGGATGTTGTAAAAGATAATCGTGATTTAAAAAATGAGGAAAATCCATCAAAAGAAGAATTGGCAGACATTGATTCAGAAGAATTCCTTGATGACGATATTGAAGATGAACAGGAATTTATCGAGGATGAAGAACGGATCAGTGAGATAGAGGCTCTTGGCGGCAGGAAGGTAGATCTTGCGTCAGATTCCAATGCGACCTATGTGGCGTATGTGGAATTTACAAAGCAGAGGGATGAGGGTGGTCTGACTGTATCCGGAAGTGATGAACCGGACATTTCCCTTTATGCGCAGCTTTCAGGATCTGGTAAAGAATTATTTGAAAGTGCCTACAGCACGGCAAAAGGTTCACCGAGTGTGGGCGTACTTATTACACCAGGCTCGGCGGACAATTTCAGTCACTGCAATGATGAAGATGGCTGCGGAAATATGTGGCGTATCTATGACCACCGGACGGAGGGAGAAATCCATATCAATAAGCGGGATTTGGATCTGGAAAATGGGGCAAACGACGCATATGATTCCTATGGAGATTCTCAGGGAGACGCCACTTTAGAAGGAGCGGTATACGGCCTGTTTGCAGCAGCGGATATCATTCATCCGGACGGAAAAACGGGAACCGTTTATATGGCAAATGATCTGGTGGCAGTCACGACAACGGATAAAAACGGCGATGCTTCGTTTATGGCCTTTACGGAAGCCCCAGGAATGATCTATGACTATGAAGAGGGTGAGATCGTGGATCGCGGCCAGGGCTGGAATGCAGCATCTCCACAAAATCTCTATGATCATGCAGAAACATACGATGAGTATACGGCAGACGCAGATGTGGTAAGAACTTATCCGGATTATAAACTGGCGAATGGAAACTGTTGGATTGGAAGACCGCTGATCCTGGGGGACTATTACGTAAAGGAATTGACTCGCTCTGAGGGATATGAATTGTCGATTGGAAACCGAATGCAGCAGCAGACCAATCTGGGACAGGATGTAAATGCGGGAGTTCCGGGCGATTTGACCGGTTATGCTGGAATTGTGGGGATCCTTACCGCGGAGGAGCAGATCAGTGATGAACCGACCGGAGATGTGGAAGATCCTGACTACAACCAGTTGTTTTTTACAGCTGAAAGTGAAAAAACAGGGGATTCGGGATTTGATCTTGTATTCCGAAATCTGCCGGAGGGAGCAAAACTTTACCGGAAGGACAGTATTTCTACGACGAAAGAGGTAGAGGCCGGTACGGGTATCTATGATGAAGTGCCAGTCAAAAATATTTTTGGCCTGCCGGAGTATGTTGTGACAGAAAACGATCATCAGTACCCGAAATATAATGCAGATGGAAGCATTAAAACCAAAACGACCAACGTGAATTTTACTGCGAAAAACGTAATCCGTGTGACCAGAAAAGGGTTGGATCCTGCGAAAGTTACGGATGTAATCCTTGCATCTGTGCCAGGAATGTCCGATGATGACCTTCTTTTAAGACTAGCATCTGTACCAGATGTGGATAATGACTTTGCGCTGCTTAAAATCAAGGTGGAGCAGGCGCTTCGCACAAATGGAAAAAGCTCACCGAACTATAAAAGAAGCGGAGTTGCAGCTTATTCGAGCATGGATGAGCTGGTATTTGACCGCGGTGTATGGGAAGGTGAGACAGATACCTATGGTATATCCGGCGTTAGCAGTGGAAACGCAGCTGATAAAACGGTATGCGGTTCTCCTCTTGTAACATTGACGATCAATAAGGAAGGAACAGACGGAGAGGCCGTATCGTTATCTTCACTGATTGTTTCGATTCTGGATTATTACAATACCCATGATTATTACAATTATGGTGGAGTGGACTATATCAAAGAAGATGCGGACAGCTGGACGGTCGGTTTATATGCAAACCGGACCAATTATCCGATGCTCTTTTATGTTCCGGCGGACAGTTCTTCTGGAGATGCAATGTTTTACCGGGTAGCAAGTACACCTGCAGACCACAGTAAACGGCCTAGAGCCATTTATGTTGCATACAGTGAGGATGCCATTTATGATCCCCGCGGTGAAATGAAGAATTTTTCCGTGAACGAGGACGGCACCGTTAATGCGATCCTTTCCCCGGCCGTACAGGCAGATGAGAATGGGGATATCGTGAATGGTGTCGTAACCGAAACTGAATTTTATAAAACCGGGGAAACACCTCTGGATAAAAATGGCAATAAAATTCCGAAGGTAACCTATGTGGAGCGGACAGAGAAAATTTCAGTGGAAGTAAATGAATGCAAGTGGACGGAGATCCCTCTCACAAAGGAAGGTAATGTGTGGATCGCCCATCAAAATGGTAACTATACGGATGGATATGGAACGGAGCATAATGACGAGGCAGCAGCACGTTATGAATATACGCTGAAACTTCCATCCCGGTTCATTTCCCTGACTGAGCAGGATTGCATAGATTTTGGAATTTCAAAAGAACTTGCAGGCACCCAGGTTGGTAGCGCCTCCTATTATCTGGCAAAAGGTTCCAGTGTAAAAGCATACCTTAACTATCGCAGCCTTTTAGTAGGCCAGGAAAATTCTTATGTACAATCGGTAGCTCTTGATTATCCGGGACAGGACTATGTATTTCAGGATGGTGCAGAGCGGCCGGGTACGAACACCAGAAAGGAACCTGTAGGTGTAGAAGAGAGGATCATCAGTCAGCAGATCAAAGTAACAAAAACGATTGATGAGAAGAGTTACCGCAATACGAACTCCTACAGTGAAGTCCATGAGGACTGGTGGAGCCGCTTATTTGGTAATCATGCAGGGAATGGAGCATCGGATCATTCGGCCCAGAAGCTTGATAATTTCCGTTTCAAAACCTATTTGAAGTCAAATCTGGAAGCATTGTACCGGAATGAAAATGGAGAAATTGTATGGCAGGACCGTATGGGAACTGGCCGGACGGATGCTGAGCAGCTTGCCGCAAATAAAGCATTTCCAATGCTGGTCAATAAGATCTATACAAAGGTCCCTCATCAGACGGATCCGCTGTTTAAAAATTCCAATGGTGCAGTGATTGCCAATACGGTTCTTTATGATTACCATAATGGTCTGATCAGTGATGAGGCAAACACGGGCTATACGAGACTGTTGGAAACGGCAGACTATCTGGTTGAGGACAGTGACAGCACAAGAACGGTCAAAAATTACAATTATGAGAAGTTTTTTGATGCGATCAGCATTTCTAATGGAGATAAATGGGATGAAAATCATCCGACCTACACAAGTTATAAGCCGATTGGAAATCTCATGAACCGTACCGAAGAGCAGCTGGATAATGTCAGGGTATCTGACCGGGTGCGTCAGTTTGCAATTAGCTGGTACCTGGATGATGAGGTAAAAAAACTGGTACAGGAGGTAGACGCAGGTACTGGAGAGAAGGAGGCTAGCGCCGGTGCAACAGCATACAGTGAAGAAACGTATGATCTGGCACTCCGCCAGGCCATTATAAAGGCAGAAAACTATTTGAAGCCATTCTTTGCGTATGATCTTGATGATCTTTACGCAATTCACTGGGATAGCGAGGCAAACGGAGGCAGCGATCATGATACAACAACACTGGCTGCCAATACGATTTATGGAGATAAAGATCTTTCAAAAGACGGTGGATATGCCTATGGGTTATCGAAATATTTACCCTACGGAACTTATGTGGTGGCAGAGCAACAGCCACATGTTGATGAACTGAAAGATTTTAAAAACCGTCATTATCAGATTGATCAGCCAAGGGAAGTAACTTTGCCAAGCGTGTATGCATCTTATGATGCATCACAGGAAACTCCGGAAATATTTAATTCTTTCTATAATTATGACCGTTCTGATTCCATGCAGCAGTTGGAACAGAAATATCAGATCCGGTTTGGTGAGGAGGACCATAAGATCCAGGCCCATAATCATCATGGGGATTTTGAAGTTTATAAGTATGGACTTAATCTAAATGAGATCACAAATGGGGTTCGGGCAGAAGCCGGTAACTATTTTGCATTAACGCAAAGCCCATGGCGGCCACTGAAAAATTATTATAATCCGGAGAATGATCGTTCTGCTGCCGAAGTTACCTATTATCTGACGGAGGGGCAGAGCGGTAGAAAAGGGATTTCAGAAAATTACCGGTATAGTTCCCTGTCTGAAGATGCGGGACTTTCTGATAATGTTCCGTATCCGGGTGCAGATATTACTGCAGATAACCGGTTGGGAATCCAGTACCGGGATCATGTTGTAACAATGACGGGAATGCAGACGGCTTATGACGGGAAATATGCTGCCATGCTGGTTCCATATAGCGTGGTTGCATCAACGGATGAGCAGGCGGAGGTGACAGATGAAGAGCCGGGCCAGGGAGAAAGCGCAACATATCGGGGCTTTGCTTACGATAAGTTTGTGAACCGCTTCTTTACGGCAAAGCTTAGAATAGAGAAGATTGACTCAGAAACCCATGAGAATATCCTTCACGACGGTGCACTTTTCAATCTGTATGCGGCATCCCGTGATGACAGTGAGAGTGGTCAGGGAAGAGTAAAATTTACGACAGAATCCACGCAGTTTACCGGAACAAAAGAATTCTTAACGGCAATGGGGGCTACCGACATCCGGCCGATTGCAAAAGGTCGACTTACAAGGTGGATTGATCGCATTACCGGAAAAGAGAATGGCATCGGTGATTTGTATAGCGGCACCGTGCCGGAGGGTACACCGATCTGCAGTGAGGATGAGCAGATTGTCCTGGGAGATGAATACGGGAATAAGACGGTGGCCTTTAAAACCTATTCAACAACCAGGGACGGACTGATGCGGGATGAGATGACAGACACGGGATCTTCTTATCAGGATCAGAATGTCGGTTATCTGGAACTCCCACAGCCTTTAGGCGCGGGTGTTTATGTCCTGGCGGAAGTCGATCCGCCGGCTGGATACGCGAGGAGTAAGCCGATTGCAATCGAGGTTTACAGCGACAAGATCACTTATTATAAGGAAGGAGCAAAGGATAATCGGGTCCTTGCAGTCGTTTATGAGGATGATGCGGACCACCAGACAACCAATGCAAACAAACCGGAAGACAAGGTAAACGTGGCACAGGTCTATGTGGAGAATACTCCCATCCGACTGGAGGTTGAAAAGGTTAAAGAATCCTATGCAGAAAAGGCCAATACGACGGCAGATAAGACGGTCAGTTATAAGATTTCCGGCCGTGTGGATGGAAAATACAGCGAGATCGGAAAAAATCCGGACCTGGTATATGCGTACCGGGACGGAAAATATTTGGGATATGCATGGCAGAAAGGAACCCTGGAGTATTTAGAAGAACGCAAGGCAGCAGGAGAACAGGTGGAAATCGTTTATTCCCACGGAACATTTGCGGGTTATGGGTATGTTACCAGGACTCTTGAAACTGCAGATGATGAAAATGGCTACGTAGCAGGGGTATTGATGACATTGTTTGATGCAATTCCTGTAGAGCGCTCTGGATTTGAGGGAGATGAGGCTTATAAAGGGCTGAAAATCGAAAGAAATCTCACGAACAATATCACAAGAATGTATATCGAGCAAGGATATGCCGGAGAAAAGGTAGAGTTTGTCCGTGAAAAGGATGAAGCAGGCAAAGAACTGGAAGTAACTTTCCCGGCCGGCATTGACAAGGACGGAAACACCATTTCAGCTACCGGCGGAGTATGGTCTGCAGTTACGTTACAGCGGACGGATACAGATATTTTATATTATGACCTGGATGGACTGGACCCATATCAGGAGCGATATATTGACGGACAGTTCATTACCTATGTGTATGACAGAACGCACAAACTGACGCCTGTGGAAGAGGCGGAGCGGGATCGTAGAAATTTTGCAAAGAGTGACAGCGATCATTCGATGTTTGTCTTTAAGGATGGAGTTCCGTATTTAGAGATTACAGATGGCGATTTTACAAAAGTAAAGTACCGTAAGAATGATAAGCAGCTTGAAGTGGAAGCAGGAACCAAAATCTATCATTTGGATAAAGACGGGTATCGCGATGCTTTGGTTGATCCGGCAACAGGAATGGCATATATCGAAGAATGCCGTGAAGACGGAACGTTAAGAATCTTGGTATGGCCAGTCAATGTAAGGAAAGATGAATTTGGAAATGTGATTGCCCGTGATAAAATCACGACTTCCCGTATTGCTACGGTGGGCGAAAATAAGGACGGCTATGCAGAGGATGAAACGCTGGACGTGGTAAATAATTCCACCGCGGAGATACCGGATGCGGATAAACCGTCGTATACCCATGCGGAGTCTGGCCATATTACTGGAACCTGGAAAGGAAATGGAGAGCAATCACACGAAGAGAGCAGCATTGAGCAGAATCGTTTTAAGCAGGATATGAACGGTTCTGTCCTGGTGAATGACAATAATGGTGACTTCTTAAATGAACTCAATCCGGTCTATGATGATCATGGTTTGGTCTTATATTACCAGAGAAGTTCAGAAACCTACAAAAAGGGAGAGGATCTTTATGATCGGAATGGGGAGTTTGTCAGACATCAGGATTCAGATCATCTGGAAGAATATAACCAGGATGCGTACCGCATCAATGAACACGATGAACTGTATGATTCTTCCTGGGATGAAGAGTCTCCGACTAGGAAAAATCTGTATCACAGGCTGGGTGAGGGATACATCCTTGAAAACACCTGGATCAGCTCCGACAAGACTCCAAATGATCCATTCGATACGTTCCAAATGGACGGACAGGCAGATGTTTTAAAACGCCTTCCGAGCGGAATCTATATTTTGGAGGAATTAAAGGCACCGGAGGGCTATGTAAAGGGGCTGCCAAGCGGCATTTCTGTTGCAGAGATGGGAGAGCTTCAGCATGTTCAGATGGTAGATCGGACCACAAAGATTGAAATTAGTAAGATCCATGCGCCGCAGGATACCAAAATGCCGGTTCTGGATATGGACCATGAACATTCGGAAACGGGAGAGAAACCGTATGAGCGCGAAGTAGTGACTGGCGATATTGCTTCCTATACATACAGTTCTGTTCCTGGAGCAAAACTGGCACTGTATCCGGCCAGGCGAGTATATAGTGCGGATACGGAGAAATATCCAAAGGGATATTATCTGGTAAAAACACAGGAAACTCCGCTAGTTTGGGAAGATTCAAACAGTACTGCTTCCAACCCTGTATGGAATACCGCGGAGTGGATCAGTGAAAATGAACCGGCTTATTTCGAGAGGATACCGGCGGGAGATTATCTGTTGGAAGAGATTGAAACACCGGAAGGATTTGTAACAGCAGATCCGGTGGAAATCACGGTTGGAGATCAGTCAGAAGTTGAAATCGTCTGCATGAAGAATGATATCACAAAGGTTGAGATTGAAAAATTCTTTACAGATGAGCACGGAGAGAAAGTCCAACTGTCTGGGGCGGAATTTAGCCTTCATCAGGCAGTGGTAAATGCAGAAGGGGAAATTATTTACGATGCGGATGGCAAGCCTGTATATGATGCCCGTGTTCTGGCATCATTTAAGAGCGGCACTGTTGAGGATTATCAGAATTTCCGCGATGCATTTGAAAAAGCGTATGCGTCCTATGGTGTGGATCTTTCACTATTTGGCTGGAAGGAGAATGGGCAGGAAAAATCTGCAACCGTCACAGCTAAGACGGTAATGGATGCGACAAGCGCTGGAGGAAGTCACGACCGATTTGCAACGAAAGCACTCCTTACCATGATTACAAGCGATGGGGAGACTGTACGCGTGGCAGTATCTGGCAACCTGCCGGAAACAGTTTATGATTACCAGTTTGATTATCAGAAATTGGAGCATATAAATGCTTACGCGGATACCTACCTTACGGACAGAGGTACCAGAAGGATCAATGGCCTGCCTGCAGGGGAAAAGTATGTCCTTGTAGAAACCAAGACACCCGATGGATTTTTAAAAGCAGATGCCCAGGTGATCGTAGTGGAAAACCGGAAGGAGATCCAGCAACACCACATCGAAGATCTGGAGGGGCAGATCTGGCTTTCTAAATCTGCTGTTGGTGTGACCGGGGAACTGACTGGTGCTACCATGGCCCTGTATAGAACAGATTCATCTGGAAATCTGAACCAGTCTGCGGAGTATCTGGTCAGCCAGTGGGTGACTGGAGCGGATGGCATTTATACAGTGACAGATAAACTAAATGGCAGGATCCCGGAAGGATATCAGGTGGGAGATTTAAGGATTCACATCGAGACGGGCCTGGCAGAAGGCATCTATTATTTAGTGGAACTGTCAGCACCGGATTATTATACCTTAGCAGAGCCGGTACGATTTGAGTATCATCTGGATGATTCGGTACAGACGATCCGGGCAGTCAATGAAGCGGTGAAAGGTGCGCTTTCTATCACCAAGACTGGAGAAGACGGTCAGGGACTTGCCGGAGCGACATTTGAGATCAAAGCGTATAAAGAAAATGATCTGGATGAGCCGATCACCACAAACATGATCTATGGAACAGAGCCAGTCATCACTGTGCAGGACCTTTCTGTTGGTGAGATACAGCCGGATGGAAGCATCATTCCCTATATCTACACGTTACAGGAGATCGCAGCGCCGGAGGGTTATAGTGTAAATCCGGAAATCATCACCTGGCAGTTTGAGCCGAAACAGAGTGACGGTCAGAGCTTTGCCCATGAGACGGTAGTAATTCATCAGGAGAGCGTAAAGGATCAGAAAACCAGGCTGTATTTTAGTAAGCAGGACTTCGATGCTTTAGGGGATGACAATACAGATGGTGCTTTTATAGATGGGGCAATTCTTTCCATTTATGAAGTGACAGGAAAAGATGAACACGATCAGCCTGTATATGATAAAGATGCACCGTTTACGACCTGGACCACCAGAAAATTGGAGAAGAGGCATAAGGTTATCGGACTTATCGCAGGGCATACCTATATCCTGGTGGAAGATGCTGCGCCGAATGGGTGGAATCTGATGAAGCCGGTACTGTTTACGGTATCCAGTGATGGAAGGAGTATCCAGGGCCTTTCTAACCAGATGGAGAGTATTGAAATCCAGCGGGTATCAAAGAATGATTATGAATTGGATACGATCAATCGTGATACCAAAAGCATTGAGCAGGTAAAACTGAAGGGCCGTTATGTGAGCCAGATATACTATGAGCTGACGGACGCAAACAAAGATCTGATAGAAAGCTGGATCGGTGCTGGTGAGGAACATGTGATAAGAAAGCCGTTCGATTCTGTGTCAGAAGGAGCGGCCTATACCATCACAGAGTACTGCAGGTATTCCGATGGAACGGTTCTTGTGACGGATCGGTTTACCAAAACATTCTGGTTTGATGAAAATGGAGAGATTAAAATTCCAACCAGAGAAATTGACCATGTAAATGTGACCTTATCTTATGCGGACGGGACCAAGATTACCGCGTTTATTCCAGATGCGGATAATCAGGAAAAGCAGATGAAAAATCCTCTGCAGAAAGATGATCTGGTAATAACCAGACTGTCTGCGGATGGTGCCAGTGCATTAGCGCCGGACCAGGCAATTTTTGAAAGAATCCGCATGATCAATACGGATCATAAAACGGCGGATATGGTATTAACCGTGACTGTCGATGCAGATACAAGCATTATTGATCCGGGAACAGGAACTTTCGATGGAGAAAAACTGGTATTCCATTTTGAGAGCGTGGCGCCGGGTGAAGCTGCATACGCTGCTTTTACAACACAGGTAAGTGGTGAGGCATCTACGATTGAGACGAAAGCAGAATATAACGGAATTGTAAGGGAAACCCAGAAGACAGTGCCGGTATTAACCTATGGAAAAGTAGTATTGTTCAACGAACTTACGGGATCTGGAAAGGAGCGGTATAAAGATCAGAAAACATCATTTAGGGTAAAACTTTATGACGCATCGACAGGAAGGGAACTTCCAGGGACCTATTCATACAGCGGCAGCAGGACCGGCATGATAAAGAGTGGTGATACCATCAGCCTCTCTGGTAATGAATATGTCAAGATCGATCCTGGTTACTATAAAAATGTGACCTATGAGATTGAAAAGATCAAGAATGGCCTGCACCATACGGAGAAAATGACATCCGGAAGTGTGGATGTAACTCACGGAAACGGAGCCAGATTCACCAGAAATATTGAGGATACGGCGAAACGCACGATATTTAAGCAGGGAGAAAACTATGTGCTTACGGAAGAAACCGTATTCGCAAATGGGGACAGCCTTCCGACAAATAAGATCAGTACAATTCTGGGCCAGTCTGTGAATGTTGAGGGCATTGCAGCCGCGGACCGGAAAACCAAAGTTATGATCTCAAAGACAGAAATTGGCGGTGGTAAAGAGCTTCCTGGCTGTGAAATGGAATTATACGATGAGGAGAATAACCTGATCCACAGCTGGACCAGCTCTGACGTAGCGGAAAGCCTTGAAGAATTACTGAAACCGGGAAAGACCTATAGACTGGTTGAAAAAAACCCGGTACCTGGATATTCCTATGCGGAAGATGTTATCTTTACCGTAAATGCGGATGGTACGGTGGACCGGGTGATCATGGTGGATAAGCCTACTCACATCGTGTTATCTAAAAAGAAAATCACAAACAGTGAGGAACTTCCGGGTGCGCTGCTTCAGGTCGTAGATAAGGATGGAAACGTAGTAGAGGAGTGGATCTCTACGGACCAGCCGCATGAAATCGTTGCAAAATTGGTAGTTGATGAGAGTTATGTGCTGCGAGAGGTTCGTCCGGCGGACGGTTGGGCCTATGCGGAAGATGTGCCGTTTAAGGTAAGTCATGACGGAACGGTCGATCAGGTCAAAATGGAAGACAAGCCGACCCATGTTGTAATTTCCAAACAGGAGATTACGGGAAGTGAAGAGCTGCCAGGCTGTACGCTGCAGGTCATTGATAAGAATGGAAATGTGGTAGATGAGTGGGTTTCTACCGATCAGCCGCATGAAATTAAGGAGAAGCTGATCGCAGATGAGGAATATACACTGCGGGAGATTCGTCCGGCAGACGGTTGGGCCTATGCGGAAGATATTCCGTTTAAAGTAAGCCATGACGGAACGGTCGATCAGGTCAAAATGGAGGACAAGCCGACGCATGTTGTGATTTCCAAACAGGAGATTACGGGAAGTAAAGAACTTCCGGGCTGTCATCTGGTGATAAAAGATAAGAATGGAAAGGTGGTTGATGAGTGGACATCTTCGACGACACCGCACGAAATCGAAGCAAAACTGATTGCCGGAGAAACTTATACACTTATTGAAATCCGACCGGCAGATGGCTATTCGGTTGCGGAGAACATTGAATTTACGGTATCCAAAGATGGCAGCGTCGATATGGTGGAAATGTTTGATGATGTAACCCATGTAGAATTTGGCAAGGTAAATCCAAACGGCACGCTTCTTAGTGGCGGCCAGATACAGATTAAGGATTTGAACGGAAATGTACTGGTTGATTTCGTGCCAGACGGTACGGTTTACTGGATTGACGGTGTATTGAAAGCAGGAGAAACCTATGTCATTCATGAAGTATCAGCCCCTGGCGGATATCGGGTATCTGAGGATCAGGAGTTTATTATGCCACTGGGTCAGGAAACAAAAGAAATCCGATTCGTGAATTATGCAATCAGTGGCGGTGGCGGCGGAGGTGGCACTACTCCGGGAAAACGGCAGTTGTCCATTCGCAAGTACGATCCAGTAAACCAGATCGGCGTGGCCGGAGCAAAGCTTACTGTTTACACTTCAGATGGAAGCCTGTATTTAAAAGGTATTACGGATGAGAGCGGATATCTGACATTTGCTATGCCGGTAGATGGAACCTATACATATCAGGAAACAGAGGCACCGGCTGGATATTATCTGAACTCTTCCGTACAGTATCTGTATATTAAAGATGGTAAAGTAACCAATCTGGAAAATAGGACCTTGTATGATTATCCAAATGTAGAGGTGATACTTGAAAAGAAAGATTCAGAAGACGGCACAGCGGTTTCAGACACACTGCTTCAGGTGACTGATCCGGCCGGCCAGGTGGTATTTCATGGCAGAACGGATGAAACAGGAGTGTGCAAGATTCTGGCCGGTAAGGCAGGGATTTACCGTATCGTGGAGATTGAACCGGCAAACGGATATGAGCGGTCTGAAGCACCATGGCAGTTCCTTGTTTCATATGACGGAACCATCGCTGGGGAAACAACACTTTATAATGAAAAAACTGATAAAAAGGTTGGTATCGGGCGGATCTATGCGCATTATGAGAGCACGAATGGAAGCAGCGGATCCTATGGATTGGGTGTTCCAGACTGGCTGAAGCAACCGAAGGCAGGAGATACTACAGATTCATTCAAATGGTATGTACTGGCAACCATCTTTGTGATAGGCGCAGGGGGACTGGTGCTTATTGGACGAAGGAAAGGAAAGAAAAAAGATGATGAGGCGTAGATATTTTAGCGCCCTGATGTTTACGGCGGTACTGGTATTTGCCAGTCCCGCCGGGAAAACCATGGCGAGTCAGGTGTTAGAAAACCAAATGCATAATTCTACAGAGAATATGAATGTAGTGGTGCCTTCTGAGGCAGAAAAACAGGTCAGTGGCGCTGATGATGCGATTACCACTGTGGAGGAAGTATTTGGAGAGCAGCCATATTATGGCCCGGGAGAGACCGACGGAAGTTATGTATATTATTCACAGGTCTTTCCCAAAGATGCTGATCAGAATCGGTATCTGCCAGAGAAAGAGCATGTGGAAGGCAATGATACATATCGGTTAGTGGACTATGAGGTGCAGGAACAGTCTCTTTCAGGAAGGAAGAAGCATATCCGGGATACGTTACTGCTGAAAGATTATGAAGGAATCGACGAGATTCCGGAAACCTATAAGGTGGAAATTGCAGATAATCCGTTTCAAACGGTAACAGAATTTACATTGCCGATCAAAGAAACAAAGCGAGTAAATGAACGCTGGGAAGATTCCTTTACGTTTGATATTGTCGTGGAACATGCGGACTCAGGACTATTTCAGATTGGAAATGAGGTGATATCGCTCAATGAGACCGCGGATCCGTTTGCTGGCAATGAAGGGCTTTTATTAAAGCTGATCGGTGTGCCAAATGACGCATACCAGATCGATCACACGGCCTGGGCCGGTAACATGTATGAGCAGAATGGCATCCTGTATCGGAATGCAGTTGCTTATGGGAAAAAACTGGTTTATGATCTGGAAATTTCGTATGAAGATGTGCTCACCCTGCCGGAAGAAGAGGGGTATCAGATCCGGGCGCGGTATGAACTGCTGCCGAAGGATGTTTCTGTTATGTCGGAAAGCACATCAAAATCATCGGGATCCAATCGCTGGGATTGGCTTAAAAACCTATGGGAAGAGATGATGAAGTTTCTGAAAAAGATAGCAGAAACTGTAAAAAAGCATCCGTACATTACGGCGGTTGTATTTTTCCTATTGTTTATCGCAATCATATTATACATTGCTGTCAGGCGCAGAACCAAAGATGTCGAAGAGCCGGAGTATGTTTCAAGGCGGTGGCATCGCGGTCCGAAACGCGGCAGAAGAAGGTAGATCTAGCTGCGTGTGGTGTCACAGCCATACGCAGTTTTTTAAAAAAGAAGAGTTTAAGGAGGGTTGTGTTGAAGCAGAAAATCGGTTTTTTAGTATTGAAATCAGGTGGAAATGAAGAAGTGCGCTATTTATATCCAACAGTATTATATCATTTAGCACTTCGGTCCAGGATCAAAAGAGCATTAGAAACAGGAAAAGTGCTGCGATGCTGCTGCAGAGAGGATGAGACGGAAGTGACTGTCAATGAAAATTTGGAACTTCAATTTTTACACGGCAGACATGCAGCAGCATGCGTAGAATACGTTCGGCAGCTTGCTAAGTATTCAAGAGCCGCCGGTGTCATTCCGTTCATCTATGGGCGTGGATTTTCCATACCGGTTGCCTTTAAGTGCAAAAAAGGGGCCAGAAAGGAAGCAGGCATATACTCTGGAGAAGTGCTTGACTTGTGCAAGTGGAAGCGATTTGATCTAACAGCTCTAAACGCGATCATTGCCGCCAGAGCATTCGAACTGTGTGCACAGATAGGGCAAATGACGGCGGATGCTGTGCTTTCCCAGATGGAGTATGAATATGGCTTATATCAGTATGAGGACCCAGAGGGTGCGCTGATTTCGATCAATAGTTCACTTGTACTTACCCGTAGTACCAAGATTGGAGAAACGGCATTCTTTTGTGGAAAGGTGCGTAAAATCAACGATCAGTATGGTGCTCAGATATATTTGATTTGTGAGAATGATTATGGGAATTTTAACATTTCGCTTCCCCGCGTGAAGTGGGCGAAGATTTCTTCTGCCGTATACCGTAGTGACCGTATTGCTTGCTGCATTGCCGGGTTTGTTCAGGTGAAAGAAATTATTCCATATAAGAAGGGACATTATGACAAAATTACAAAGACCTCAACTGCAGGAAAGCAGGATGCAAAACGTGTCCTTGAATTTGCAAGCTTCACCCTGTTTTATCTGAATGAATATGGTCTGATTGGTGGAAAAGAGGAGGAACTGGCAGAGGTGAGTGAATTGATGCGGCAGGGGAAGCATGCGATCAAGCCATATTACCCGGTACCAGGATGTGACAAAATTCCAAAGTATTATGTGTTTTAAGAATGCAGCAGGAAGGAAAATAAATGCACTACATCAAAGGATGCCCATGCCTGTTTAAGGTGGCGTGGATAGCAGATCATGCACTAAAAAATATCTATGTAATTCAGAAATGCGCTTCATGCGGATACACGAAGGAGCAGTGTGATTATGTGTTTGAAGAGTTAAAGAATATGAAAATAGTAGACACAAAGCCAAAAGTAGCCTACATTTCTGATTTATACCAGACATATGGGGAACTGTCATTTCATTGCGAAGAAGTGGATACAAACTTTCACTTTGAACCGGAATGTCAGGAAGTAGATTTTTGCAAAATATGTGAATTCTCGAAAGATTTTTGCAATTGTCAGCTTAACGCGGAACTGCAAGTGCTGCGCTATATGTTTCATAATCCGACTGTTTCAATGATACGGAAAAATGTATTTCACATGCAGGTTTGCATCATTTTAGAACAGATGGGGCACATAAGAGGGTATGTATTACCGGTTGGAGAACAATTATATAAAGCGTTCAAAGATGTCAGGAAGCGTACCTCTGCTTCATTCCTATATGACAAAGAAAAGCTGCTGGATCATATATTAAATGAAAATGGGGGAATACTGCCAGAGCAACATGCCTTTGCAGCCAGGAAAATTCTGCGGAATTTACTGGATGCCATTTTAATAGAGAATGAGGTATGTTCAGCAAAAAGGTATGAGGATTGTCTGAAAAAACTTCGTGCTGCACCTGCTTATCAGGGGCGTGAACGACAGCAATTCTTTGAAGATATCTGTATATATGATGAAATTCCCTATCTGTTTTTTACGTCAGTAGCGGTGGAATTTGGTCAGAAAGATGATAAACAGATATGTTCTGAAGAAGCACACTCTGCTCATAAAAAGAAAATATTGGTTCCTACATACAGCGACAGGCCGGCTTTATCACTGGAGGAACTGATGAGTCAGGCGAGCATGAGTGCAGGTTTTTTAGGGCATGAAGCGAAGGAAGAAGAGAAAATTTCGGGACTGAATTGCCCGGAAAATTCCAGTAAGCCCGTTCCTGACACTCAAAAAAATAATCATAAATTGCCGTTGGATTCGATAAAAAATGATCCCAAGGCACATATGGAAATCCGAGAAAAGCGGGTGTTTCCCGGAGAAAAAGTTCCATTCCGGTTACCGAAAACAGCAGAAACTGTGCCGAAAAATGTAGAGTATATGCTTGATTTTTCACCAGGTTCTGACCATATAAGTCAGACATCGGAGAGTGGGACAGAAGCAGGATCGGATAAAAATACAGCACAAAATGAGGAATCTCAAAAGGTTTCAATGGTATTTGTGACAGATGAAGGCGCGCTGATTGTGGAAGACGGGGATGTGATAGACATACACAATGAAGACTTTTTGCCGTTTTCCACCGTAGTATCGTTGGAAGAATGGCTGACCCTGGATTATGCGAAGCGGGGAAGGCAGGAAGGGCTATTCATAACGGTTGCGTCACGAAGATGTGCCTATTTTCTGAACAAAAAGATGATCAAACCACTTGTGTTTGAGTATCTGCTTCATGTGATCCGGCGGCCAATTTATACATATTCGGTATACCTTGTGTGGCGTATCCTTTCCATGAACGGACTTGGATATATCCGGCCAAAGGTAAAAGTTTATTCGTTATCGGCTCTTTATAATGCCGTCCAGGGGACAGACCAGTTGCAGCCAATGGCAGATATAGTGAAAGAAACTGCTCCCGATAACAGTAATGTGTATTCCGTGACAGCACTATATAAGCGCTATGTCACAAGCAAAGAACCTCTGCTGTTATCGGAAGATATAAGAAAGCTGTACCGACATTATGTAAATGTAGAATATGCTTTTGGCACATCACGCGAATGTCAGAATGGAGATTTTTTGTGCCGAAAGACCTTCCTGTCATGCGAGTTTTCGCCATTTGATTTGGAAGAAAAGAAGAAGGATCAGACCTTTATGTGTTACGAAATTTCTCCAGATTTGATCCCACAAAATGCACTGTCAGATCTATTTCTGGCAACGAGATATACCATTGTGCAGGCATTAACAGAACCGATTTTTATACGTTCTAATGCAAAGTTGGTGGCGCTGGAGGCAAGCAGTTTTTCGTTGATAGTCGATACCAGAAACCGTCATATCATTGATGAAATGGATCAGATATTAATGAGCCGGTATGCGCATTTGCTGTCTGAAAGCGGATGCAGGATGCCAGTGATAAAACGATACTGGATTTGAAAGATATGGGGCGGATTTTGTGCCATGTGCGTGGCGTAATCCAGGTGGAAAACGCTGCGGCCTGTGCATGGCATAATTATGTTGTGCCATGTACAACAGAAGAAACTGCGCCATGCACATGGAGCTTATACAGTAAGAAAAACCTATAGAATGCCTGAAATAATGTTTTTAAACCCATAAAAAGGAATACATATAAAGGATATTTTTAGAGCTGAAAAATCCAGAAGCCAGGCCCCATGAAATATGTATGAGAAAAAATTAGAAATAAATGAGAGTAGATGAGGTGGTACATGTTACATCTTCGAATGATTTACGATGAGATTTTAAAAAATAGTGTATTTGCAAGTTCCAGGCCCGGCCGAACAGATGCAAGGGTGATTTTAATTCTGGCCCTGCTCTTAAAATATAAGCGCCTCAGGCGGGAGATGATCCTATTCCTGATTCAGCATATTGATCCGTGTATCCAGGAAGCTGGAAGCATGGGGCAGCGGACGGTCAAAACATGTATTGAACGGGGCTGGATAAAAATGCAGGAACAAGGAGGAGCGCGGGAGAAAGGACTGTATTCCATTACCCAGGCTGGGAAGAAGCACCTTTACGAATTGATAAACGAATATTTCCATGGAGATCAAAATATGGTTTCGGTCCTGGATGCATATGTTACAGGCAGGACAAATATGGAATTATCCCAGCATAAGGAAGCAGAAATCGCAGCGGCGCTGAAAATGGTACTCTCTGATTATAGAGAGAAATGGATGCAGCTGGAGTTTGAAGTTCCATATTCAGTTGAAACGATGCGGGAGTATGGCGGCCAGGCGAAGAAGCGTGGAGATGTCTTTGCAGATCTAAAATTGTCATACCGATGCACGGATCACTTAGAAGAACGTCCACTTTGTATAGAGATTGATATGGGAACAGAGCGGGTAGGTACGCATGGGGGATTACTTTTTAAATGCAATGCGTATGCACAGGTAAACCGCCGGATGCGGCAAATCTCCCTGCATCAGGCAATTAATGTGATGTTTGTTTTCAGCAATGATCCTGCGGATGATCTTCAGCAGACAGATCTTTTAAAATTTGAATCCATAAAACGTTATCAACAGCCGCTACTGCCATTTCTGTCCTTTATCTGCAGGCAACAGGATCCGGATGCTTCTGTAACTTTGGAAAAAATGGAACAGGCCCTGGTAAAGGTAAAAGAATGTGATGCGTTTGGCTATGAAAAGAAACAGTTTTATCGGGATGCAGGATTCTTTTTGCATGTTTTAAAGGAGCAGTGCAGTAATCAGGAACAGGCCCGAGAGAAAGAAATCCTAGCTTGTATGACAGAAATATCGGATTTTTGCAGAAATGATTTGGAAACATCCAGAACAGAGTACAGCAGGCAGTATGCTCTGAAAAAGAGAATGGATCTGTTTGAACAGATCAGAAAGAATAATTCGTATGCGTTGGAGGGGTTGAGGAATGGAATGAGCCTCTCCTGCAATTCCCATCAGGATTTTGAACAGGAAATTCCATTTTTATTCCCGGAGCTATACTTCCGGGATCAGTTTGGAGTCTTTCTTTATCATTTGGGTATTACCAGGGAAAATGTAAAGGTTTCATCCGTGTATGCCATTCCGCTGTTTGAAGAACAGGACGTTGCAGAAATTGGTACAGTTTACCGATGCGTATTTATGGTTGGTGAGCTTACGGTCCTGATTGAAAATTTGAGTTCCGATATGGGCGGCCTTATCCGGGCAAGGGATTATGTACGGCTCCCGCCGGCCGTCAGAGAGAATACCATTATGATTATGCTGATGAATGACAGGGAGGAACTGGCTGACGGGAGCTATCTGAAAGAAGGAACTTTATATAACCAGTGGGGGAGTGAGGAGCATATCACGGATCAGGCAGCCATAGGTATGGCCTTACTTGCAAAAAAGGTGGCACCGGCAATGACAGCATTCGGCACCGGGTATGCTTTTGAGTCGGTTCCCTTTCTGATGAATTCTACACAGGATTATATCATGCTTCATTATTCAGAATTTCTTCAGGCACTTCAGAGACCGGTGCGACCCTGGATACGAATGGACCTGTATGTGAAGGAACAGAACAAGGTGCCATATATTCCATTCCTTATATACCGTACAGGAGAACATCAGGAAGAGGAAACATACAAAGTTCCATTTCATAAAGAAAAGCAGTATACGCCGGTTGACTGGAGGAGGTTATGCAATGATTAGAAAGACTGTTGCCATGTCGTTGATCCTGGCAGCAGGTATCTGTGCTTACCGGGGATCGTCTCCTTATATAGAGGCGCGCATGGAACAGGAGTATTTGAAACAGGCAGCATTTCCCGGAAATGAAGGAAAACTATCAGAAGAGGATGAGCGTAAGGGGAATGACCCAACCAGGGAAGAAACGGTGCCCTATACTTCACCGATTGATTTTGAAGCCTTAAAGAGTATTAACCCGGATATTGTTGGCTGGATACAGATCCCTGGAACAGTGATCGATTATCCCATCTGCTGGCGGGACGGTGATAACGAATACTATATGACACATTCAGCAGAGGGAGAGAAGCGGGCATTTGGTGCCATTATGCTGGATGGCGCCAATTCCTCTGCGGCAGAGGAGCATCTGGTTGTTCTATATGGGCACCATATGCGCAATGGAACGATGTTTAAAGATATCGTCAGGTATACGGATGCCGATTTTTTGAATGACCATAAATCAATCTCTTTATTTTTCCCAGACAGGGAAGAGCGATACAGCGTGATCGGAACCATCGTTTGTTCAACAAAAAATTTTGAACCCTCGCAAATGGTGGAAGAGGAACTGCGTTTTAAAGAATGGTGCCGTAATTCATGGAGAGGATTGCCGGAAGAGATAATTCAAAAGAAAATGCTTGCACTGGTGACCTGCAGTTACGGAAGCAGGGATGAAAGGACAATCTGCTTCGCGGTGGCCGAAAATTAAAGGACAGGAGGTGGTATTCCTGCGCATTAAAGGTAGGAGACGGTTATGAAAAAACGGATATTCGGACGAATGATAAAAAAATTAAAGTGGCTTGTGATAATCAGTGTGATGCTTGTTGCATTAGGAACGGTTGGAATAGGTATTGCCTCGGTGTACCACATGAAATATGCACTTAAAAGTCTGTTTAATATGGAGTTCAACACGGGAAATGATTCCTGGGCTTATGGAGACATCTCTTCCTATAATAAGATCGGGGAACGGGCAGTTGCGATAGCGAGGTCACGTTTGAACTGGTCTTACAGCCAGGCGAAGAGAACTCTGGAGGGATCCTGGGACTGTTCTTCCATGGTTGCACGCTGTTACCAGGAGGTCGGCTTTGACTTAAAGGCTATCATGGGAGCACAGTGGTGCATGACAACGGTTGGGTGGAAGGATTTTGCAACGAAAAACAAACAGTTTATAGAAGAAGCAGATCTCCAGCCCGGAGATGTGATCTGGTATGGGCGGCCATCTGGTAATCACATGATGATGTATGCGGGAAATGGGCAGGTGATCCATGCAAAGGGGGAAAAATATGGCACGGTGTATGAACCATTGGCAAATACCGGCTACCGGTCGGCAAAACAGGTTTATTTTTTCCGGCCGTATCTAAATTTGCTTGATGAAAGTACCGATGATTCCTCAGATGATGCTTTTTTTGCGGATTCCTCCGGGTATGGGCCTGATAATGGGATTGTCATGCAGGTGCCGGGAGGAACGGTTTGGACCGGATGGACGGTATTTGAGTCCGGAAGGGAACGGTTTAACCTGGCCGGAAGCGATGGTGGATATGCGTATGGCTGCTACCAGTTCGATATCGGGTATTCCCTGGTGGATTTTTTGAAATTTTGCGTTTCCTATAATCAGGCGCATTATGGAGCGTTCCAGCAGTTTATTGATATGTCTTCCATTGAAAGCGGATACCGCAAGGAAACAGACACAAAGCCGAGTATGATAAACCAGCCTTTATATTCCAACCGCGCATCCCTGATCAATGCATGGCACGCAGCTTACATGAATTATCCGGATGAATTTGCAGGGCTGCAGAGCCGGACTGCCTACGAGGCTTATTATTTACCAGCGCAGCGCGGAATGCTATCCAATTATGGCATCAATATAAAAGAATACAGCCCGGCCCTTCGTGGTACCATTTGGTCCCTGGCCATCCGTAATGGAGCAACGGTCAGTAAGGATAATACAAAGAATGGTTTACGGTCCGCAACGAGTACATATTCTCCTGGGATTGATGAGCGGGAATGGCTTACCAAAATATATGAGGCAGAGGCGAGGCGGCACCCGTCCCAGAGAATCCGTTGGGGAACGGAGCAGCTGGCTGCCTGTTTTGCATTTATGAATGGAGCGACACATCTCGGTGGCTTGGACGGAAATTATGACGGGGCATTTATTGGATCACTTAATACGAGCGCAGCAGCAGGTGGTGTTTCCAATGCCATGATGTTAAATGCCATCAAAAATGATGTGGTTTTGACGGAGAGCGATTATCGGATCCTGAAGATAGACCGGGATACGCTTCTGTACCTGCTGCAGAAAGCGTATGACTATGAGACCCAGTACCTGCTGCAGCGTTCCATTACTGTATACGGATTACGGGAATACCAGATCGAACATGAAGATGAAGAGGGAAGCTGGTATGAAGATGCTGAGGAATATGTGATCAAACAAATCATAGTCAGCAATGAAGATACGGAGTGTATGCTCCGGCTGGACTGGCAGATGCTCTATATGTATTCCATTCTGGCATCCATGGGAAGAGAAGACCGCGGGGAAACCGAGGGGATATGGGACTGGGAAATCACGATAAAAGATGTGGATGTGGCATTTGATCAGATCGCGATGAAATATGATTATGCTTTTAATGTGATGACAGACGAAAAATCCGAATATGATTTTGCAACCTGCCAGAGCCTGCCTCATAAGACCGAAATTTACGGAGACCCGGACACAACCAGTGGAAGATATACCTGGTATTATCCAAACAGCCTGCTTCGCTGCGCTTCTTCCGGTTATTCTGACCTGGCATATACCTATTCTGGAGGTGAGATAAACGGGATTACTGAAACATACCAGAACGAACGCTATGAGGGGATACCGGTTGCACTCACGCAGTATTATAATTTTGACCGTTTTCATACACTGGCAAAGTATATGCCGGGTGGAGCTGAAGCACTGAGCCGTTATGAGGCGTATAATCAAAGGGCAGTAATGGGAAATCCTATTATTTATAGTGGAAATTTTGAGGTGAGTATGGGTGAATGGAATTTAGTCTCTGAATAGTAATTTATTATGAGTAAACGGTAATAGTACAGGAATTGCAAACAAAAAATATAGAAATTAGATATGATAATTTTAACAGGGCGCAGAATTTTGTTATATGATAATGTTTTGCGTCCTGGTTTCATTTACAGAAGAAACATTGTAAAGAGTACAGATATTATAGTGAATGGAAAACAAAAGTGTTTGGATAATGTATACAATTTTAATGAGAAAAACTGGCTGTTTTGCACAAAATTAAAAAGAAAACTGGAAGAGAATTGACATACTTATGACATAGTAGTAATATGTAACCATGAACGTTCGTAAATAAAAATAGCGTTTCTATATAAGAACGATTAAGAGGGGATGGATGTGGATTGTTTCAAAAATGCTAAAGGCTTTGTAACTTAATCTGGAGTTTAACATTCTGGTCGGCAACTGCAAAATAAAACTCGGAAAACACGTTTATTACTGTTGTTCCGTTGTTGTACGGTGGGAGGAAATTTCTATGGGAGATTCAAGCAATAAAAGTGAAAACATATGGAAAAAAGGAGTAGCGCATGTTATTGATCTGCTATCTTCTTTGTTTCTTCCTTTTATTAATCTCATGGTTTCTGTGGGAATATTAAAAGGTATTTTGGTACTTATGGTTGCAAATGGGATAGTTACAGATGGAACAGCAACTTATGATATTCTGAATGCCATGAGCGACGCGTTCTTTTATTTTATTCCGTTGTTCTTAGCTTATACTGCAGCAAAAAAATTTGATGTAGAACCGTTCTCGGCAATTTTAGTTGCGTGTATTCTTTTACACCCCAGTATGACTACAGTTATGGCAACAGAGGGAACAGCCACCTTCTTTGGAATTCCTCTGAAAACTGTGACTTACTCTGCTTCTGTAATTCCCATTCTTCTGGCTATTTACTGTATGAGTTTTGTTCAGAAGTTCTGTTATAAGGTAATACCGGAAACGTTTCGATATTTGTTTACGCCTCCGGTTTGCGTGATTGTGATTGTTCCTGTTACGCTTCTTGTATTTGGACCGCTTGGAAGTTTTGTTGGCGGCTGGTTGGCAAAAGGATATGAGTGGATTTATAATTTAAGTCCCATGGTGGCCGGTATGTTTATTGGTGCTTTGCAGCCGTTTATGGTTATTTTGGGGCTTCACTGGGGGCTCTTCCCAATTGCGCTGAACAATGTGGCGGTATATGGTTATGACACAATTATGGCATTGTTCGGCGGGGCCATTTTTGCTCAGGGAGGCGCAGCTCTTGCAGTGGCAGTCAAGGCCAAGGACGCAACGTTCAAATCCCAGGCATTATCTGCAGCATTAACTGCTTTGCTTGGCATTACAGAGCCAGCTATGTTTGGTGTAAATCTTAGACTGAAAAAGCCAATGGCATGTGCCTGTGTGGCTGGCGGCATCGGAAGTGCCGTAGCCGGATTTTTTGGATGTCGGGCCGTTTCATTTGCATTGCCTGCACTCACGACATTGTCGGTATTTATGAGTCATGCCTTTATTCCGTTTTTAATTTCACTGGTGGTTGCTTTTGGGTTAGCATTTGTATTTACAATGATGGTAGCAATTCCTGATTTAAATAACAATGAAAAGGAGATCTAACTATGAAGAAGATTGATGCACATGCACACATTTTTGAGCGTATTGCAAGTTTTGGGAAATGCGGCGAGTTAAGACCAATTGGAAACGGTGTATGTCGATGGGCCAATGGAGATGAAATGGCTATCATACCGAAAGGATACGGAGATAAAGAATTTATGGCCGAAACATTGCTGAAGATTATGGATGAAGAAGATGTCGAAAAAGCAATTCTCTTGCAGGGAAGCCTCTACGGATTTCAGAATGAATATGCTATGGAAACAGCGGAAAAATATCCGGATCGTTTTAAGGCTGCTGTAACACTGGATGCTTTCTGCAAGGAGGCAGATTCCATTCTTAATCATTTCATCAATGATCTGCATGCAAAAGTATTTAAATTTGAGGTGAGCGTTGGAGGTGGTATGATGGGATATCACAAGAATTTTATTATTGACGGCGAACCTTTTGGAAAAATTTTTGAAAAAATCTCAAAAGTAGAGAAGGCAACGTTGGTTCTTGACATTGGCAGTCCTTTCATGGAAAGCTGTCAAGTAGAGGCTGTAGACCGTTTAGCGCAGAAATATCCTAATTTAAATATCGTTGTCTGCCATTTACTGGCACCAAGAAGAGAGGATGGAGCGACTTTGGAAAAAGCTTTGCCTTATCTGAAACACAAAAATGTATGGATTGACTTATCAGCACTTCCATGGAATGTAAGTCCAGAGGCATATCCGTATCCAACTGCGTTAAAGTTTATCAGCATGGCAAAGGAAGTTCTTGGAACCGAAAAAATTATCTGGGGTACCGATTCACCATGTGTTATGACAAAGTTTAAATACGCAGATTTATATAATTTTATTATTGAATCCGATGTATTTACAGAAAAAGAATTAGAAATGGTATTCTATCATAATGCTGTTGAAGCTTATTATTTAGGTTAATCATTCATCTTATATGGTTGATATTTAACTGATATGCTGCAGACTGGCTTTGGAGAAAATTGTTTTCGTAAAAGGCGGCCTGCAGCAATTCTTACTATTTTGCAGAGTGGTTATATTAAAAAATCCGCTCATTCTGTTCCAAAAGTTTTTCAAAACGTGGTTTAGCAGAAATAAGAATCTGCTCGATTTGTGCTTGTTTTTCTGGTGTGAAACGGAATGTTGGTATGCTGACACTGATGGAAGCAGCTGGTTTTCCGTTGTGGAACAGTGGGGTGGAGATACAGGAGATGTCTGGATGAGTTTCCCCACGTTCAATGGCTATGGAGGTAGTGCGGACCACAAGAAGCTGCTTGTATAATTCATCCACACTTTTAACTGTATTTGGTGTAAATGGAATCAGAGGATTAGGGAAAAGTACTTCCAGTTCCTCTTTTGTACATTCACATAACAGAGATTTTCCAAGGCTGGTGCAGTATGCCGGAAGGCGTTTCCCGATAGAAGATGACAGCCGGATTGGTTCTGGCGAATCGACTTTCGCAAGATAGAGAACATCAGAATGATCCAGAATGCCAAGCTGACAAATCTCGGAGCACTGATTGACAATCGACTTCATTTCTTCTTGAAGCCGTTCAAATATATTATGTGTTTCCATATAAGCAATGCCGGTCAGATAGGCATTTAAACCAATACTGTACTTTTGAGTTACCTCATTGTAAGAAGCAAAATTTTGGTCAGCCATAGTATGTACAATAGGGAACAGACTGCTTTTGGGTGCAGCAAGTTGTTGGGAAAGCTCTGCAAGGGTCAGTCCGTCTGGGTTGTTTGATAATGCTAACAATATAGATAACACACGTACTGTTGAGCGGTGCTCGTCTTTGGTCATGGCAAATTCCTTTCTATAAATAACACTTATATTATACTATAGAACTATAATGCTCAAGATAGATATCTGTCAAGAATAAGGAGGCAGGAAATTATGCGAAATGCAATGCTGATCAATGAAAAGGATAATGTCATTGTAGCAATTGAACCGCTTTCGAAAGGAACGAAAGCGGTGTATCAGGTGAATGGAAGATCAGAGGAGGTAAAAGTGCTGGAGGATATTCCTATGTATCACAAAATTGCCAGAGTTCCGATAAAAGCCGGAAGCGAAATTATCAAATATGGCGAGTACATTGGAGAAGCAGCTTGTGATATTCCGGCCGGATCGTATGTGCATACACATAACGTTTTAAGTATCAGAGAAAAGAAAGTAGATTGAGGAGGGATTTTTATGAATTTTTGGGGCTATAAAAGACCAGATGGCAAGGTAGGGATTAGAAATCATATATTGATTTTGCCGGCAAGTATCTGTGCATCAGATACTACAAGGATTATTGCTTCTCAGGTAGAAGGAGCCATTACCTTTAATAATCAGAATGGCTGTTCTCAGGTACCGCCGGATATGAAGCTGACAATGGATGTTCTGGCAGGATATGCTGCAAATCCAAATATTTACGGAACCGTTGTTGTTTCACTGGGATGTGAAGGATGCCAGATGGATTTGGTAGTAGAAGCAATTCGTGAAAGAACCAACAAGCCGTTGAAAACCCTGATCATTCAGGAAGAAGGCGGTACAATCAAAACGGTTGAAAAGGGAGTTCGTTACGCACAGGAAATGGTAGCAGAGGCTGGACTTTTAAGAAGGGAAGAATTCCCTATCTCCGAGCTGATTTTAGGAACAAACTGTGGCGGCAGTGACCCATCATCCGGACTAGGTTCAAATCCGCTTGTTGGTGAGTTGAGCGATCGCTTTGTGGAAATGGGCGCAACATCGGTGCTTTGTGAAACGACAGAATTTCTGGGAGCGGAACATATTCTGGCAAGGCGTGCTGCCAATAAAGAAGTACATGATAAAATTTACAAAATTGTGTATGACTATGAGGAATCATTAAAAAGAATCGGGCAGGAGATCCGGAACGGAAATCCGTCACCAGGAAATATTGCGGGAGGTCTTACAACACTGGAAGAAAAATCACTGGGTTGCATTCATAAAGGTGGAAAAAGTACGATCAATGCTGTATACGATTATGCAGAGCAGCTGAAAACAGGTGAAGGTTTGATCATCATGGACACGCCAAGTAATGATGCGGCATCTGTAGCTGGATTGATTGCAGGAGGATGCCAGCTTGTTGTGTTTACAACTGGTCTTGGAACACCAACTGGAAATGCAGTAGCACCGGTTATGAAAATTACAGCAAATAAGAAAACTTATAAAACGATGCAGGACAATCTTGACTTCGATGCTAGCCATGTGATTTATGGACCGGAAACCATGGAAGAAATTACAGATCAATTTATGCGGGATGTGATTGACATTTGCAATGGAAGGCTGGTAAAAGCTGAGGCACTTGGATACATTGAAACAGCAATTTCCCGTGCCTGCAACTATATGTGATGATCAAAAAATATAGAACTAGGAGAAAGACAGATGAGAGCAGAATATATTTGTCCGGTACTGACTGCATTTGATGAAAACGGAAAAGTTGATATGGAGGCAATGAAAAGGCAATTTGATCACCTTATAGAAGGCGGATTGAATGGAATAGCGATCATGGGTAGTTCTGGAGAATTTTATGCGATGACATTGGAAGAGGCAATGGCATTTGCCAGAGATTCTATCGCATATTTAAAGGGCAAAATTCCAGTTTACATAGGAACAGGTCGGTTGATTGCAGATGAGACAATCCAGTTCTCTAATTATGTACTGGATCAGGGCGCAACTGCGGTTATGATTGTCGGACCATATTATATAGGAACAGACGATGCCGGAGTAGAAGAGTATTATGATTATGTAGCCGAACGAATTAATGGTAATATCATTCTTTATAATTTTCCGGATAGAACAGGATTTGATTTGTCCGTAAATGTAATTTTGCAGCTGCTTAAAAAGCATAAAAACATTATTGGATTAAAAGATACGTTCGGTGCTCCGTCTCATACAAGGACATTGATCGGTAGGATCAAACCGGAATATCCGGAGTTTAGAATTTATTCGGGCTATGATGATAATTTTGCACATGTAGTCAGCAGTGGCGGGGATGGCTGTATTGCAGCATTATCTAATGTTTTCCCTAAACTTTGTTCTGAATGGGTAGATGCGGTTGAACATGATAACATGGAAAAAAGCGCACAGATCCAGCAGACGATAGATGTATTAATGGATTTTTATGCTATTTCCACTCCGTTCATGCCGGCTATGAAATATGGGTTGTCCGTAATCGGTATTCCGTTTCCGCTTACATGTAAACGACCAGCGCTTGAGGTAACAGAAAATCAGAAGCAAATGGTCGATGGGATGTTGAAAGAAATTATATCTAAAATTCAGAAATAAAGAAATGGTTATCTCTGAGCCTTTTTAGAAGAACTTTTTAGGCTGATTAAGTAACTGGGCATGCTTTAGCTTAGTTCAACTTTTTCAGCCTAAAACAGTTTAAAATGAATAAAGCCGGTGCAGGATTTGATATCCAGTACTGGCTTTATTCATTTTGAAGAGGTGCGGTGTAGAAGTTAATTATCAATGTAATCGCAAGAAAAAAGCAAGAATCTAAGCATGGAGTTTTTTTAGATAATGTTATGATAAATATATTGGGTAGAAGGAGAAATCTACCTAATTGATTGGGAATACACTGGTTTAAACTATGCGGCGAATGATATTGGATGTATTTTATGTCGTTATGATTGGTCGGATGAGCAGATAGAGAGATACCTAAAGGCTTTTGTTGGTAGAACGTTAACGGAAGAAGAACATCGGTATTATATTGCATTTATCCCTATTTCGGCGTTTTATTGGTTCTGCTGGGGGATTTATAAAGGTAGCGTTGGTGATGATGACAGTTTTTTCTTCTTACCATCTTACAGAAATTTGGTGAGATTTATTGACTTCGCATTGGAAAGTTATGGAGAAAAGGAATAATGGTCACAGCAATAATTCTTGCGGGTGGAGTTGGCTCTCGT
>OKUZ01000006.1_pt1 | contig 143670 bp, 149 predicted proteins | sample 1606681 | NCBI WGS metagenome assembly OKUZ01 (sample SAMEA3882524, study PRJEB24775) | human gut metagenome | biome: human-associated habitat; feature: intestine environment; material: feces | place: Netherlands | collected 2009/2010 | reverse complement strand
CGAAGTGGTGATGGACTTCGTTAGCTCATTTGCAATGAAGTTTGAGATATAGTCTGTGCGTCTAGTGAGAGCTAGAGCTGCGTGTAATGACGCGGGGATTGTCTTGCGAACAATCTCGAACATATCAGGATTTTGACGGTTCAAAGAATTCCCAAACCTGGCACGTAATTTTTGTGTCACTCGTTGCCGTCGTTAAATTGAGGAAAAAATCTGGAAAGGTAGGTATACCTAATCAGAGCTGAAGGCTAGTAGTAACGTACTAGTCAGGCGCAGAGCATAGTAGCTGAACCTTACATTAATGTAAGAATATAATGCTACCACGAGTCCTCAACGTCGTTTGTACCACGATAGCAAGTGGGAGATGAAAAGATATGCCGATCTGCATGTATAATACAAAATGCGCAAGATGCAGAACTGTCAGATAAAAAACTGACAGGATAACACCACATGGACGAGATGTGGCTCATCTTTATTAAGGAAATGAGTATGGTTCCGTACCTTATGAATTTCCATCCGATGGAAACTATTCTTTCCGAAAATGATTTGAGTGTTTCCACTACGATGTCTCCAACTATCCAGAGCATCATTCATCTTACAAGTTTTCTTGCAACTGGTGATGATGTTCCTAAATCTGAACGTTTTGAATTGTAATAATTAAACCAAAGAGTAGAACCAAGGACATCCTTGGTTCTACTACTTATAAAACGTGAAAACAATACATTATTTTTAACCTACTCGTTATACTTTATATATGAGGTTTTTTATGGGAAATATTTATACAGGCTATTTTGCAAAAATTGGACAGTATTATAAACAAGATCCTGATGCGTTGTTTGTTTCTATAGCAAGATTGACTCCAGGATGGGTTATAAACAAAGTACCACATTTTGAAAAAGAAGAGCATTTTGCTCCAAGTTTATCATTACTTAATCTGTATAGAGAAAAGAAAATAACTAATCAGCAATATACCCAATTGTATTTGCAAGAACTTGGAGATATTTCATATGTAAAATCGAAAATTTTGTATTGGAAGATGCAACCTTACAATGTGTATTTGTTATGCTACGAACGTTTGAGTATGTTTTGTCATCGACACATATTGGCTGCATACATTAATGATTTGCTTGCATTTAAAGGAGATGACGAAATTATTGAATTTTGTCAGAAGGACGATATATGAGAATTACGGTAACGGAACTTGATGGTCCCCCAAGTATGTTTGCACTATCAGGTGCTTGTCAAAATCGTGATGTTGAAGCTGAAATAGCTTCGAATTTACAATCATCGTATTTTGCAACATCAGATAGATATCGTGACAGGTATCGTTCATTCATGTCTACATTTGTAGAACCGATTAAACGTGCGAATAGAATTGTAGATTATGTGAGTAAACGAACGGAATGTATAGATGTCATAAGACCTATTATTTGTGAAGAGGATTTGAGAAACATTCCACCGAAAATGATGCTTCCTTTATTAACGCATAAACCAATGTGGAATCTTTTAAGAGAAGAGAAGATTCAAGGTTGGGGATTTACAGCGGAAGAATTGGAACATCAACGAGAAATATATCATCTTCTACTTGATGTGGATGGTATATGCGAACTTACTCCTGAGAAAACGGATAGAAATGGAGAGGCGTATTGTTTCGAGGTTCAGATTCTTGAACCTGGAATGCCTGATTTCACTTTACAAAATCGTTTGGATATTGATGAGTCTCGTGATTATGTCGATGAAATCTTAAGAAATACTGATCTTGATCCGACTGATCTTGATTCTTTGATTGGGTAAATTAATGTAGAGTGTGGTAGGATATCCTACCACACTCTATGAGTATATTGTGTTCCATTTTTTTTTTAAGGAAGGTTTATTATGGCTGTACCAGCAACACTGACGTTTCATCCGAATTTTGGTGTTCTTACATCTGAAAGCGATATAGCCGCATACAAATTACGGCATGCTTTTGTCAATCCAGGGTATGCTTCCACACTTTTTGAAAAAATGAAAGTTTCTTTTCGATCGTTAGAACAAAAACATGGTACCAATCCGGAAATGCTTGCAAATGTTTTTGCTGAGGAACTTAATAAAGTATATGGAAGATATTTTTCCAATGTCATTGCACAGGTTAATGCTGTTGTAGCTGACGAAAGTAGAGGGTTGTATAACCTTGAATGTAGAGTTGTTAAAGTTGTTGATGGTGTTGAAGTTAATCTTATAACTTCAGCTACAGTAGAATATGACAAAAATAATCACACACTTAACATCAAATTTCGAGGGGTAAAGAAATGAATGATTCTGATTTCACAAACGATATGACCCAAGTAAAGCTTGTCAGTCACCCTACACACGCTATTGTGAATAGCGAACTTGACAAATCGGCCTTTCAAGATGCTTCAATAACTGAAACTGAAAAAATGTTTGCAGAAGGTTATCAATTTCTTTTGCAAATGAGTGATGAACGAAATACCGTGTCTTTAGAAGAATTTAAGAAATTTCTTCCTTTATATAGACGCAGTGAACTTGGTTCTGTAAACAGATTTTCCAAAGAGCTTAAAGCATACAACGCTTTAAGTGATGAGTTTGAATTTAGATTTGATTTAACAAAACCCATCAAAATTGTTGATACGTATGATCGGAACAAAGTTATTTGCGTGTTTCCTCCTGTTCGTCGTGAATTTGATATGATTGGTAAAGATGTTATTGAAATATTTGATAGATTTAAAAGCAGATCGGATAGCGACAGACCCGATTATTCCGGGCCTGCTACTGTTGAAATGGTCAATGCGCTTGTCAAATCGCAGAATTTGAATATCGATACTGTCAGCAAAGCTAAAGCTGTGTCTATGAAAATGGAAGTGGAAGCGCTTCGTCGTGTGAATCCTGATAACCCTGTTCTGAAACTTTTTGAAACGCCTGAACAAGAACAAACAAGTACTTCTGAAAGTAAACCGGATGATACTGTAGAAGAAAAGGATGTTGTTTTTGATTTGTGATTTGTTAAGGAGTGTTTATGAAAATTGTTCACCTTGCTGATTTGCACGTGAATCATCCGAAAATTAATCCACTGAACATTTCCTGTGCTTTTATGCGTCATGTACTGCCTGAACTTTTAGATGCTGATTTTTTAGTCATAGCTGGTGATTATTTTGACAGTATGTTACATTTTAACAACAGTCAAAGTGCTGAACTTGCCTATCGTATTTTTAACAGTCTTGTGGATATGCATGAGAAGAATCCCAAACTTAAAGTTCGTCTTCTTAGAGGAACATTCACACATGACAGAAATCAGTGTGAGCTTTTAAGAGCTGTGTGGTATAGAAAAACAGTAACGAATACCTCGTACGATGAATTGCTTAGTGCAGATGAATCCATGCGTTATATCGATCAAATATCAATTATTCCTGAGACTATAGACGATCGAACGTTTTATATTTTATATCTTCCTGATAGTCTTTCGCAATATAAAGATTCGTATGAAGTGATGGATGCTGTACAAGAACATCTGCAACATCTTAAGATCGATCAGGTTGATTTCGTTGTAGGTCATGGTTATTTCGATCATAGACTTCCGAAAGGAGCCTTGCATCAACCAAAGATCGTATATACGTATGATCAGTTTAGACGTATCGTCAAACATAAAGTCCTTATGGGACATATTCATGTACATTCAGGATTTGAAAATTTCATTTATTATAGTGGAAGTTTTGAACGATTAAATCACGGTGAAGAAGAAGATAAAGGTTTTTATGTTCATGAAGGATCACTTGACACTGGTTTTACATCTCGATTTGTAGTTAACAATTTTTCAACATTGTTTTTAACAGTAACGATACCAGATGAAATAACGGATATATCGAACGCTGTTCTTTTTGTTAAAGAATTTATTAAGAAACATTTTTACAAAGATGAACTGCATGGATATTTGCGCATTAAAAGTAACGATACACGATTCACAGAGTTGATTGCTGAAGGTATTAAGCAGGAAGTACCTCAAGATATAATTGTTGTTTCTGTTTATAGAAACAAAATAAAGAATGAAATCATAACGGATCTGAGTACTGTAAAATTTACTGGTATTGTTGAAGTAAGTGTTAATTGTGAAAACTTGGCATCTTTGATTACGAATTATCTAAAAGAAGCAAACCGTTTGGATACATTGAAATATGAAGATATTGATAGTGTAGTGAAATCCGTATTTCCTGAAGAGTAAAACGATGTCGGGTGATCTTTTTATAGCTTTTATAATTGGTATATTGTTGGCTTATTTGGGATTTTGGATTTTAAAGCCAACAATGACATTTTTTATGGAAACATTGTTTTATAAGAAAATTGAATTAGCTGGTTCTAAGGAATGGTTTAAACAAATTCCTGAAGAAGATCTTTATTTTTGGATGTTGCATGATCGCTATATCGAAACAGATTACAATGATGTGAAATTTTGGGAACAACGAAACATGAAAGAGAAAACTTGGAAACATCCAGATCAGCATTTTTTGGATGTGATTTGTCCAAGAGGACTTGATCAAATGAGTTTGTCTTGTGATTGTCATTTTCGAGGATATCCGATTGCATTCAAAAATTATGTTACACAAATCAATGATTTTCTTACAAAATGTAACAGAGTCAAACAAGAACGTTTACGTTGTTTGTGCTTGAATTTAAAAAACGATATTAAAGTACGAAATCAGAACGAGTTTATTTATTGGACACTTGTTATAAGTTTTATTATTCGACCTTATCCGGTTGTTATAAAAAGATACAGTTCGTTGTATAAATCATTTGTACACAACCATCCAGAACTATCTCAATATTTTCCATTAACTTTAAAACTATAGGTGTTTTATCTATGTCCATGTTTATAACTTTAGGCATTCTTGTTTTGTATTGTGTTTTTGGCTACTACATATCAGAATATTTTGATAAAAGGAAGAAGTGAAATGTTTGGTTACAGGTCGCAATATCGTTCGATATTTTAGAATACCTAGGTAGTTAAATATGGACAATCAAGAACATCAGAATTCTCTTGGCATGAGCAGTATCATTCAAACGTTTCGCAGTTTTACTGAATATCCGAATGCTCCGTTGTTTGATACTGTTATTGTTAATGTAGAAACGCTTGTGCGAAACAATATTTCTGCACAAAAAAGTATTTCTACAATTATGAAAGATACTTTTACTGATTTGAGAAGTATTGTTGAAATAGTTATTCTTTATTTTTCACAGAATAAAAATCGATTGGACAATCCGTATTTTCTTGCCTATGTGCCAAGTTATGAAGCGCTACCTGATATTTTTAAACGTCCGTTAAATGCGACGACAACACAAATTACAGCTGTCGTACAAGCCATCCGAAAGAATAACTTTAAAGATAATAATCTTGAAGAAACCAAGATGCAGGATTTTACGTGTTATTCTTTAAAGGCTGGAGATGTAAAAAAATATCCGTACATGGATATCGTAAGTACATTAAACACAATCAACAAAAACGATATGTTTACACGTTCTTCAACAAGAAGATATCTTACGATTACACACAACCCTATTGATTTTCATTTGTTTTCATTTGTTCGAAACATCAGACTGCTTGAAAGTTATACCGGAAAAATAAAATCGTATGATCAACTTGGAATGAAAGTATTTAAATCTCCGGGAGTTCCTTTTAACAAATACACACACGCTCTTTTTGGTGATAATGTGTATGTGCAAGGATTGGCAAGTAAAGGCAAAATGAAAAAGACATTTGTCAATATGTCTGTTCAAAAGACATGGACTGCAAAAAGCACTTTGAATATTTTAAAAGATATACTTTCCTCTAATCTAATAGAGGGAACAAAAATCACACGTATTAATTTTTAACAAAAAAAAAGGAAGAATGACATGGCTGCGTACAGCAACGAGACGGATCACACCATTTTTAATATGTCCGGACTTATTTCCTTCAAATCTGAAGATAAGGCATCTACTATTTCTTTTGGTTGTTACAATGGTCGTCCTCAGATTACGATTTTTCGTGGACAAGGAAATAAGGTACTAAAACGTTCCATTACTCCGAAAATGTTCTTGCTTATCAAAAGAATCTGCACGAATCTTTTGAAGAATTCCGCACCGGGGAGTATGTATTCTCTTAGAAACAACAATTTTATTCGTGATAGTCGGAAATGGGATGCCGCTACTATTTTTACCATCGGAATTGATGAAAATGGTATTTTCTATTTTGAATATAAAGATGTAAGCGAAGGCCCAAGTTGCAGATTCCCGATTAAGGGTTCGCAAGCTGTTGAAATGGGTACTGAAGTGGAAACAGCTGCTTCGAGAAGTAAAGTTGAATTTGAATCCTTTTTTGATGTCTTTAAGGATCTTCAGGTTGCAGCATTCTTTACTCGAAATAATCTCTACAACCCGTATTCCAGCACTGGTCGTGACAATACGGCATATTCTCCTGCAAAACCTGAACCTGCTCCGAAACCTTCCGAAGCTCCGGCTGCTGACGATAGTGATTTGTATTTCTAAATAAGGTATTGTTTATCTTCAGATACAGAGGGATTTATCCCTCTGTATCTGGTCATTTCAAGATTAAACATATATTACTACAATGAGGAAAAGTTCTTGTAACTTTTAACGGTGGCAAACTATATAATAAAAATGTAAACCAACGGAGGGTTACATGCTCTACATTCAAGCAGTGCAGGATTTTTCAACAACGAATGCACTTGTTGAACTTGTATATAGTGGATTTGATATTCCGGAAATTGATGAATGGCCGGAACTCAATCTGTTCGATGTTCGTACGTTTACGGTTTTTACCAAATATCCGGATGGTCCATCAAGAGCGTATAATCCGGTTAATGAATTTTTTACAACACTTACCATTGAGGAACAAAAAGAGATAGCAACATCGTTTGCTATCATGCACTGCGATATCATGCTTGGAAAGGATGATGCGTCCGATGTTACAACAGTTGTTGATAACATTGGAGAAGTTATTGATCAATTGGATATACGTCTAAATCTTTGTGACAGACTTGTTGATTTTGTGGAACACAGTTCTATTCCGATTTCTGATATGGAAGATGCCGGAAAGCGTGCGCAAGATACAAAACCAATGACGTTTGTTCGTGAAGAAGGTGTTATCGTAACAAGTATTTGTGTACTTATGAAAATGCTTTCTCCCATCACGGGAGCATTTATCGCCAAGTATACGCATGTTATCGATAATAAGTACAAAGAGATTCACACGCAGACCATAATGACTAAACTTTTTACAAGAAAGTATTATGATCTTATTGTTAAGTTTAATCGTTATGTGACGCGACTTGTTGAAACGAAAATATCGTTAACTCCAACAGCTATATTTGGCGGATGCACCTTAGATTCCGTAGCAAGACTCACTATCGATATGATTCTTGTTAAGAAGTTCGCCGGTGTTAATCTTTATGAAGCTGATGGAAATATCATTAAGTATGTCGCTTCTTGTTGCGGAAGCAATGTAGAATCGTCATCCAAAAATGCTTCCGCTACAAATGCGGTTAAAATTATCTCCGATCCAACAGATATGGATCAGGATGAAGGAAACCAATCAAGACTTGAATCGGAATCAAGACAATCTGCCAAGACAGCAGATTTTCCCATTTTGATTTCGATTGCTGCAAAGCATCAATGCAAGAAAGTCGTTGAAATGGAAGAAATTGATACAGAGCTTGTTGAAAGGACGTTTGCGTATTATCGTGCAAACACGGTATTTGTGAATCCTATTACCGAATGTGCGGTAGCTACGTATTACGGTGCTGATCTTGGTGGTGGAGCTGGTATTTTCCTGCTTCAAGCTCCGGTTATGTCTCAACTTGCAGCTGTACTTCAAATCCTTTGTGTGCAACGTGATGCGCCCATGCTTGGACATGTATTGACGGCCAATTGTCCGGCAACAGACAAGATTCCCGATTCAGCTGACTATGTATTTATGAATCAGTGGAAGTCCACCCTTGAATATCAAGAATGCAAACGTATTCTGCCAGCAGGTTTTGGAGAAAAAGAGTGGGATACCAAATTAAAAGATATCGCACTTTTCTTGACAACGAAAACATTGACGTACAATACGGCACCTGCTGTTTGGGAATTGTGTGATGTTCAAGTACGCAATGGAAAAACCATTACGGATCAATTGGAAATCATGGTGGAACTGATGCGATTTATCAAAATGATTTATAAGAAACGGAGCCTTTCTTTATGATGATCATTAAGAAAGTTCCAGATGTAACACCATCTGGTGCTGTGCTTGACAGCGCAGAAGCATATCAGATTCAACGAGATGACGGTTATATCGTTATCGGATCTGAATTAGTGCATAGTGGAAAAGACAAACGATTCATTATTTCAGATATAACAAAAAATGTAACACGAGAGCATACATTTATTTATATTGGAAACAATTTTTATCCTATTTCAATCAAACCATTCTACACATACGAACCACTTCAAAAACAAGGTACATCACTGCTTTGTATAGAAGGTATTCGAAAATATCACGAAATGGTCTTTTCCAAAAGACCTAAGATTGAATTTTTGACTGATGAATATTTTCGTACAATCGGTAATGTGTTAAGATACAAAGACCGTAAAGTGTGTGAAGCGTTTAAACAAGTCTTATGTACGGAACCAAGACTTTTCAAATTAACCAATGGGAACAATTTACCAAGAATTGTTCGATACGATATTGAGGATTTCGCCGATGAATTGACAGATATATATTACAACTCTGGGACATCTGATGAACTTGACAATTCTTTTGACAAATATGTCAAATTAAAAGACACACCAAGAGCTGCCATTAAACGAGCATTACGTTCCTTTGAACCGCAAATCTATTTTGATCTTCGTGGCGATTTGTTTACAAGACCTTCACTTGTAACTGGTGTTATAAGCCAACAACAAATAAACAAGATGTTTCATTTGGGTATTCTTGAAAAAGAATCTGAAAATCTTGTTGATCGCCACATGGAACACGTATGCGCTTTATGCGATGTGTATGATTGTAACGATTATTACACATCAAGCAGTATCGTGGAATTCTTGCAAAGTTGTCCGTATACGGATATATGGTTAACTTTTGTAGACCATGATTTTTCCAAGGACAATGCTGACAGTTCTTTTGGGTGGATACTGGAGGATGAAAGTTATGTAGAAAATCGATATTTGGATATCATTTATGAAGGATCTGATATTTTGAAAGCTAATGATGGTCATTGGTGTAAATCATTATTTAAACATATTGATGCTTTGTTGGATTTGGTGTATGAAGATCGTCACGAAGAAGAGGCACCTATAAAGATTGAATTTTTGTTTCACAATCAAGTAGCGATGTTTGTTTGTTACACTAAGAATTTATCTATGGTGTATTGTTACGATTTGATTTTGTATAACGCGATTTCAACATCTTTGGTATTTGGAGAGGAAGATAACTATGTTCGATCGTAGAAATGAATTTGACCGGATTGTTGATGGCGATCGTCAGATTAAACTTAAAAGTGTTCCTTGGAGATATGACGAAAGAAAATGCGTCATCAATTTCTTTGCTCCAAGATCAATTCCGGATCAAACTGTTCGTCCTTTCGTTTGTGATTTCAGCATTCCGTTTGTTTCCGATTTGTCAGAAACCATTAAGGAAGCCATTCAATCGCATACGGCTTCTTATGGAGGCAACGGATTTCTTGATTCGTATATGACGAATAAACCTTCGTCCAATAGTTTCTTAAAACCTGATGCCTATGGTGTTCTTTTCAAATCCGGATTTTTATCTGAATGCTGGACATGGATTTGTTTTATTGATAACGATGTTTATCGTGGACATAGTGGCAACAACTATAGATTGACGAACAGATTGATTTATACTGGTTTTGTAGCTGACAGAGAAGAACCTGTTACCAGTAGTTTCGGAAGACAAATCATCAATGAAAGAGCAATCTTAGTTCCGACACATTTTACGCAACTCAATGTTCAAGCTGAACGTGGTGTTACCGGAGATGGTGTACTTACTGTTCCTACTGTAGATTTGGATGTTGTCAATCCGATGGCAACAATTGTCAATAGTGATAGGGAGTATTTGCTTCGTCCTGAAGATTTGTCTCAATCTATGGGAGCGTATGAAAGCAACCGCGAAGATGAATGGTTTAATCGTGATACTTCTTTGGAATTTCAGGATGAACCTGGTAATGCGTGGTGCTCTCCAGAGATGTGCTCGCTTGCAAACAAACAGCACAACATTCTGGTCAACAGTTTAGACAAATCACCGAAACATCAAATCTCCAAAATTGTACGTGGTCTTAGTCAGACTATTCTTGGAACTGAAGCTGACAGATTCACTTCATTTGAAGCGAGAATGGGTAGAAACGTATCGTTTACGGATGCGCGTTCTAATCTGGAACTCTTCAAGAATAGTGTTGCAGATAAATATCCGAAAAACCAAATCGGACTTAACATTAATGAACCTATTGACTTTGGTGTATTGTTAAGACGATATCCTTCACTGCAAGATCACATCAATGTGTATTTGTTTAAATGTGATCCAATGCAATATTGTCCTGACGATACAGCTATAACACCTATCAATCTGTATACGGCAGTTCTTAGATCTGCCATACCTCCGGTAATGAGTAATTGCGGTATTTCTGATTGCTCGTTCTTCTATGCTACTCGTGAGCCTAGGAAAGGAACAGCGATTTTTCTTGGTAACAATGAACCGTATTATGAAAGACTTATTGGGCCATATCCGTTCATTGAAGAAGATCAATCTTCAACCAATTATCGTTGGTTCCAATTGAAACGATTCTTGAGTGAAACGGTATTTCCTATGGTTGAAGATGGATTGAGTGCGGATATCGAGTGTGTTGTCCATTATCACTCTTCTTCTGATTGTGGTATCAATCTATCCATTGTGGGAGAAAATGTCAACAATGATTTTCTTGTAAACAATGATATTCTTGGTGGTTTGACAACTCCGCTTGTTGGTACTGAAGACAATTATTACACGAATTCACAAGCACTTCGTGATGTTGTTAATGCGACAACCGAATCCAAAGGATTTTAACAACATGTCTTTTGCTTCATCTCAAACTGTTTCTGAATTGAGTTTTGAAGAACTTGTTTCTGAACTTAATGCACTTATTGATATGGATTCTGTAGACGATTATATTCTAAAGTTGAGCAAAGGGAATGAAGAGGATGATATTTTAAAGGCTCTTGAGTCGCAATTGTTTAACCATGAGGTCACCGATGTCTAAGACAGCTGATAAGTTCACGTTCAAGCACGAACAAATTACGGAATTTTTGACGAAGATTTTGGAACTTGGTCAATATTTGCATGTGCATGACGATGGACTGATTACTCCAGTTACAAATCCTGATGAACCGTATTACATGACGGATAAAACGAATGATACCGTACAAAGAAAACTTTACGTGTATCGAACGGATATCAAAGATCCTGATGCTTTGATAATGAATCCAATCAACGAATTGGTATCCGTCAGCAAAGAAAAGTTGTGGTTCTATCAGTCCATTTCGACGATTTTGTCAATTACGTACAATAAGGTGATGCAGGTTCTTATTCAGGTTGGTGTGAAAATCAAAACCGGTGAAGAAACTGGCGATCCTGTTCTTTTGTCAATTCTGTCATCGAACATTGATGATCTGGATGATAAAACGTTTAACGAGTATAAGAAAGTATTCGATGGAGCTTCCGCTAGGGAATTCATGAATATCTATTACGACAAGGCACATAAGACCAGTAAACTTCGGGTATGTTTCCAGAACAAAACGGATGACTTTAAAAACGCTTTTGGTTCTAAAGTCAGAAAAAAGTCTTGGGCGTTGTTTAGCCGTTTGACAAATGCTATTTTCCATGTGGATGAAGACAAAACGCTTGATGATGTTTATGTAAAAACTACGGAACGTCTTGATTATCCTCAGTTTGAAACGTATATGACGGTTTGGCTTAGAGCATGGAAAGCTCTTGCTCCGTTCTTCCCGTATATCTTTGATGCTGAAGTAGCCAATGCAACAGTTAACGATTTGAATATCATTGAAAAACATATGGATCATATTGATGTGTATCGTCAGAAAAGTGGTTGGTATGGACAAAGTGCTTCTAAGGATAGTGAAATCGTGAATGCAAAATCTTTGGATGTTCCTCGTTCTCGTCGTCAGACTGAAGACAACAATAATAATGTTCGTGTATATGAAGGAGATTTCGTCAGACGAAATGACGATACTTCTCGTCCGGCTTTCCGTGAACCTGAACCTGTTCCTAGTGGAAGAAACCGTTTTGAACAACCTAACGAACCTCCAAAACGTAAAAGTCCTTTAGAAGTTCTTGGACTTGATGACGATAGAAGATATAGAGATGATTTTTATAACAGTCGTTCCAGATCTCGTGACTATTATAGAGATCCAAGAGACTTCAGACCGAGAGAACCTGCAAGAGATTTTCATAGAGATGAACCGAAAGCTGATTGGGAACGTTCTCTTGAAGCGTATCAGAAAGAACGTTCGTACAATTCATCGGTTCCTCCGTGGAGTGACGATAGGCGTTATCGCTGGTAAATAACAATCGTTCATTGTGGAGGGTAGGTTCAAACCTACCCTCCATCTTGTTATTACATGTCATAATTTTTTTTTGGAGAAGTTTATGCAATCAGAAAATAGAAATCGTGAAGGCAGTACTATTTCCGAATTTACAGGATTGGTACTTGAAGATAAACAACCAAATAGTCGTATCATAAAAGTTCATTTGCTTGAACTGCAACCATACCTCGAAGGAGAGATAGGACCTGCTGTTCAAGATAAACAAGTATCGAGTGGTGAGAATGGCGATGGTTATGTCGGTAAAGTAACGACAACCAACGTTATTGAAGCTGTATATGGAGGTCATCATACAAATCGTATTTATCCTCCAGATGTAAAGAAGAAAGAACAAGTCCGAGTGTATAGTTTTGGTGATTCGGATACGTATTATTGGGATTCTTTTGGACGTGACGATAGACTAAGAAGAACAGAACGTTACACGATTGCTATTGCTGATACTTCAGATGCTGTCGATACGTTGACGACAGACAATACGTATCAGTTTGAAATGGATACGCTTCACAACAGACATATTCTTTTTCGAACAGCTAAATCGAATGGTGAATCTTATCAGTACCTTATAAAACTTGATGCTGTAGAAAACACTGTCACGGTATGTGATGATGTAGGTAATGAATTTCGTATTGAATCGGAAACATCGCGAATCCTTATGCGTAACAAGGATGGGTGTTTTTTGGATTTGGTGCAGAAAAAAGGTGTGCTTTGTGTCCCTGAAGATTTGCTTATTAAAGCTGGTGATCAAATTGTTTGGGATACTCCAGCATTTACCTTTAAAAACAATTCAAAACAAGGCGCTACTGTTTTAAATACCAACAATATGGTTGTCAATGCTAACAAATCTTTTGTGGTTGATTCTCCTATGTTCAACCACAAAGGAGGTTTAACCAAATTAGAGCAAGTAACGTCACAATCGATTAAAGCTGAAGCTCTTGGTATGGGGAGTTATGGAAGTAATATGACATCGACAACTATTGATGTCAACAAAGGGTATAACCAAAATGCCAATCCTCCTCTTCCTCAAGAAGATTCCAGTCATAGACGATCTGGTGACGACACTATGATTGACTATTTGATTCGTGCCGTTGAAGCTCTTTGTGATGTTGTTGATACGTGTGATTGTGGTCTTAGTACAACAGAACCTAGAAGATTGTGTGAATTAGCAAGAAACAACAATAGATTAAGTTAAAGGATGGTTTTATGTTCTTTTTTAAAAAGAAAGAAAAATCCGTATACGAATATCCTGTTACCGTAGAAATCAATCCGGATACGAAATTCTTTTCCATGTATCGTATTGTCGATAAAAGAAAGATTGGTGTTGCTTATGATACGAGTTGTGACTTTTCCACGTACATTGAAGGTATAGCTCAGATTAAAACTATCTTGGAAAATTGGGAAGTGAGCGTCAGCAGAACAAGAGATATCCTTGGACTTGCTGGACCAGATCCTATTTCTCAATATTTTAAAATGGTCAATATTTCAAATATCCATTTACGTCTGGATTCTATTCAAACAAGATGCATGATGGAAACAGAAAGTTGGATTTTATTCAAACGTTATGTTTTGTTTCCTATTGCCATGCTTATTAATCCAAAAGCTGTTCAGTTAGGTAAATACAACTTTATCAATAGTTTACTAAACACATGTCAGTCACATATTTTAACAACAGTTATCCCACAGATCGATCCAAAAAATATAGAATCTGAGGATTCGAATACTGTTTTTGATCCTCATGATCTTGTCATTGGTCAAGTTGTTGATGAACGTAATCTTAATGGTATTCTTGATTTGATGTTGCTTTATGACTGGGTATGGTTGATACCTCTTCAGAAGTATTATGATCCGAATCCTCCTATGAATGTTCTTAATCTCGCATAACTCTCTATCTGGAAGGGATGTCCCTTCCAGATAGAGTACAATTGTGTTAATCTTTTATAATTTCACTTGAGCGTAATTCTTTTCTGACGCTGCGGTAAGATTGTCGTAAACTGGTCAAATATTTTTCATCTGGAATGTAGAGTTGTTCGATATCGACAAAATATTCGTTATTGGGAATTTGATTTATCCAAAGTACAATCCAGGCTATTCCGGGATCGATATTAATGTGTTCAAGATATTCTTCAGGACGATATTTGTATTTGTCGGTTTCATAAACAGTTAATGTTCGAATGGTACTTTTACTTAAAATGATTCTTCTGTGATCTTGAATAAATTTTCTCCATTCAAAATCAAGATCCGCATAATCAGAAGCTTTGGTTTGTAAATATTCGATAAGAGACATAGTAATTTCTCCATTTATGGTAAAAATATATATTACTAGATTGGAGGTGATGTTTTATTGTACTTAATGTATCAATAGTATTAAGTCATAAGGAAACTTTGTTCGTTGCACCGGAGGAATGCGATGTTCGTAAGACCGACTATTGTAAGTAAACGTCATGATTCGGATAAATATCCGATGATGCGAAATTTGAACGCAGATTTGCGTTTACTTGGATCAGAAGCACAACTTGTACCATTTTGTCAGTTTATTTCGTCACAACGATTGAGCATGTTCTCAAGCAATTCTAACCAATGTATGATTACGGATGGTTGTGAGATGCCACTTGTTGCCAGTGGTGCGGAACGAGAATTTCAAAATTATACATTTAATCATGGCGTATTTGAAATGGATGGCCAAATCATTGATGCCATTCCTAAATACCGGACAGGTATCGGTTCTCAACCTATTAAAGCTTCACCAGTATTTACAGTAGTTTATCTTGGTGAAGACAATCTTATTCATTGCATGGAAGTTCCCACCTATGTTAGAGGAACAGATGGTTTTGGGTATGACATGCATATCGACTATCGGTATTTGAATGCAGGTATGATTGTTCCAAAAGGAACACGGCTTTGTCATTCAAATGCTATTCAAGGCAGTAAGTATTGTCTTGGACTTAATGCCAACATTTGTTTCATGACTGACAGTAGAACTGTCGAAGATGCTTTTTATATTTCAAAGTCGCTTGCCAAACGTTTGGAAAGTACGGCTATTCGAACATTAGCACTTCAAATCGATAAAAACATGATTCCACTTAACCTGTATGGTTCAGTGGACGAATATAAGTTTATGCCGGATATTCACGAAAATGTTCGTGAAGACGGTATTGTGTGTGCATTCAGACGTGTTAACGATGTCACTATCATGACTGATATGACAGATGAAGCTTTAATGGAGCCGCAATATGGTCACGATGATGTTTACTTTGCTGATTCTCCTGACAGTACCGTCATTGATATCGATGTGTTTCGCAACAATTCAAACAAAATCAAAACTCCGGCGCACATATTTGAACAAATAAACAAATACGAACAATCAACGATCAATTTTCACACACGCATTATTGACGTGTACAATAAAAAATGTATTCAGGAGCATTATGATCTTGCTCCTGAATTTAATACTTTAGTCACAAGAGCTGCCAGTATTCTTGATGCTTATCGAAAACGAGTGTTTAATTTAACGAGAAAGACGCCTCCTAAATTTGCACGAAAAGGAGACATCATTGAATTTATTGATCTTGTTATCACATATCGTTATAAAAATAAGGTAACTGAAGGAAATAAACTTACCGGACGTGAAGGTGGTAAAGGTGTTATTTCGTGTGTTGTAGATGATTTGGATATGCCTGTTAACGATTTCGGTGTTCGTGCTGACTTGGTGCAAGCACCAGAATCTGTTTTTAACAGAATGAATATGTCTCAGATGTACGAACAATATTTGAATTGTTTGTCCTATACGGTTATTCAGAACATGAAGAAAATGTCGATTCTTGATGCTTATGAATATCACATCGAATTTCTTTATGATGTCAATCCGTGTTATGGTGAACAAGTCGATAAGTACGTTTGCACATCTACGATAAAGAAAGAAGCTCTTGTTAAAAGAATTCTTTCAACGGAAACCATTATTCTTGTATGCCCTAGTTATCTCGATACACTCAATGTTGAATGGGCTATCAAAATGGAGAAGAAATATGGAATCAAGGCAACTCCTGTTGAATACAACATGCGTGATTCCGATGGAAAATTCATTCGTCGTGTTCGTACTTTGAGAAATATTTGGATTGGAAAGAAATATATTTATATTCTTTGCAAGGTTCCTCATGCAAGATCTTGCAGTCAAACCTATGTAAACCAGTGGGAAACGCCACTTCGTATCAAATCTGCAAAATTCAAATCGCAATATCCGATTGGTCTTACGCCTATTCGCGTAGGTGAGGATGAAAACAGAAACATGGTTATGATGATTGGTGCTCGTATGGCGTTTCGTATTTTAAGTTTGTATGCCAATGCTCCTGAAGCTACAAACAAACTTACTGAAACGTTGTTGACTGAAGAGTATCCGACCAGACTGAGTTGGGTTGATGTTACTGATGAACAATTAAGAAAATCCAATCAAATGATTAAAGTATATAAGCATATTGCTACAACCATAGGAGTAGATGTCGAAAATCCAATTGCGACTGATGAAGAAATCGCTGATTTTACCAGATTTAAGGAATCTTTGGTGTAAAAGGATTGGAATTGAGATATGCTTATAACAAAGGAAATGATGACGAAAAAATGGGCACGAGAGTGCATTACAAAACATCGTCATCCAAGAGGTTGGGTTGATGTAGAGTTTGATGACGGTATTGAAGAAATGCCAATTCAAGCGTTGCTTGTTCATATACCGTGTTTTGAACTATGCAATACGCTTAAAATGCCGTTGTTGAAAAAATATATTTTCACAATGACAGGACCGTATAACGCTAAGGTTTTTTCAAATTCTTTTACAAGAATCTATGCAGATTTTATTTTACGAGAAAATCTGACCAAAAAAGATATTCAACAATTCAAACAAGCGATTTATGAAGAAATCGTTTTCTTGAATGATTTCGGAAATTTTGAATTGGCTGAACATCATTGCGGCATGAGTCTTGTCGAACTTGCTCACATTGTAACAGACGAACGAGTTTCTAAAATCATCAATGTTGATTTGGAAAGTGCTGCATCTTCAGCACAAGTAGAAAAGATTTTAAACAATGCCAACGCAGAACTTACAAAGCTTATCAGTACTCGTGGAGCGTTAAAAGATAATATTTTACAAGTGTATCAGGAAGCTGAAGCGCTTAACTATGCGCAAATATCGCAAGTGCTTATTGCTTTTGGTCCAAGAAGTGAAATAAATGACAAGGTATATGGTCGTCCAGTATATGGGTCATCCTTGTCTGGTATGCGCGATATTATCGATGCCGTTATTGAGCACAATGCTGCAAGAAAAGCCGTTTATTATAACCACGAAGCCATTAGAAAATCCCAGTATTTTGGTCGCAAACAACATTTGCTTGCATGCTCTATTGCAAACCTTTATTCTGGTGATTGCGGTTCTCAGGTATTCTTGCCGTTCACACTTAAATCATTCATGATCAAAAACTGCATGGGCAAGTTTATTTATGATAATGGTAAACTTGTTCTGTTAACGGCAAACAATTTTGAACAATATATTGATAAAACGGTACTTATGCGTAGTCCTATCACGTGTCGTCATACGGATGGTGTGTGTGAAACGTGTATGGGTGTCTTATCTCGTAACCTTACACCTGGGATGAATATCGGTATCAATTCTGCTACCAATGTGGTTGAACGTATTTCCCAGATGATCCTTAAAACAAAACATATCGGTCAAACTAAGTCCAAGTTGTATCTGATTCCAAAAATAGCAGATGAATTTTTCGAAAGAGGTTCTTCTGGTATTTATCTTAAGAAACCGTATCGAGATGCAAAGAATCAGTGGTACATCGGTATCTGGTATGAGCATTTAAGAGGCAGCGTATCCGACCTGCACTCTTTAAATAGAGATGATGGTTTAACAATTCCTGAAGAAAGACTTTCTGATATTGGTGCTATTTATGTCAGAGACAGTAATGGAAATAACGAGCTTGTCAGCTTGGATGTCGATGGACAGACACCATTCCTTACTGCTGAATTTATGTATTACATGAAAGATCATTATAGTGAACTTATTCAAGACGAACATGTTGTATGGGTTCCTATGCTTGATTGCAAGAATACACCAATATTTAGAACAACCATTAATACAGATTCAATGATGGGTTTTGTGAATACTGTTGTTAAAGTTCTTGAATCAGGTAAGCTTGCTCGGTACAAAGATGCGAGTGCTGCCTTACAAGATTTTGCGGAACTTTGTTATGACAAAGTATCAACACATCTATCCCATCTTGAAGTTATCCTTAAAGCTCATCTTGTTACAGATAAATACGATTTGAGTATTCCTGTTGTAACGGATGTTAAAAACGTTAGATTCTCAAAGACTGTGCGTATTATTCAAGGCAGAACCATGTCTATGGAGATGGCGTTGCAAGGGCATAGAAAATATTTCTCAAATGCCAGAACGTATACGACACTTCATGAACAAGGCCCATTTGATGTCTATTTCGACATCTCTTAATGTATTGTAAGAATGGGAGGGTACCAACGTACCCTCCTCATTTTTTTTTTTACGTTAATATTTTACTGTATGTCATTTTAAGGAGGATTGTAATGATTGTGTTTTGGATTGTTGTTGGTATTGTTTCAGTGTATTTGTTTTTAAACTGGAGACGAAAATATCGTTTGACAAAAAATGCAGAAGAATTTGATTATGAACCTTTTCAGTTTGTTAAACAAGCAGGACAAACGATTCGACATGTTTCGACATATGAAGGAGCAGCTATTGTTTTTCAAGTTGCAAACTTTGTGTTTCGTGGTGGTCCCATTGCTTGGGTGATTGGATTTTTGTATCTGCTTAAAGGTCTTAGCTTCATCATAGTTGCTTGGATCATTTCCAAGTATAATCGTGTAGCATCAAGTCTTATCAAAAAATAAGGAGAAATATTGTGGAAAATTTGCTCGATAAAAAGCTCGATGAAAGACTTGAAAGTAATTTGTGCAACAATACATTTTCTAATGAAAAAGACAATGGAAACAAACTGGTTCTTTATTTGAACTTGGCGCAGCTTGATATTTGTAAGATGATGAAAAAGCTTTTATTGTGTTGTCCTTATCTGCTTACTAGTGACATGTTGCAATACATTAAAAATCGGTTATTTGTACAAATTGATGGGAAATTGTATTTTGAAGATCTTAGAGCTTTTTATTATGCGCCAGTAATGGTTTGCATTTTTACAGATCCTTGCAATGCAAAGAATTATTTTAAAACCGATTTGCCTGTATGGAAATATCTTAATGCTATTTCTGAGAATGGTGATTTTGTAAATATGTGTCTTGAAAACGATGAGCAAAGTTTTCGTTTAGAAGTAAATCGTAAACGAGATAAATATATTTGTCAGTATAAAAATCTTGTCCGATTCTTGGAGGATTAAAAGATGATTCCGGCTAATGCTAGTTTGATTCAGCAAGAGTTTGATGCTTTCAATGTGAAACATTTATCAGATGATCAGCTAAGACTTCATGCTTTGGTTTCACAAAGCAATTCGTATACGAAACTTATTTATGTGAAACCTTATATTTTGCAATTTGAAAAGGACATCATTAATCTTACGTTTGAACGAGTTCCGTACAGTAAGGAAGAATTGTATAGTTTGTTCAAACATTGTTACGATGATGGATTTTTAACCAAAGTAAAATACGCTCCTCCACAAACGTCTTTTGTTAAATGTAGATTGTGTGATACTGTGCTGTTTGACAATTACGAAGATAAAAAGAAACATCTTTTCGGGTGGTGCGAACCATCCATTAATTTGTTGTTGTCATCTTACGATTGTTATACGTATGAGAAAAATATCAGAGATTATCAAAACATAAAGAAAATGTCTGACGAAGTTCAAGTACAAATGACTAAAACAACATTTTAAAAAATCATAACTGCAGTAGGATTAACCTACTGCAGTTGAATGAAATGTTATTCATACAAGTATAAATATACATTACAATAGTGAAATAAAAATAACCATTAACAAATAAGGAGTTTTGTTATGCGCAACTACATTGAAAACATCATTTCCGCTGTTCTGGCTATGGTTATCCTGTTCACCATTATCATCACCATCTGGGTATTTGCTCCGATGACGGCACATGCTCATATGACTCAAGAAGCATATGCTTACGCTGAAGAAGTTAACAATAATGAAGCTCCTGAAGAGTTCTTTCATATTGTAGATTTCGATAACGGTACAAGAGATTATGCTATTCATACAGATTACGATGCCAAGGAAGATGTATGGCAATTCACGTTGTATTATGGTGGACTGTATGTGACTTCGGTCATTCCATCCAATCGAGTTACGGTTATTGGTGCGTGTGGTGTTGTCACGCCTCAGGATTGGTTGAATGGTGATTATGACGGACATGATTGCCCGCAATAAGTTATATTGATATGGGAAGGAGGATAAAACCTCCTTCCCTTGTCGATTAATTTACGTGTTATTTTTTTTTGTTTATCGTGTATTTATGTATATATTACATTTATGATGTGCTTTAAAGCCTTATGCCGCATTTACTAAGGAGAACGTATGCTTTTTAATAATCAAGTTCTTATTGATATTTACGCTACGTATTTTACAATTACTGCAGATAGAAATGGATATATAACGAGTGATGTCAATATTCGGTTGTTTCTTGAATCGTTAAGAGAAACAGAATATATCAAATATTTACGAAAGACAATCGTTAAAGATCGGTATTATGCCTACGATATGGATACAGGAAGATATCATATTCCACTCCATGCTTATAAAAATTTGGATACTTATCTTAAGGAATACGATGTCGAATATACAGTTACAGAACACAAACCACGCGTACCGAAAAATCATACTTCCATTGTTATGAATCCTGTATGGAAGGATAGACCGGAACATGAAGCAGCTTTAGCATTTTTAACAGATACTTCAAGAACCATGCGTATCAACAATATGCAATGGGGCAAAGGCAAAACGTATTGTGGTATTAAGGTTTGTTCCATTTTTAATTATTGCGCATTAGTTGTCTGTGATGGTGTACAAAATCAATGGAAAATGAATGTACTCGAAAAAACATTGTGTCAGGATGATGAGGTATACATTGTACAAGGTGTTCAATCACTTGTTAAATTATTCAATAAAAACAAAAAGTCAGGATACAAACCAAAGTTTATCATCTTCTCTATTGGTACATTAAGAAATTATATTCTTAAGACAACAAGTCCTTACACGGAACTTCCAGGATATCAAGAATTTCTTGAAATTTTTGATATTGGTACGAAAATAGTTGACGAAGTTCATTTGAATTTTCATGCGGTGGTTATGATGGATTTGTGGTCAAATCTACCGCACAATCTTTATTTGTCAGCAACACCTAAGAGAAGTTCCGGTAAAAACAGAACCATCTTTAACACCATTTTTCCTGAAAGCATCATAGGTGGACGTAACGAATTTGATAAGTATATTTACGGTAGAATGTATAAGTACTATATACCAATCAACAAACAAGACAGATTTAATTCTGATAAAGGATACAATCATACAAAATACGAACAATTTATTTTGGGTAATGGTCATCTCAAACAAGATTATGTCAAAATCATCATGTCTCTTATAAGAAGTGAATATTACGAAAAAAGACATGAAAACGGTAAACTGCTTATTTTTGTATCGACAATTGTTATGGCAACGACATTAAGAGATTACATAAGTTATAATTTTAAAGACCTTGATGTTCGAACATATACAAGTGATGATCCTATTTCAAACCTTTATGAAGCTGATGTTATTATAGGAACACCAAAATCTTGTGGAACAGCAAAAGATATCCGTAATCTTCAAACAGCTATTAATACGGTATCTTTAGGATCAGAACCACAGGTTGAACAAATGCTTGGACGGTTAAGAAAACTCGATGGGTTTGTTGTTCGATTTATTGACATATACAACAACAACATGTACAAGCACAAGTATCATGCTAAAATACGAAGAACCATTTATAAAGCGTATTGTATCGAATTCTTTGAAACGAATTTATAACTTATAATGGATTACATGATAAGGAGGTGTTTGTATGTATAAATTCTCGAATATACTTAAATGTGATTTACTTGCTTTATATCTTTTCTTTGTAGGCTTTCTTAGCCTATACATTTTGTTAAAAATCATGCCATTGACTTTATGGCTTATTCTTATTTGTATTAATTCTGCTTGGGCTATTTATTGGGGTGACTATTATTCAGCTATAAAAGAGACAAAACAAGGCGACAGTAAAATCATCTTTTTTAATAAATGTTTGCTTGTAAGTTTTATTTGTGGTTGGGTTTTATATGGATATTACCATGCAGGTCTTGTTTATTGGGAATGCATCAACAAATGGGTGAATAAAGAATGAAAGAATTTCTTATATTTATGAATATCGTGCTCATTGTGTGGTGTCTTTGGTGGACAGTAAAAAGTATCAAACGATACGCTGATGCTTGTCACGAATATCAGATAAAAAGAACTGTTGCAAGAAAACGAGCTATGCTTGCTGTAATACGTGATGGTGGCCCTCTCGTATGGCTTTTGGTACTTGGATTGCATGCATTTGTATTCGTGTGCAATACAGTGCGATCATTTAAGGAAAAGAAAGTATGACAAAAAATCTAGTTTGTGCTATTACAGGACATCGTGTTCAAGCGTTCTTTGCTTATCAGAATACCATGCCGGATATTATTGAAAAAACAGGAGAACTTATTAAAGAGGTTATAGCAACACTTTATAGCAAAGGTGTAAAAACTTTTTTGACTGGTGGAGCTTGTGGAATTGATTTATGGTTTGCTCATGAGGTAATGATTTTTAGAAAAACGCATCCTGATTGCAGATCCGTCATGTGTATACCTTTTGAATGCCAAGATAGGTTTTGGCCAGAAGAAACCAGAAAAGAATATCGGTATGCCAAGGATCATGCTGATATGGTTATTTATATTGATCATGATCCTCCATCCACATATAAGTTTCATAAAAGAAATCAGTATATGGTTAATCATGCTGATGTCCTTGTTGGATTTAAATTTGAATCTATCTTAACCGGAGGTACACAATCTTGTTTGAATTATGCTGAGAAAAAACATGTTGTGGTTTTGACTGTCGATCCTTCTCAACCTCAGAAAGGATTAGTCTATCTTGAACGAATAAAACTTTTTGAAAATATTAAAAAGATTCCACTTCCTGTTAAAGAAAACTCAGAAATATTATAATTTGTTATTCTTTTTGTAAGGAGTTTTATCGTGAAGAAATGCATGTTGTTCGTTGAAAATATGGTTTTTCTCTTGTTTTTCGTATCGTTTACACTTGTACACAATGTACATGCTGAAGAAATAAAACCTATAATACCAAACGCACCAGTGCAAAAACCTGAAATAAACCACATACCAAGAACAGTAATACTTGAAGCATTGTGTGTTCGTACTGTTTATGAAGATGATAATAGTTATAACGCTGTAGTAGATGGTGTACGTATCAACGATGATACGTGTATGCCTGTTGATGAATTTTTATACAGAATCAATTGCGTACCTCGTGATGTTTCATTCGACCAATATCGGTTTGGTAGTACGCATGCGCGTTTCAGATATCGTTACACAATAACATGTACAAATTAAATGATTTGTAAAAAAGTACATAAAGAATGATTATATGTTGAATTACGGGTCGTTAACTCAGTAGGTAGAGTACGTGCCTTTTAAGCACGGAGTCGCAAGTTCAAATCTTGCACGACCCACCAAAAAGGTTTTTCTTTTCGGCATGGGACTTCAGAAGGTTGGTACGAGGTAGCTTCAAGCTACCTCGTATCGTCTATGATTATTTTTTTTTGTTATTTCGATATACACTATGACGATAACCTTTTAACCGATGAGGTAGTTATGTGGGCACATGTAAAACTGGTTGCATTCATTTTGTTTGATGCTTTGATTTTGCAATGGCTTAAAGTCCTTGTTTCTATTGTGATGCGTTTCTTATGGTTTCCTTCTTATAAGGAAAAAGATATTGAACATGTTGACAGTATTAACAATGTTCTTGAAATGAAAAGCTTGTTATCAGAAGACGATACGTTCAAACAGTTTAAAACCGAGTATCAGAAAGATTTGGATGATTATGATTATACAAAACTTACTGATGATGGTGACGGCTTTAAATTTCTCTGTTTACTGCAAGCTGCCGTTGAGCAAAGTCATTGCAAATGTAAAGATTTAAAACAAGTTATTTTGAGTTATATTGATGAAAATGGTGTTATTGGTAGACACCCTGTGGGCCATGCAGAACGAGAAAAAGCTGTCAATTTCTCTGGAGATATGCTTGCAGGATTTATGTATTATTTAGCCACGATGGTGAAACTTCATGACGATCCGCAGTTTTCTTTAGGATTTACATTCAATAAAAAAGATGCTTTGCAAACATTGTTTGAAATGACTACCTTTAGTGATAAGGATCATAAAGGAAGAAAGAAAGGTCTTTTAACGTTTGCTAGTCCTAGTGAAGAACTTGAAGATAATGATAGAGGATCTATCTATCGTTGGTATGGACTTGGGCCTGATGTTGTACGACTTCTTGCTTGGTTTTATCTTGGATATAAATTTACTGGTAAGACAAAATATAAGGTATATTACTATTTGATTCGTATTCTTAACGTGTTTACTTTGTTGACAAATCCTGGTGATTATGCTATTTTTATGGGAAGAGTGTGTGCCATTATGTGGTTCACAGGACATTCCAATATGTGTCATCACGCAGCTCTTTATATGCTTACAAAAAACAGTGCCGCTAAGATGGGTGCGAATCGTATTGTTAAAATGTTTCCTTCAAATGCTGATATTGTTACACGACATAAATTCCACTTCAAAAATGCAATCACTTTTGAATTTGCGTTAGCCATTAATCAAGTTTGTTATAACGTAGCACGACGTGGAACTGATGAATACACTAAAGCATTGAAGAAATATTTTACACTTCGTTCTTTTGAAACAAAAGAAATGAGTGATGAATGGCTTGATCCTAAATATCTTGGTCACAAGTATCTTTTTGAAAACAATCCGCTTACACCTACAACGGCAAGTGATGAGAGAAGAGCTACGTTCAGAGTAACTGATCTTTGTGTTAAAGGACTTGTTGTTAATAAAATGTAAAAGATATCGATATGTTATAACAATGCAGATGCTACCTATTTTGGTAGCATCTGCATGTATTGGAATCAATATAATATTTGTAAATGAAACTTATTAGGAATTGTTTTTGTTTGTGTATATTAGTAAAATCTGACACAAATTGAAAAGAAAAAACTTCAAATTATTGTATACTCCGAGTCTTATTAAATACAGCTTAGAGAATGTTACATAGAGGAGATACAGTAATGAATAATTGGTCGGTTATCAAGCGAGATGGGAAAACTATCGTTCCTTTTGATCTGAATAAAATCAAAACAGCCATCTCGAAAGCTATGAACGAGCATTCCGACAAATATGGAGTTTTTGTTAATGAGCACTCTCTTGCGATTGCTAAAAATGTCGTTAGAGTACTTGAAGAGAAATATAAGAATCAGGAAGTTCAAATCCATATCGAAGAGATTCAAGATATTGTCGAAACGGCAATCATGAACTATGGATTTTACGAAGTAGCTAAATCGTTTATTTTGTATCGCTTTAAAAGACACGAAGCCAGAGATTTTTCTCTGCAAGAACAATTGAAAATCATTGATGAATATATTGGTGAAGATGCTTGGGAAGTTCGTGAAAACTCCAATATGGATTATTCCCTGCAAGGTCTTAACAACCACATTGCTGCTCGCATTACCAAAAACTATTGGATGAATAAGGTTTATCCTGAATATATTGGTAAAGCAGCTATGGATGGCGATATGCATATTCACGATGCAGGTACGCTTGCTTCGTATTGCTGCGGATGGGATCTTCGTGATCTTTTATTGACTGGTTTTGGTGGAGTAAAAGGAACAAACGTATCAAACCCTGCTAAACATTTTGAAACAGCTCTTGGACAAATCTGGAACTTTTTATACACGCTTCAAGGTGAAAGTGCTGGAGCACAATCATTTTCGAATTTCGATACCTACTTGGCTCCATTTGTGAAACTTGACAATCTCACATACGAACAAGTCGAACAATGCATGCAGCAGTTTATGCACAACATGACTGTGAAGACACGTGTAGGATTTCAGACGCCTTTTTCCAATTTATCTATGGACTTAACTGTTCCTAAATATATGGAAAAAGAAGCATGTATTGTTGGTGGAAAATTGCACCCCACGTTGACATATGGCGATTGCCAGAAAGAAATGGATATGATTAACAAAGCTTTTTGCGAAGTTAATCTTAAAGGTGATGGCGTTGGTCGACCTTTCTCTTTCCCCATTCCTAACTACAATATTACCAAAGATTTCGATTGGGACAATCCTGATTACGAACCCTTGTGGCGTCTTGCTGGTAAGTATGGTAGTCCTTATTTTACTAATCTGGTCAACTCGGATATGAAACCTGAAGATATCCGATCGATGTGCCCGTTCCATCCTGAGGAACATATTCATTTTCGTATGAAAGTGACCAATGAAGATGGTTCTTATACGTATAACGAAATGACTTGGCCTATCAAGAAGTTTTATGATCTGTTTTTAAATAACAAAGCTATCAATTCCGTAACAGTAAAATATCTTGATAAATGGATTCCAGTTAAACGTGTACTCAAATTCAAAGCAACAGGATTCCTTAAGATTAAAACAACACGTTGCCCTGATGGTGTTGTTATGGAATATCACCACCTGCAACCGGTGAAATACGCACAACTTACTGGTTGTGAAACAACATTGACTTCCGTTAATGAAGTTATTGCAACGGCTATTAAACCGAATATCACGTATCTTCCTTATGCTGTTTCAGACAACAACACAGAGTGGTTTAAAGTAACGGAAGTTGTTGATTTAGGTACTGACGATCAAGAATTTGCGTATTGTATCGAGGTGGATAGTGAAGACCATCTTTTCGAACTCTCCGAAAACGGATTCATCACACATAACTGCAGACTTAGACTCGACAACACCGTTCTTAGAAAACGTGGTGGCGGTTTGTTTGGTGCCAATCCTCTTACTGGTTCTATCGGGGTCGTTACTATTAACCTTCCTAGGATTGGATATCTTTGTAAAGGCAATAAAGAAGCTTTTTATGAACGTTTAGACAAGATGATGGATATCGCAAGAGATTCTTTAATCATTAAACGTAAGTTCATTGAGAATCGTTGCGACCAAGGTTTCTATCCGTTCAGCAAATTCTATCTGCGAAATATCAAAGAACGTTTTGGTCAATATTTCTTCAATCATTTCAGTACAATCGGTCTTGTTGGCGGTAACGAATGCTGCTTGAATTTCATGGGAAAAGATATCGTCTCTGAAGAAGGACATGCGTTCATGTGTGAAGTTCTTGATCACATGCGTGAACGTATGACGATATATCAAGATCAGTGTGATGGTATTCCTTTTAATCTTGAATCTTCCCCTGCTGAAGGTGCAAGTTATGCTTTAGCTTTAAAAGATATCAAAAAATATCCTAACATTATTACAGCTACCACATTTGTTGATACTGCTGTTGAACCTTATTATACTAATTCCACACAGCTTCCTGTTGATTATACGGATGACATTTTTGAAACCATACGACTGCAAGAACCTTTGCAAGTGAAATATACAGGTGGTACTGTTGTTCACTTGTATCTTGGTGAAGAGATCACAGATCCGAATGCTGTTAAAGATCTTATCAAAACCATTACGGTCAATTCCGAAATTCCTTATGTAACGTTATCGCCTATTTATTCCATTTGTCAAGATCATGGTTATATCGATGGTAAGGTTATGGAATGCCCGAAATGCGGTAAGGCGACTGAAGTTTATCAACGTGTTGTCGGATTCTATACTCCGCTTTCTCGTTGGCACAAAGGCAAACAAGAAGAATCGAAGATTCGTAAGTCTTTCAATGTTGAAACTGCTGCGAAATTGAAATAAAAAAAAGATAGTAATAAGATAGGGGAATGTTTTCCCCTATCTTTTAATAGAAACATTTTGAGTAAAATGAGAGGATTTGTCATTATGCGTAAAATACCTGATGAATTGTTCATTCGAGAAATCGATACTACAAATGAAAAAGATTACAAACAATATCAAGATTTGTATGTCAATGTACAACTTGTGATGCTTGAGAATGACAAAAAAGTAAACAGTCTTGTATATCACGAAATCAGAAAATATGAAGATTTCACAACAAATGGTTTGAAGTTAGAATATACAACACTTATGCAGCAAGCTGTAAAAGATAACAAAACATACACAGTTCTTATGTATAAGGATATTCCTATCGGTATGTGCATGTTGACGTATAACGTACGCACAGATTGCCAACCTACGTTAAAGATTACAATGATTGTTGTACTTAAGGAATATCAAAATAATGGTTATGGTCGCTGGTTTTTAGAAAATTCCATCAAACTTGCACGAGAAAAACATCCGAACACATCGTTACTTATGCTTAATGTTATTTATGGAAACAAAAGAGCCAAACATCTTTATGAAAGTATGGGATTCAAACCTTTAACAGAAACACTTATAAAACCTTTGTAAATCGTTATGAAACATTATACACATTTTGATTGTTTGTATCATTTGTCAGAAAAGAAATTTGTTGATACTCATCTGGTACCAAGAGAAGTAAGTTCCATCGGTTTGAATGAAGATCCCACCATCAAACGAATATGTTTTGCGCCATCCATACATAAATGTTTGCAAGCTATTCGTGATCGTATTCGAGATGGAACAAAAACATTTTATGTCTATAGACTTTTGTGGAACAACGAATTGGAATATAAAATTCCTACAACTGATGATGTTTTTGATGCTAATGTAACAAATGAAGTGTGGATACTTTCTCCTTGTGATGTTGTTCTTGTGGATAAAGTAACTGTTGTTGATGAGTTAACCGGTATCGAAAAATACATGGCTCCGTTTAAACATGGTAAAAAAGCAGAAGAATGTACTATGCCTATATTTACGTACAAATCTAATCACTGTGATTTAAATTAATGCTATTTGTAAAAAAATACGCGGTATGAGCATTCTGTGTGTGTGAGTTGATTGGTCGTAGACTGGATTTATAAAATCCGTTTTGTCCATCAAAAATGAGGCACTGTAGTTTAGCTGGCAAAACAGTGGATTTGTAATCCACCATCGTCGGATCGTACCCGACCGGTGCCTCCACATTTAATACATACAAATAAGAATTATGCTTGAAAATTACGTAGACACAAATGGTTATGTATTAACGTATGCTCCCAAACATCATAGAGCTATACAATCTGGTTCATTTAAAGGGTACGTATACGAACACATTTTAATTGCAGAAAAAATGTTGGGACGAGAACTTTATCCAGATGAAGTTGTTCATCATTTAGATGGAATAAAAACGAATAACAATCCGTACAATTTGTTGGTGTTGTTGAGATCTCAGCATACCAAACTTCATCATTGGATGAGAAAACATTGGATTATTTCGAAACCATCTATTTTTACAGAAACGAAACGATGTGTTGTTTGCAATGCTGTTTTGTCTGATACAGACAAATACTGTTCTGTGGAATGTTCACGTATTGGACAACGTAAAATTCCGAATCGACCAGATCTTGATCAATTAGGTAAAGATGTTATATCAATGCCAATGACAAAAATTGGTGAAAAGTATGGTGTTAGTGATAACGCTGTACGTAAATGGTGCACTGCGTTAGGTTTACCATTTAAGAAAGCTGAAATAATGTAATATTAAAATATGGCGATGTAGCCAAGTGGTAAGGCAGAGGTCTGCAAAATCTCCATCTCTGGTTCAAATCCAGACATCGCCTCCATTTAACATTCGGAGATGATTATGAAATCTCTTATCAGTTTACTTGTTTTTGTGAGTTTGTTATTTCCTTTAACAGGATGCAGCAAATTCACTGGTGAGGAAGCGCAAGCTACAAAACAACAGATCGTTGACAATGCTTATGCTACTCTTGAAACGGCAGCTATTGTGTACAACACAAGTATGACTGCCGTTTCTCAGGCACAAATGCAAGGTATTATTACTGCAGAGCAGCGTGAGCAAATCAACGATATCGGTACGATTTATTTCAATTCGTATCAGCTTGCCGTTGTTGCTTTGCATACCTTTAAAACAACAGACGATGCTCTTCAATCCAGTCTGGTCGAAGCTATCGATACTGCAACAGCCAATTTGAATGAGTTCTTGAAGCTTGCTGTAGCACTTGGTGTATCCATTAAAGACGTAACTGTTCCGGAAATGGAGGTAAGCCATGAATAAAGAACTTGCTATTCAGTTGCTGTTGCTTGCAGTTCAGTTTGGACCCAAGATGGTTCTTGATATCGTAAATGCTTGGGATAAGGAAAACATCACAGCTGAAGATATCGAGAAACTCAAAACGCTTATTAAGAAACCTGAAGAATACTAAGGTTTCTTTTTAAAGCACCATAGCCAAATAGGTAAGGCATCGGGTTTTGGTCCCGACATGTAGGAGTTCGAGTCTCTTTGGTGCTGCCATTTTTTATAAAGATATAGGACGTGAGGACATCCTCACGTCCTATATTTCAATATGTTTTTAAATATACATTATTTATCTGTTATGACTTATTAACCTTAACTGTAGGGAGTTTTTATGTTTTCAAAATCCATGCTGGTACTTATGTTTTTTGTTGTTGGATTTTTTATTGGAATAATTTGTTTTATAGTAACATCTAGAAATTCAAGAATACCTGATGTTGTCACTATGAGTGAAACGGAAAAGACCAGTGTACTTATCGATTCACTTATAAGTCAAACAAAAGCAAAGAAAATCAAGTGGACAGTTCGTTTTGATTCCGACGAACCAAATTTTTCCACACAATACAAGAACACACGTTTTTCTTTGTATAATTATTCGACAGGTGCGTGTTTGGTTATTTCGTCTATAGGTGCCAAAACCATTGTTGTCAGGGCTTTCGAATACGAAACGTTAAACAGTCTTCTTACGGAAGTTAAGACCGTAACGGATTATGATACGAAAAAACTGCATGCAGATAAAGCTATGCAGCATCAGTTTGATTTGCTTGTTCAGGCACTTGTGAACAAAAAGTAGGTTGAATATGGTCATTCTTGAATATGTTTGTCACTTCGTACTCAATTGTATTTTTGTGGGTGTGTTGTATTGGCTATATGTGAAATATACGAACAAGGTATCTATTCAAACACGGTTTTTATGGAATCTTATCAGACTGACTCGATCAAGATCTATCAAGTGGGAGTATCAATTCACAACACCTTACAACGAATCTTCCTGTTATACAACATACGTGTATCTTCCAAATACGCAAACTGAATCAACGTATATTCGTATATACGAGAATTCGCCCGATTATGTATTGAGTATTCGTTTTTGTACATCACTTACAGATGATAGCAACAATGTGTGCTTTCAGGTGACAAATCATTGGGGACTTATGACTTGGCTTATACGTGAAATAAACAAATCCATTGATGATGTTAAGAAATCATATTCTTCAAAAGAAAGGTCTTTGTTTTGTGATTTTGTGAAAAATATGATGAGGGGATCTAAGCATAAATAAGTTGTAACTGTAGTTAGGAGTTTACTTCATGTATCTTTTTGAAAATTATCATCCTTTTGATTTGTGGCTAGTTGCTATGGGTGCTTTGCTTGTAGGGATTGTTTCTATCGTGCTCTTTTTGAAGAAGAACGATTCTTCTTATTCTGTTAATGGTAAATATGGTGATGGCACTCTGCATTGTCAACACGATCCTATCGTTGGAAGTAAACTTTGTACAATGTTAAGTACATCAACCAAAATGGGTTTTCTTAAATGGAATGTCTTAAAACATACGGATGATGAAGTTGTATTAACAGCGATGGGACTTGGCGCTTCGTGGACATTTGAAGCTTCTAAACATTTAAGCGAAGTATGTCTTCGTAGCGAACATCCGACACAAATGAGACTTCCTATGTATATTAACAGAAACAATCCTGAACTGGCACAACTTATAAGAAGTATGATGATTCAACTATTTGGTAAGGAAGAACAAAATGATTAACAGTTTAACTGATTTTTGACAACATAATCAGAGAGAACTCCAATTGGAGTTCTCTCTGTCTATTTTAAAGCGTATTATTTTTTTATTCAATACACTTTTGTACCTATATTACAACACCGAACACAAGTTCATCAACCTTTTAACAATCGAGGTAATGTATGGCCACGGTGTTTAATTATGATTTGTTTCTGAATAAGGTTCTTAAGGATCATCCTGCAATTGCTGTACTGAATTTTTGCGTGAGCGAAGATGATGATTACGAAATGTACACATTACGTCACCCTGATGAAGAAACAAAAGATATTTTGCAATTTGTATTCGTTGATGACGTGAGGTTTTCTGGACTTAGACATATGTTGGATGTTCTTGAACAAGAATATGGTTATAAACGCTATACAGTAACTCAAGAGTTATACAAACAATACGGACTGATACAGTGGACGATGAATTAACTCATTTTACTATCAATAAGGTAACAACTATGTTCAATGCAGAGAAGTTCATTGATACGTTGAAGTCAAGTGATGTTTATCCTGTTATTCTGGTGTATGATGTTGATGATGCAGGAACGACACATTTGTTTATTCATGAAAAATCAAAAATAAAGCCGTTTGCTCTTTTGTTTGTTCTTGAAGAATGGTTCGACAATCACGAAGAATGTTTATCATTTGTGAAGACGGTTTTAGAACAAGGTTACGTTAACGTGCTTTGCACTCCTGATGTGTGCCAGTTCACTTATTCGGACTATGGCCTGTTTTGTGATTAGCAACAACATGAAGAGGTGTAAGTTTATGAAACTTGTTACTGTTTCTCATCAAGCTAAAATCGCTATTGCTAATGTGTTGTCCACGGCAGCAAAAGAACAACAAATAAGCACTTTTAATATTCAGCAACAATTAGGTGCCTCTGAAAATGGCGAAGCTATTGCTGTTCTTTTTACAAAATGGCAGCACAGAGTGCATGTTGATCTTTTAAGACGTGTTGCTTCCGTACTTAACGTTGGTGCGTTGGTATCAAAGATTCTTCATAATCATGGAATAACGTATCACGATCTTAACGAATGTGAGCTCATGGCTTATAACCATAGTGAGGAACATGTTCAGTTATTGATGAAACTTAGACAACAGCTTACATCACGTCAACAGTTTATAAATCCTCACTATCAGCTTAAACCTAGTGCACCACTTGCGGAACACGATCTTGTTGTTTTTCTAAAATATAAAAACATTGTGATAGGATATGCCAAAATTGAAATATCGTCAGAAATAGATAATGCTGTCAATATACAAGAATTTTGCATTGACAGCAAATACAGACATGTTGGTTATGGTAGTAAATTTATTGATATGCTTTTTGAGTATATCAAAGAACAATATCCGTCAAATATATCGACTGTGTATATGACGGCTATTCGTAACGATGATATTGCAAATGAATTTTGTCAAGTCAACAAATTCAAGGAAGCGTTGGTAACGTATTCGCGAGATATTATTAGGAATGAAAAAGAAGATACGTTTACGTTTTCTGAATGACATCATACGTAAAAAAATACGTGCAACATTATAACATGTTTACATTTGTCCGAGTGATGGAATTGGTAGACATAAGGGACTTTGATAATTTATAAGAGGTGGTAGTACATCCTCGAATTCTGATGGTTCAAGTTTGGGTAGACCATCAGAGCCATATGGATTTGAAATATGGTAAACAAGAGCAGATGCGTAGGAATGCGCATGCTGAATGCGAGTAAACTCGGTGAAATCTTTCCCAATGACAACGCCGAGCCAAGCCTGTTTTATAAATAAACAGGAAGGTGTAGAGACTGTACACTCGCTCTCCAGACCGGAGAAAGACACAGTCCAGACTATCAAACTGTACAATGTGTGCAGGTAGCGAAAGCTATAGTAGTACGAAAATCCCTGGATCGAAAGATTGTGTGGGTTCAAGTCCCACCTCGGACACCAATTTGTAGTTTATCCATAAGAGAGCGTGGAAATTTCCACGCTCTCTTGCGTATTTCTTTTTTTACAAAAGAATCTAACAGTATGTTCTAAATACACATAACTGGTTTTAAGGAGTCTTTTTATGTCGTTGGATACGGAACTTTTTTCTGAGGCTATTGCAGAAAATAACTATCCTATCGTTGTAGTTGTACAAGATGGTTGTGTTTCTGATGTGTACATTCCACCATCTGAATCTACGACAAATATGTCAAATGATGATAATCCGTTGTATATGTTGCGTGGCGTAGATTCCGCGCTTGTTCTTGATTGCGACGGCGTATTGTCTTTTGATGATGTCGATACGGCAACATCGATTTTGTGCGATGAACTTGGATACACAGTACTTCCTCAGATTGATTCCGATAATCTTGCGTCGGAATTTGGGTTTGAATTGTCTGATGAAGATACGGATGACGACGATTGAAAATAAAAAGGAGTACTATCATGGCAGAAACACTTACTCACGATGAAACAGCTGAAACAATAGATGCTTTTAACGTTACAATGAATATGCTTGCTGGTACTATCGATCATGCACCGGCACTTGATATTTTAGATATCTTTTTCCAGAATAAACCTTTGTATGATTTTCTTAAAGAGTTTACAGAGAACTTTGGACAAAGTGATAGAGCGGAATTTTTATCCAGATTTCTTGGTATTTCCGTAGCTCTTTGTGAACAAAAAATTCCAGCATTTGGATTGGCATTTGTTTTAAATTCCATCGGTTCTCTTTACCAAACAGTGATGAAAAAGGATATCGAGGGTCAAAAACATTGCTACTCGTTTGTGCGACAGGATCTTTTTAGCAAGAACGAGGAACGTACGGAATATTTTGTTTCCGTAATACTTTCAACATTTGAACAAATTTCTGTTCATTTGATTATTGATCCTGATGATCCTCAATTTGGATTCATTGGCGTCACGAATCCTCGTGCCGATGAGCAAGCTGACAAATTGAGGGTGTCTTATTTACCATCCAGCTTTTGTATAGATATATATAACGAATATATAAGACCTTTGATGGATTATCGTAAGGAGGTTATGGAACATATCTCGGATATTGTAGAAGAACAAAAAGCGACTCTTATTTTTGATGATGCAAAAGAAGAACAATCAGGTGATGCAAAATAAATTATTTGGTAAATATTGATTAATACGCAAGAGAGAGCGTTTAACGCTCTCTCTTGTTATGTTTAACATGTTCGTGAGTTTTGTTATGAAGCCTATTTATCGTCCTGAACCGTTTTTAAATATCAACCGTAACGCGCTTAGACATTTTGTTAGTGTACATTTTGACGCTAAGGACTCATTACATAACTTAAAACAATTGTTGTACAATTCAAGTATTTGTGGTATATTGAAAGATAGACGAAACGACTTAGATTGTGTTATTCTAACTCGATCCGTATGTGATGACATAAAACAAGAACTTACTGATTGTTTTGTACATCCACTTACAAGCCAGAAACTTCATGATCTTGATTTTTGTAAAGCTTCCGAATTGGCGGTAGCTGTATGGATGTTTCATGTAGGATCTGGGTATTTTCGCATATGGCAATCACAAAGAGCGTTTGAACATATTTTACAAACGTTCGAAATTTATCGGAAATTACAACTCCATAGAGTTTTGTCTGTGACACATCAGTTGCTTACTGAAGTCCGTATTGTAGCAAAATCGTTGGATGCGTGTTTTGCTCCGGATGGTTTCACGATTGATGTTACTTTTCACAGAAAAAACTTTGCACGTTTTACGCTGAGGTTTGATACGCTTCAAAAAATATTTGTTTATCCTGGTTTTTTAAATCCGTCTTTGAGCTTATACAACTGTTTGAAGACAAGATCATCCGTAAAGAGGAACATTATGGACGAGCAGAGAGTCTTTTACGATTTCACGTATCTTAACGATGCGCTTAACACCGGACTGGAGAAATTGTCTTATACTGGAAATCCTTATAGAAGGATGTAAACTTTTTGTATAAGGTAGATTTCTTCATTCCGAAGAAGGATACCGTTTATGTTAAAGGCCAACGAATTCCGTTTAACGTTACGTCGACTTGGTTATAGTTCAAGTGAACTAAGAAATCATCAGTTGTGGACACATCCGGATTTGGATGTTCCTATTCTGCTTCCACGTAGCGCTAAAATGGGTTTTCGATACGAAAACGATTGCAAAAAGAAGATCAAATATGTAAAGAAACTTTTAGAAGAAAAAGCCAATAAGTCGGTGTGTTGTTATTACGAGACACAACAAAGAAACGCGTGTCCTCAACACGTACGAGGTAGAAATGCGAGTAGAAAAACTGTCAAGTCTTGTTGATTACATTATCGATCAATCGGCTGTTCAAGATGAGCAAAAGGAGTATGCTCTTTCATTCATACGTTTTATTACCATCAATGTAACATTTGGAAAAGATCTCAAGCATCTGCAAGATCTCATGTTTTGTCACTTCTATACACCGGTAAACAAATTGCTTAAAGATGATACATCGGTGTCGTGTCTGGTTGATACAGATCCGAATATGAAGTGTCATAGAAACATAGGTTTTGTCTGTACGGCACGAGACGAAAGTTTTAAACCTATTCCTCTTGGTATCAGGGAACATGAAAGTTTTGCTTTTACACTTCCTTTAACGCCAAGACTTTTTAAACGATTGCAAAAAGAATGTAGTGAATACGAACTGCGTTCTTTTAGAGATTCGTTTGATGTGAAGAACGGTGATCCACGTAATGAATTTTCCAACAATGCGTTACGGTATTTGCATTTTCCTAAAATGACCTTGTTTGGAAATTACAATTGCAATCTTCTTGTTGATATTAAAGAAGACCAAGAATACTTGAACATTTTGTTGGATGTTCTTCCTCAGATAAAAAATTATAAAACACTTGAGAGGTGTTATGATAAAATCGTAAATCATTTATCGTTTGCTTGTTTCAAATTTCCTTTGGTTATAGAACTATAGTTACGGATTGTTCACTAGACGGTATGAAGGATGCGTCCACATGGCACATAAAGTTTTTCCTATTTTGTTTAGTGCATTATCCGTTTTGTGTACGGTGCCCCAAAATCCGGGCACCGTACATCACAATAAGGCTTTGTATTATACCAAAGATCATTTTGGTAACTTTGTGGAATTTGATGAAAAAGATGTCGTTGTGATTGACAATAATGGGATGTCTCTTGTCGTTAAGTTTGACCAAAACTTTCGAGTTACGTTTATCCCGATTTGGACAAGAAGTCTTGATAACGTTCAATAAGCTCGAAATATCTTAGTTATTCGTATTTTGTCATTTGAAAAAAAAAACTTAGTGAATTTGGGTAGTATACTGCTTCGTAAAAATTTTGTGTAATTATTGAAATTCACAACATATCTTTTGACCCAGATAACAACCATGTAACCCTGTATAGTCAGGTGACACAGGTATCTTGTTGAAAGAAAAATTTGGTGTCTTGATAAATCAAATATGTGATTTTCAAACTTAATATTGCGATAAACAAAACCCGCTAATGGTGAGTTTGGTGAACTCAATGAGGTGTATGATCGTGGAAAATTTAGTAGATAGTCGGAACAACATATTGTCAAAGAATTTGGTAGGGATTAAAATAAGAATAAAAGTAAAAAACTTAGTGAAGATACGTATTGCAACGTTGTGAGTCATTAATTTAGTGTAAATAATAAGTAAAACCTATGTTTTTAAAATTTAGTATAGAAAAAAAAAAGAGCATACCGCAGCACAATTTACAAAAAGTAGGCAACAACTCTTATAACAGGAAGTTTGTTATTTTAACCCTGTAACTCAGTGACAGGTGTTCGCTGATATCTTGTTGTTTTGAAAACTTAGTGAACTTGAGCAGTAACGTTTCAACAGGAAATTTGTTTATGGTGCACAATAAACCTAAAGTGTGGTAACTTATTACCGTATATTACCAATCTAAAGGGAAAGGAGTTTCGTACATGTCTTCTAAAGAATCCGACAACGGTGAAGTTGGTGTGGTACACAATGTAACAAGTGATGAAGAGAAACGATTGTCACACGATCAGCTTGTTGATGAATGTATTGACAAAAGTTTTGACCAGTTTGATGAAATTTATAAATTACTTGCCTGAGGTTAACTATGTGTTCCGTGTTAACAATAAACGATATCATCTATATTCATGATCGTGTGATACTGCGCTATGGTGGAGCTACGGGATTGAGAGATTCCACACTTCTTCAATCTGCTGTAGGGCGAATAGATACCGGATATTACAACCACATTTTGGAAACTGGAGCAGCTCTTTTTGAAAGTATCTTTTTTAATCATCCTTTCGTTGATGGTAATAAACGAACGGCATTTTGTTCGTTCCATGTGTTTTTACAATTAAACGGACACGATTTACGTATTCATCCCGATCGGTTGTATTTGAAAATAAACGCATGGTCTAAAGAGCATGGTTTGTTTAAAGATGCCAATGATTTCTTTGCAAACTTTCTCGTGTAATCTTTATTTTTAAAGGACACCTTATGATTTTTAAAGCAATGATGCATAACGGAAGACCGTGTTTTCAAGCGGTACAACCTGTTGATCCTGAACCGTGGGCAGCGATTCCAGCAGCTGAACGTATCGCCATGTTCCAGTATCGGGAAGACATATCTAAAGATAATGAAGTTCGTGCGTTATCAGATCTTCCTGAAATGTATGATCCATATGCAGAACAAAGAGAACAACTTACCATGCTCATCACATCACTTGAGGATTTGATGAAAGTAAGAATTGCGCATGGTAATAGACTATACGCTTCCGTTATTCGAGCACTTGGCTTTAAACCTGGTGAAAAGATTTATACGAACAAAGTTCCGGAAATGACCAGTGATGATATTTTACCGGAATCTGAAGAAACTGTGGAACTTATCGAATCTCGTACTGAAGAACAAGACAACGAGAGAGAGAAAGACAACGTTGATGTTGGTAAAATTATTGAAGAACTTAAATACGAATTCAAGCGTGTTACCGACCGTATTGTTTGTTCTTTGTTAAATCAAACAGCAATCACCAATATCAAAAAAGCCAAGCTTGATATCAATGAGATTGCATCAATAGCTCTCAGTAGTTCAGGAACAAAAAAGCTTGCTGAAATTTTAAGAACATCAGAGGATATCAAATACATCAAAAATCCCAGTGTGTATGCTACGGTGAAGTATTACGTACAACTTCTTAACCAAGAAAAAGATCTTGAAAAACAATTAGAAGCTGTACTTCAACCATTTCCTGTGTATCGGTATTTCTTAAAACATGTAACCGGCATGGGTCCCAAGAGTTGTGCGGCTTTGCTTTCCAGAATCAACATCTACAAATGCAACAGTTCCGCATCAATGATTGCTTATTGCGGACTTGATGTTGGCCCTGATGGTCTTGGAAGAAACAATACCAAAATGCATTTGGTTCCTCGCGAGTACGTCAATAAAGCTGGAGAAGTTGCTGTAAAAGAATCTGTAACATATTCTCCATATCTGCAAGTGAAATTGCTTGGTGTATTCGCACCTGTATTTATGAAGTTGTCTCCGACGTATAAACGAGTCTATGACAACTACAAAATGCGTCTTTTAAATGAAGGGCGTCTTAAAATGTTCAAGCAGGTTATGAAGGATGGTAAACCGCAATTTGATCAAAACGGTCAGCCAAAATTAATGCCTGCGTATACACCAGCACACATGCATCGAATGGCTATCAGACACATGATGAAACATTTCATCATTGACTTGTATGTGAACTGGTGCGTTATCGAAGGTATTGTTCCAAAGACGCCATATATTCAAGAAAAACTTGGCATGCAAGCCAAAGTGCGTTGTCTTGTTCCTCACAGATACAAGACAAACAAGTTTAACATGGTTCTTTGTTATTATGACGAAGGACTTCTTGATGTCATGAAACACTCGATTGCTCTTATGAAGAGAATCGAAAAATCAGTGTCTCCTGTACGTTTTGAATTAGAGGACAGTGAGATATATGAAGCGGAGGAACAAGAAAAACAACAAAGAGCTGCTGATGCCGCACGAATGAAAGATATTGTTGCAAAAGAAAAACCGTTGCAAAAATTAAACAACAAACAACCATTTGAAACAGGTGGTCGAATTGTTTTAGGCCCTATCTTTATGCAAAAAGGCAAATAACCTATAACCTTAGGTATAGGGAATATTTTTGATTCCCTATACCTGACACGATCTTCGCAGGTCGCGAAACGTATCTTATTTATTCTTAAGTTTTATTTTCTTATGTTGAGATTAGTACCCTGCCTGAATATAACGTAATATTTCGGAATTTGGTAATGGTATAATAAAAATAAATCCTTAAACTTAGTGTAATGTGATAGGTAATGATCCGTGTAAATTTATTCATCAATCGTATAAACGTGTAATTAAAAAGTTTATTGATAGTTTTTCTAACATCAATGCAAGAGTTTGTTTTTATAGTAACATATAACACTTTGGCAGGTGTCCAGAGTTATCTTATTTATCGAAAAATTTAGTTTGATGGTCGTAGTAAATCTCTATACCGAAATTGAGTGTACAAAAAAGAAATCTAAAACAAGAAAATTTAGTGGTTTTAACGAGATCAATCTGAACATATGTAATTTAGTACGAAATGAGGTGATATATCTACCATCAGTTAATTTAGTATGACAGTGAGAAACGTGTACAATGATAAATTTATTTAAAGTAGGCAACACTTTAAAGATAGCAAGTTTTTTGTAATAGTTATATTACAACTTGTATAAAGCAAGATTGGTATTACAGTATTTTAATCTGCTAACAAGAAACTTTTAAAACAAGAAGAGAGTGATGTAAAATCACTCTCTTCTTCTGTAAGGAATTTTTATGTTGAATATTGGTGGTTTTAAAGCATCAAGTCTTATCAATTATCCGGGTTATGCTGCAGCAATTGTATTTACAAACGGGTGCAATATGCGATGTGCGTATTGTCATAACGGGAATCTTGCATTAGGAGAAGAACCAAGTATTTCAGAAGATGATATTCTTGATAAACTAAAACAAAATCTACGGTTTTGCAAAACCGTAGTTATTTCTGGTGGAGAACCAACTCTTCAAGGAGATGCTGTTTTAAATTTTTGTAAAAAATTAAAAGAGATTGGCATCACTCGTATTAAACTTGATACAAATGGAACTTTACCTGATGTCGTACATGCTTTGTTGAAACACAATCTTATCAATTATATCGCTATGGACATCAAATCTATAGACCATTATAACAATCGTAATGTTCAACGAACTATAGACTTGCTTTATCGAACAAGAAACACGATTCATAATCCTGATCGTTTTGATTTTGAATTCAGAACAACACTCGATAAAGGATATATAAAACCTGAAGATATCGAAACCATTCTAAGACATATCAGTTCTCATCACGTGACCTGGAAGGATGAACAAGAAGAATGTTGTACTCCGGTTTGGTATATTCAACAATGTAATATTCCTGAACCTCAGATATTGTCAATTGATAAAACGGTCTGTCCTTATACTGATGATGATATCGATATTGTTGTTAAGGAAGCAATTGATTTTCAGGTAGTCAATTTCAAATGGTTACCTATAAGACTTATAAGAAGAATCTCATATTAAAAATGATACGTACGATATCATGGAGAGGCAACGAGCCTCTCCATGATGTTACTCGTTTCATTTTAAACACTATATTACCATAATGTTGTTAACCTTTAACATATTTCAAGGAGTCAGTTTATGAAGGTACCATCATTATTTAAAACTGTAGAAGGTTGGATGCTTGCTATTGTTGTTGCATCACTTCTAGCTTTCTCCGGTTCATTATGGTTAAAAATAAATTACGGATATAATACCATACTGATGTCATGGCTTATTGAGGCTACAAAGAAAAACGAGGTCGTTGAGTTTAGAAGTCCGACAACTCTGACTATGCCTGAACTTGTGACAAAATTGCCTATGCCAAAACCTGTAGCTATCACGAAGAAAAGCACCATTACAGCTGAAACTGTGAATGGTAACAATAGTGTAACCTTAGAAGTTGATCCTAAACCGGATACGACAAAAGATGAAATAGCTGCAGCAATTACGGCAACATCAATTGCAAACGATACTCCAGTTGTTGATACTTCAAATGTTAAAAACGTATGTACTGAAGTACGGCTTAAGAAAAAGAATCGTTTGTACTCAGTTCGGTATGTCGATAAGCAATCATCAAACGGAAAGATACTTATCTGGAGTCATGAAGGAAAAAGAAAGCTTAATAAGAGAAGATTGTCAAGAACCGTGTATGCTGTTCTTGATAGAGTGACGTTTGTACCGACATCTACGAAAATCCACGACATGGTGATGGAAACAATAGCCACCGAATCAAACATGGGGTACTATGTCGTTCAAGTAGGTGGCCCTGCTCTTTCACTTTGTCAAATAGAACCAGGAACAGCTAAGGAGCTTGAAGCATGGGTTAAAGCGTACCACAAAGATGTGTATAAGGAAATCAAACAATTTTGGGAATATTCCAAATCAGATACGTACAACTATACAAACAATGTTCCTTACAACATTGCTTTATGTCTTGCCGTGTATTGGTGGAGAACAGGATATAATTTCTTGGATCTTTGCAATACGAGAGAATCAAGAGCAGCTACGTACAAGTTGACGTATAATTCTGTACTTGGTAAAAATTCAACCGAGCGATATATCGCCGATGCTGAGAGGTATCTCGATGACAAATGAACAAATGTTTGTTAATGCAAGTGCTCTTTCAGTGAGTGAAAAATTCACACACATCTTCAAAAGTGTTATGAATGAACGTCGATACAAAATAGATGATCTTGTTCGATTAACAGGATTATCCAAAAGAACTGTATATCGTGCGCTTGATCCTGAGGATACGACGACAACGTTTAAAACTATCACCAAACTTTGTGTAGCGCTTGATATTACGTTGACGTTATCTTTCTTCAAAAAACAAAACGATGAAAAATACACATTCACATGGTGCGCATGAAAATGAATGTTGATGTTGTCGTTATATTGGCAAATCTTTTACTTGGATGTACAATCATTTGTTGTGCATTTCTTTTCGCATTTACTTTTATGAGTATATGGAAAATAATAGGCAAAGCAAAAACCGTTGTTTTTCATAGAAACAAAAATCGAATAGGTGATACATGATTTTAAAAATCTTATTGATGTTTGCTGGAACAATATCCATTATTGTTGCTGTCTGGATAAGTTGTATCTTATTAGCAGATTGGATACGTAGTTCCACAACTGCAAAGAAAAACAGAAACAATGTCTTGTGGTGCTCTTTTGCTATTGCTACCTGCATCGCTATTCTTTCTTGCGGAGCGTTTACTTTATATGAAATAAGTTCGAAGTTGCATTGGTTAGCTAAGTAACAATGAAATATCCAGAGGGACACAATGTCCCTCTGGATGTAACAAAAGTCGTGTGATTTTTTTTTATCGACGAATTTTTAAAGAAGGTATTTGACAGCTTGTTTTTATAAAAGCTTCGTTTGCTATTTTCGTGTATCGTTCAATATTGAAATCAAAGAATTCTTCCATCTGAGCATCGTTTAAAACATAAGCATCGATTTCCGTTTGCCCATCATAAAGAGCGTGTACTGTTCTATGAAGTCCGTCAAGGATTTTATCGTTGTGCATGATAATAGGATATCGATCATATTCTGCAGCCAGAATTCTTTTTATATGTCCAACAATATTGTAAAGATTGACGGTTTCTTCTTTGACAACTTCACCATCTTTAATATGAAGTGTTTTCCAGCTTGAGCTTACATCCGTATTTTTAAGAACATCGACAGGAATTTCAATGCGTGTGGATGGGATGTTGATATATTCAAGATATTCGATAAGATCTTTAACAGCGTATCTTTTTTCTTTATATTTGAAAGTATGTTTTTCAAAATCCATACGAAACCTCCATGAGGTAATGATGTTATGATATTTTGAGACCTTTCATCCGCACAACATAAGGAGAACATTTTTATGTTATATGGTTTTCTTACTGATGATATTTTTATTAAAAAACAGAATTCCTATCTTGGTACGTTCGAAGCTCCGAATGTGTGTTTTTTAACAGAAAGAGTATCGAACTATTTTCATCAAAAAGGTGTTATTATTGATACAAGAACAGAACGTCTTACTTTCCAGAATAAAAAGATTACTGGAAATATGATGTTTTTCTTTGATAAGAGTAAGTACGAAACAAGTATTTTCGATGACATGGTTTCTGATCAAATCAAGATTTTCTTCAACATTCTTGAACGTGTATCTCTTGCTAATGGTGAAAATGTTCATGATATTGAACGTGATATTTTACAAGACAGTACTCTTCGAGAACATTACGTTGAAGATTCTTTGAAACTTGCAACAAAATCGGTAACAGCAACTATTCCTTATATCGATAGTTCGACAAAAAATGTCGAAATCCAAATGCCTTATTATTTTGACATTGAGTTGAATTTCCCTCCGAGTGAAAAAGAAGTTTTACGTGTATGGTTGAGTGTCGATTCATTTCTTCTTGATTATCCGTTATCTACTATTACTGATGTTATTTTGCCATGTGATCATTCTTATATTTTAAATCCGGATAAAGCTACTGGTGTTATTGATATGCTTATCAAAAGCAATCAATTCAGTTTTAAAGAACTTGATGATCCTGTTAAAACTGGCGATCATTCCGGATTTTTCACGTACAATACGAAATACCTTGTCAAATCGTCGCATGATGTTAATATGCTTCCGTTTGGTATTTTGTACCAAGGTGCTAAACCGACATCTCTTGAAATCAGAAAAGCTATTCGTGACAAACTTCTTGGTTACGGTACAGCATCAAAAGAAGTATGGGAAACTATTTTACCGGATTTATTCGTAACAGGACAGTTTTTTCTGATTCCTTTGTGGAACAATACAACACTTCGTCCTGAAAAAGAAATGTACCCAAGCATTTGTGATATCAAAAAAATCACACAAGTAATGCCTGTGGTATTTCCTAATATGGAAGAATCGTTTATTGAACAATATCAAGAAATTATTGTCATTGGACAAAGTGAAATCTTTATTACGACTATTCCTGATCCTTTGAATGAAAAAGAATTTTCTATTCAAGAAATTCATCCCACATATCAATACCACATGCAACAAGATCCTGCATTTATTTATCAAGAATCGAAAACACGTGAATTTAATACAAGACTAAACAGATGCATGGCCGTGGCTCAAGGTGAGTCCACAGTCACAGATGTCATCAGAAATGAATTTGATGGACTGATTTATCTTTCTTTTGTTGCGAGTGGTATCGAATACCACATGCTTACTGAAGAAAGTTATAATGAGTTGTTTTCTTCATAGATAGAAAAAGGAATCGTTATACATGTTTACATCGCCTAATTGGGTTACTACAGGTAGTGGAAGCGGTGAAGGAGGTGGTGGCATCACCTCCGCAGAAGTCACTGCTATTGTTGATGCAAAACTTAAACCAGTTTCCAATAAGGTAACGACACTTGAAACAAGTGTTACGAGTTTATCTTCTGAAGTAACTGCTTTAACAACAACTGTTAATGAACATATCTCTAATAAAAATAACCCGCATGGCGTAACACCTGCTCAGATAGGTGCAGCCACAGCTGATCACACGCATACGCTTGATGATTTAGGTGCTGCAGCAAAAGATCATAACCATGATGAAGCATATGCTGCACTTGATCATACCCACACTGCTTCCAGCATAGGTGCAGCTACTGCCACGCACACTCATACGTACAGTGATGTAACTGGTGTTGCTGCAGCTGATCATAATCACAACAACACATATGCTGCGATAGACCATACACACGAAATCAGTGATATTGATACACTTAGTGATGAACTGACCAAGATGACGAATCACATTAAAAATTATGATAATCCTCATAAAACAAGTGATGACAATCTTGTTAAAGTGTTGAAGTTTGATTTCACTGACAAAACAGTAGCGCAACCGTTTACCGTTTCTCGTGCATCTAAAGAATGGGCACTTGATGAAAATGATAAATTTGTTGAATACGATAATAATACGCTTGCCTATGCGTGGGATAAAACCGACAACCGATATGGTGCACAACTTTTTAACAGCAGAACTCGTTTAAATTCTTATTACAAAACACCTATCTTCGAACACGCAGAAAGTGCAAGTAAAAACATTAACAGTGCTACGACAGATGCTACTTCTCAAACTGGAGACGTTGTATCAAGGATTCATCTTAGAGATACAACCAATGTAGTTGTTGATGAAGTGTTTGATAACGAGTATAGCTCCGTAGTACTATTAAGAAATACGGATAGTGTCAGTATAGCGACAGGAACAAATGCTACATATACACTGTCTATAAGACTTAAAACTTCTACAGCGAATGATCCTGATCTTAAAGCAGTATTTTGGTGTACTCTTGGCGATGCTGGAACGAAAACACAAATTGGTGAAGTATCGTTGTCGTCCGAATGGCAAACCAGTGTATTGACATTCACAGTAACGAATGAAAATGAAACTGATGAAACACTGACATCTGGTTTTTATATCACATCGACGGACGATACAGTCAATGATATTTTCATCGATGTCGACTGGTTCCAGATAGAACAAACAGCATATGCTACTCCTCTTATCATGGGTACGGAAGGTACGCAGATAACTGTTTTGCGTACGGCACCTTTATACACAGGAGCAGATGCCGATCTTTTCACAACGACAAAACAAATATCTGTTTATTCTGAGTCTAAGAAATATTACTACGGTGGTCGTCCTTGGCAAGTACGGACAATACCAAATTCTGTTTTTAGATACCACGGTAGTCTTGATATGAAAAATCGTTACAGAGCACGTGTAGAAAACAATGTTATTATTGAACCAGAATCGCTTGTTGATACACACTACCAGGTATTGTCTACAGAGATTCCTTTAGGTGCTCTTGTACGTGAAGTTTCTTTGTTTGATTTTGTAAATAATGAATTTTACAGTGCCATAGCTGGTGTTGTTTCAGATACAAAAACAACAATCGTCAATGTACCTTGGATTGACAACGAAAAACAATTTATTCTGTCAAGCAGTGGTGAATCTGTCGTATACTTGTGTGGTTATCTTTACCATATTTCTATCTATACGACCATTCTTAATGATGGAAAACTTATTGAACTTACACAGTAGGAGTTTTTATGTATAAAGATTATTTTTTACGATTTTTGAATAAGGAAGAATTTGATACTTGTGCTTCTTTGTTAAATACCGATTCTTATATGGATACTTGTTTTTGTGATGTGATCGGTATTATCAGTGGTAAAGAAGGTTATCATGTCAATATCAGAACTCTTGATTCCATTGAACTTCCTGAAGCTTTGTTAAGCAAAGCCATCAATCCAACAACACCACTGCGTCGTTTTGCTGGAAATGCTGAAGTATACATTCCTACTGAAGAAGAAATGATTCAATAAACAAAATAACTATCAGATCTGGGATATCCCAGATCTGATATATATTAAAGATATATATTACCTACGTGGTGTCATGTTACACACACATTAAAACAGAGTATAAGGAGTTTTTATGAAAACCAAATTTGACGAAGATTTTGATTGTCCTACAGAATTGGATTGGTGCACATTTACACTTGATATAAAAGACAAATCCAGGTCTACTCAAAAAGTAAATGATTTTTTATTAACGTATCACACCGAATATATGGTCAAATTACACAAAAATCTTATTGCAATTATTTTAAACAGTAAACTTCCATTCTACAAACAACATTTGTATTTAAAACGTATTTGCGATTACGCAAAATACAACATGGAAAAATTGACTGAAAAGGTAATAGCGACTGAAAAATCTTCAAATACGGTTGCCGAATTTTATAAAGAATTTATGAACATTTACAAGTCATCATACAACTTGGTTTCTAAAGAAACCAAACTTTATAAGGAATTTAAACGCTGGTACAACGAAAACAAAAATGTGACTGGAGAGTCGATATGATGGATTCATTTCCGAATGGGGAAGAAGTTTGTTTTATACTTACAGGACTACTTGATCGTCATTTTGAAAAGATGTTTTGTGGTATGGAAAACCTTGATTGTAACGCCATTGTGAAGATGTATGATAAAATCGATACATTCTTATGGTTTATTGAAACGCATGCAAGTGAACATTGTAAAGATGCTTTTTATTACAGATGTACAACGGATCAGAAAGAACTCATGGTAGCGTTCTTGATTTATGTTTTTCAGTTTCCAGAATATCAAAGTTTAAACACCGTAGAATTTCATAAACGAATATCCGAACTTTTTTCAGTATCGCATTATAGAGTTTCGTTGTGGTCTTCATTGTGCAATTGTGAATTCAAACAAACTATCGGAAACGAATTGACAAAATATCACAATGAAGAACTTATTCGTATTCTTAAATATAGAAAGAATGAGGCTGAAAATCACAATCTCTACTCTATAAGACTTATGGCAGCGTTTATGACTGATATGTATAATACCAAGTATCCTTGCGATACCTTATTTTTAAATCAATTTGTGACATTTTTTCATTTGTTAAGCGATAGAGAACAGATTGTTCCCATATTCAAACAATGGTGTCTTGAAAGATACCCAGAAGGGATTTTACAATGGATGTAAATCGACATCGTTGGTTTTATTGTAGAATTCTGAAAGACTATAGTGTATTTGAATAACAATCTTGTTACAGATTAAAAACAACATATAACGATTTCACAGGGAGAATTCTCCCTGTGAAATTTTAATAAGGATATCTAAAATGATTATTGATGCAAGTGATTTCTTTGCTTGTCAGCGTTTTATGAGACAATGTGTAGAACAAGAAATTCGTAAAATACCAAGACGATTTGCTAAAGAATATTCAGAAGTATTACTGGATAAAGAAAACATGCAATTGCATTTTGATAAAATTTCTGAAATGCTCAAAAGACTTATGGCGCCGTACGACGATAAACCTACATACGGCGATATTTTAAAGTGTTTACAAGCAACACAAAAACAAGATCACCTTTTTCAAATATATATCGCAGACCTTGTTCAAAAATATCCGTTTTTAACATTTGTGAGGTCCCTGCCATGGCATAACAAATACATGACAAAAAGAATCGTTTCTATGGTTTTTGGTATACATTCTTATATGCAACGACGTATATACGAATATTGTCGTGCAAACGATGTTAAACCTTCTGGTGTTGAAATGTATATTGGAGAATACATTCGTGATCTACTAAGTTGTATGCGAGACATAGATATTCATTCGAGTGATGCTTTACCGGAATTACATACTGTATACACGGAACAGAATGTAAGATGTCTTTTTAAATCTATTTGTTTTACAGGTATTATAAATTATCTTGATTGGGTTGTAAAACAAAAATTGGAGACTCGGTAATTATGAAAAGAAAATCCGCTGATATCACTAGTGATAAGTATCTTGTTGACCAGTGTCTTAATGCTTATGAACATTTGCTTCAAGTCAAACCATATTTACCAACAAAACAAATCCCTGTATTGTCAGTCAAGCTTCCTTCAAACGAAGATGCTTTGTCTTGTTATTTAACATTTCAAACGGAGATTCTCAAACGACCAAAATCCAAAGGAAAAGTAGCCGTGTCTCTACTTCATAACAACACTATCGAAATAAGAGAAGCTTATGAATCTTTTCCTCTAAGTGAACATGAGGAATTGTTTAATATGGTTTTGAAAAGACATAAGGATTTTTTAAATCGCAACGCTCATCTTGCTCATGTGAAATAGGTATTTGTTATTGATAAGTAAGAGAAGGGATAATCCCTTCTCTTACTTGAACTTCATGTAATCGATTTTTTTTTTGTGTATATATCATTTTCTTGATTTTAATAACCTTCAACCTTAAGGAGTAACCTTAAATGATCACAAACAAGTTTGAATTGCCGGATGACAGTTTACTTGGAACGACACATCTTACAAAACTTGCAGCAAAATGGGGTATAGCCGTAGAACTTCTTATTTTCATGTTGTCAAAACAGACTAAAGGAAGACTTCGTAAAGTCAATTGGACAAGAAACATCAATCTTCCTTATCTTGGTAAACAAATCGTCATTTACAAACCAGATACTTCGGATTATCAAACATGGAAAATGACGAATACGGATGCTCATCGATTTATGGTAAGACTTGAAATTGTGCTTCAAATAACCGACATATACAGAGAACTTGATGTGCTTAACAACGCTCTTCTTGGAAACAATTATGCAATCATCAACAGAAAAAGGATGTTGCGCTATGTTGATCAAATCATCAACATAATGGGTTTTGTCGAACACGTATACGAAACAACTGATACAGGATTACGTCAGTTCTTTCCTAAAATGATATTGTTATCAAACGTTTATGAAATCTCATCAAAGGAGTGCATAGCTGATAACCTTTATATAAGAATACCTTTGGCATTCTTACGAATATGCGATGTCCTTGTTCGTGAAAACATGCCTATTTTGATTACCGGTAAAGTCGGTTACATCAAAAAGCAAAGACATTGCGAAATCGTGAGCGTTAACTCGATTCAGTTAGCCAATCAAGATTTGGTTGATTCACTGCTCATGTAAATAAATTCTCATCTATAGAAGGAGAGGAATATTCCTCTCCTTCTTTTTTTTTTGCAGATCAAAAAGAATGACATCTATATCATTATTTTGATATCGGGATTAATGTACTGTTAACTTTTTTCATACGAGGTAAAAATATGTTGACTGTTAATGCTTTGGAAAAGATGCGTCGTGAAGTTATGGAACGTATTGAACAGTATGATTTTGATTACTTATCATCAGCGTACTGCAACAATGTATTCAAGAAGCTCCTTGCTGCAACACGTATAGCTTGCGAACGTAAGGGTGTTGGCATGCACTTAAACAAGCATGAAGCTTGTCAAGAATTCTTGCTGTTCTTTGTAAATCGTCGTTACGAATACGAAGGCATCACGACATTCGAGGAGGATCTCAAGAAGGCCAAGGCTCTTGGTGTTGAATTAACGGAAGAACAACTTCGTACAGCACGTTTAGTCATGGCCTTAAACATGCATGGTTCTCTCGGAACGCTTACGATAGAATCGATAAGAGACAATCCGGAAATTTCAGAAGATCTCAAGAAGAGAATTTTGGAAGATCCGGATACGAATGCAGATCACATCATTTACAACATGAGCAACATGCTTCATCTTCTTGATAGATTGCAGTGCCTTAATGCTGCAGCTATTAAGCTTATGCTTGTGCTTTATATGGCGCATGAACGTCACCACAGTGTTCAGGATATCGATTTCATAAAGAGATCGTTGATTGTAACGGGAAAGACTCTTAATGAATCGACCCTTGATGTTTACAATGGTCAACAGCATGAGGCTGATGCGAATCTGCACGGAACGCTTGCTATGATTGATTATGCTATCAAGCATTTTCGTGAATTGTTTTAAAAGGATATTTTAAAAAGGAGCATTTTTTATGTGGTTCACTGAAGAAAACAGAAAATATATTAAAAACCAAATCAAGATCTTGATTAACAAAGAGCTGTCATTAGCCGATGTTAAAAAGAAGGTCGTTGGTGTTTTAGGAGATATCTTAAAATGCCAAAACATTTGTGGCGATTTTGTGTCCATCAATACGCAAGTGGAAATTATAGTTGAAGTAACTAAAACAATAACTACTGTAACGAAAAAGGAACGGCAGTCGTTTATTAAAAGGATCTTTTCTTATAACAATGTAAAGTTTTCCTACACGACTGATGAAATTATCGCAATCCACAAAATGATTTCACCAACGTTTAGTAAAACAAGCATTGAACTTGTCGTCAGATTCTTGTATTTAAAATGCAGGAACATGCAAATGCATAACGAAGCTCAAGCGTATCTGCTTGCTCTTGAAGCTATTGTTACTGAGTTGAACATTTATGAATAATATCATGATGGGTAGGGAATATTCCCTACCCATCACATTGAAAAAGGTTATTATTTTTTTTATTCTTCTTCGCCAGGAATGCGTGAGAGATTATAAAGTGTAAGTCTTACAAGATTTGTATCAGCTGTAGCAAGAAGTTTACCGTTGATTGTAATGACACTTTCAGCTCTTTCGTTATATTCAGTACATTCGTCATTCGCTTCTTTACTCATAACACCGTTGGCACTTACTTGGTCACCATCAAAGTCAGCTGTAAGACCGGGTGTTCTTGCACCGTGTAAGACGAGTGAATCGATGTATGGTTTTCCTATAATGGGGTAATGCGGCAACATGATTTCATAGTTTTCTTCATATTGCGAAGAAAACTTAACGACACGATCTGGTGTTGTCGTACTTACTACGGTAAAATTCGGAAAAATACTGCCTGTTTCGACAGCAGGATATCTTGTCAACATGAAGTTTTTCTTATGACTTGCTCTATATGTAGCAAGATAGAGCATTTCAACATACGTAAGTGGTCTTACTCTACTTACATCAAATTCCTTATTTCTATTCTTTTGATAAAGTGTTTTAAAATCATCAATGTTTCTGAAAAGATAGATTTCATCATCTAGGTCATACACTAAGAACATATAAAACCATTTATTGTTCACATCTTTAATGATGACTGGTTTATCTCGCATGTGAATATTTTGAAAAAGCGTTATCAAATTGTTACTTGCTTCATCACTTAAGGCTTCAGAAACAGTTGAATCTTTTACATCGATGTATGTAATCTTGTATGTTTTAGGATCGATACCGGCAACACTTGATGATCCTGTACGAAATACTTGCGAATAGAAAAGCGATTTTAATTGATAAATGATAAGAGGTTGATACATTTTAGCAACCTGAAAAACAGGTACTAATGATTCGTTGTATTTTAAATACTGAGGATCGTCTGGAGATTTGCCGCTCATAGGAGAAGCTGTGATGACGTTTCTTGTTCCCCAAATAAGACCACGATGCCCGTAATGTCGTTGACCAAATCCCGGTTTTCCTTCAAGCAATGTTTTACCGTAGTTATAAAGTTCATGTACTTTTAATTGAATATTGTATTTGATGCCATCGTAATATTTGGCAAGAACCGGATTTTCAAGACCTGTTTTGACTTGTTTTGCTACGGCAAGTAATGTCGTATATTTTTTATTGATTTCTTCGACAGCGATACGACCATCAGTTTCTTTAATATCACGAAGACCTGCCGGATACACAAGCATTTTGTTTGTGAAAAGCGTATTGTCTGAAACCATTTTCTTCACGGTTTCGATTTTGGTGTTTCTTGTATGCGAATTCGTTTTATCGTATTCAAGTTCTTTCACATGACTTAAGAAATAACTGTATCCAGTATCGGCACCAGACGTTTCTTTACTGCAAGCATCAAATTGTTTGGTTTTTTCATTCCATACGGCGTATTGTTTTCCTTGTATGATTTCATTGTGTAAAGATTTCAAATCAATGATGTTTTTAAATGCTAAAGGAACAAGAACATCAAAATACAGTGAAATATATCCAAAACGAACAAGACGATCGGAACTTCCGATTTGTCCAAAAATAGTTTCACTAAAAAGACCTTCAGGATGGAGATTGTTTGACGACGGTTCAAAGATAAATGGAGAGGTGACTTCCAAAATCATGTTTTGTTTAATAAACGTATCGACATCCATAGGCCATATATTCGCAGGATCTTTCGGGATCATAAAGTACCTCTTCTCATAAGAGCTTAATGTTTTTATATAGTGTGAGAAACCATGAAAAATGGTATGTTTTTAAGAAAGAGAGGAAGATATGATTCATTTGAATAACTGTAATTGTGCTGAAGAAGAGATGCTTTCACCTATAACAAAAATATACATAGATGTAGAATACATTCAAGATCTTTTAGTGGGAGCGTTGCTTTTACTTTGGAAACAAACAAAAAGTGAATCCGATTATACGTATTTTATTCAACAGCTTCCTTCGTACAACAACAGGCTTACATTTGATACCATGCACTATTTTCCTAAGTGGAAGAATCGTATCGCTACAAATGAATCACTTGATGCTTTTATTCGAAATGAAAAAAACATAAGACAGCTTCTTTTAAACGCACCGTATACGGATGTAGCCTGTTATCTTAAGGATCATCACAAACTTTACAAGGAACAAAACAATCGTTTAGGTGAAAAACATCCTAAACCCATTACCTACAATGTTAATGTTTATCCGTTACCTATAAACGAAGATGTAATTCAATTTTTTCAGTACAGAATGAAAGCTCTTATAGAAGATAATTCAATCATTATTAATGTGTTGTCAAAACCTATCCAATCACTCAATACAGCATTTTTTAAAAATACCTATACTGCGTATATGTATCGTTTTACCGATATGACAACACAAGAATATTCGCCTTGCTACCTTGCTTATTACCATCATCTTGTTTTTAAAAACACTACGGTAGCAACGCCTTTTCGTATCACACTTAAAGAAAGTCTTAAAGACGATCTTGTGTATCGATATACTGAACGACAACTTGAAGAGTCTTGCAGCGCAACGCTTTTAACCATGAGTGTATTTTCAGATTTCAAATTTGTTAATCCTAAAATACACATTAAGACAGAATAAGGATGTGATACATGGCTAGAGATGACGAATTTGATATCGACCAATTTGATAATTTCGAATCTTCGGATTTTGATATCGATTTTGGTGATGTTACTGCTGATACGGAATCGAATAGATCACCTATTACAAAAACCAAGAAAAATATCGCAAGTGGTTTGAAATCAAGTGTTCAAGGTATAGGCAAAGCACTTGATTATCGTATCCGTAATGAGTTTCCGGCAACAAATACTCTTGTTGGACAAGGTATGAAAGCTGCTGGAGATTTGAAGTATCTTTCTTCAAAATTCCAGCAAGACATTCAACCTTCAATTAACGTCATCAAACGTGCAGGAAGACAGCTTTCTCCGAAAATCAAACAAGTTCTTCCAAAAAAGTTTCATGACAAACTTGACAGTATTTTTGCAAGTAGTGATACTCCTGGATATCAACAAGTTAAAGCTGAAGAAGCACGTCAGCAAAATATTGAAGCTCAACTTGGCGCTATCTTTGGTGGACGTTTACAAGATGAACAGCAAGTAACTGAAGAAAAACTTGAAGAAACCAAAGATAAAATCATTGATCGTGCTCTTGAAGACAATAGACATAAAGAATCGTTTAATGTTCTTGATAAAATTCGATTAGCTACTGAGTTTAATGCAAATTTTACAAAAAGTATTTATACAGCATACCTTAAGAAAGATCTTGAACTTAAGTATAAGCATTATTTCGTAGCGCAAGACACTTTAGCGACTACGATGGGTATCGCTAAACTTCTTGAGACGAAACTTGATCAAATCAGACATAACACGGCGCTTCCTGAAATTCAGAAGCTGAAGAAGACGGAAGCTATCAAAGAAGTTATGTCTCAACGATTCAGTGAAAAAGTATACGATCTTGGAAAAACCTTTGTTAATAAAGTTGCTGATAAAATATTCAAACCAGTAACATCTGGTATTCAGATGGGAGCTGATCTTGCCGATACTCTTGTTACAATGGAAGAGATGGCAGATCAATTTGGTCCCAAAAGAACTCCTTTAGAAAAAGCTATAAGTTTTGCTGCTGATAAACTTGGTGGTCGCATTGGTGGAAAATTTGGTAATTATCTTTTTGGTGATGGTAAAACCAAAAAAGGTATTTTGAATGCTCGTGGACAAACGCTTGAAGGTATAAGCCAAAATGCCATGACTCATTTAGGGTTATGGGCACAAAGCAAAAAAGAAGACTACGAATTTTCAAATCCTTTTCTGTCTACGTTATTTGATTTTATTTCTCCCGATGTGTCTCGTGGTGCAGGTTCCATCAAAAACATTCATGTAAATGATCCCTTAGGACCAGCTGTTTACGATAACGCGGCACGTACATCCTTAGTTGAAATCATTCCTGGACTTCTTGCTAAAATTGAAAAAAATACAAAAGAAGCTGTTACAGGACAAAATCAAGAAGAACTTGTTTACGATTACAATACTCGTGATTTTATCACATCTTCGGAATACAAGAAAAACACGATCGATCGTGTTTTTGGTACCAGAGAACAGAATGCGAGAAATTTAGGTGCGGCTGTTGGTGTCTTTCGTGGAGCTTATTCTTATATCAACAAAACAGAAGAGTTGCAAAGTTTTGATGATTTGGTTCCTGAACTTGGGCAGTTTATTGTAAACTCCGGTCTGCAAAAACGTCCCATTAATCTTGGAGCCTTATCAAGATACATCGATGGCATCACTGAAGAAATCGATGATACCTATATCGGTGCCGTAATGAAAGGCATCGAGCACAAAAAAGAACTTGCTGAACTTATTTTAGCTACGATAACGTACGATGATGGTACTATCAATTACGATATCAAGTCGAAGATTGATAGACAAATCATCGACTACATGGGAAAAGATGAATATTTAAATACGCTGCCGAAATATCTTCAAGGGTATGGAACGGCAAGACATCTAAAAGGTATTTTAGATGTTAAAGGTAGCTCTGCTAAAATCAGTGATGATTTTATTCGTGGCGTTTATGGTCGATCGAAAGATCTTGAAACGCATGATCAGATTGAAACATATACCAAATACACTACGGATGATTTAGAAAAACAAGAAGAACGTCTTCTTGATACACCAAAAGAAGTTGCCGGTATTCTTGATTCTTTGTTTGCTGTCGCTCTTAAAGGTGGATATAGTTCTGATACTCGTTCTGGTATTGGTGGAAATATTTCTTTTATTCCAAAAGAAGTTATGACTGAAGCGACTAAATTTGTTACTTCAAGCAAAGCCGCTTCATTTATCAGAAAGAAGATAGAAAACTACAACGAACGTGTTCGTAAATTAAAAGAAGCTGAAAAGAAAAGTCGTCGAGCTATTCCTGAAAAACCGTCGTACGTTTCAAATGTTGTTGATCCGTATGCTGGTGATTTTTATGAAACAGATGCTACACCTGTTCGAAGAAATGTTGGTCGTACAAGAGTTATTCAGCAACAAAGTGCAACGAATACAAGTGACATCAGTAATAGTTTTGCAAGATTTACTGAACGATTTATTGGTGAATACAAAAAAGTCTCTTCAGATCAATATAACAGTTTATCTAAAATAGTAAACAGTATTGCACCAAAGACAACGAATGCTTCAAACGAACCTGTTGTTAAAGCCATTGAACAGTTTGAAAATACATTTAAAGATTATGTCAAAAAGCAGGACAAACATACAGAACTTCTTGAAAAGATTGCCGACATTTCTTCTGAAATGAACGATAAGCTTTTAAACATTGTAGGAAATACTTCAAGTACCATCATGAAGTTATTCCACAAAGGAAAAGCTTTAACAAAAACGGCATTCTCTGCTCTTTGGAATACTGGTTGGGAATTGGCTAAGTTGCCATTCACAACAAAACCTTATTTTTGGACTGCAAGACAAATTGGTAAAGCTGGAAGATTTGCTTGGGAACATGGTGGAAGCCAGACACTTGGTTTTTTAAAAGGATTGCCTGCAAATGCTCTTCGTGCCGGTGTTTATGCTGGACAATTGACAAGAGATGCTATCTCTGGTGTTGGTGGAGCTGTAGGTTCTCTTTATAGAGCTGGAACAGAACTTGTACAATCTGCTAAAAACAGCTACGTTGATCATAAAAACAACATGCGTAGCTGGTTTAATAAGAAAACACAAGGTTTACGTGATAAGTTAAACGCTGTAAAATATACGGATATTTATTTAAAAGGTGAAATCGCTGAAGATAAGATTCTTGTTACAAAACAAAAACAAGAAAGTGAAGAAGGTGTTGTATTTGGTAACGGAAATCGTGTTCTTACATCTTGGGGTATTGATAAACCTGTTTTTGATCCTGAAACAAAACAATGTCTTATTACAAAAGAACAACTTGAAACAGGTATTGTAGATGTCAATGGAGATTCTCTTAATAAAAAAGGTTTGATTAAACAAGGTTTTGGTCTTGTCAAAAAAGTCAGTGGTCTTTTTGGTTCCGGTATTAACAAATTGTTTGGTATAGGTAAAGATCTGCTCGCAGGAAATCCATTATTCAAACTCATGAATCTTGGTATTGATATAGGAGGATCACTTTTTAGAGGTGGAAAAACCTTATTGTCAAGACTTTTTGGTGTCGACACTCCTGCTACAAGAGTGACAAGAGAAGTTATTCAAGAACTTATTACGAAAAGACTTGATGATATTTACACGTTGCTTCAAGGGCGTTTAGGTAAGGAAACCAATCAAAAACCTGTTAACGAACCTATCGAACCTATGAAGTCTTCGTCAACGAAGGAACACGAACGTGCACTTGAAGCTATCAACAAAGCTAAAAGTGAATCTGAAAAAGAAAAAACGAATGCGAAACTTGTTGGACTTCTTGAGAACATTTCTGAAAATACGAAAGAACAGGTTAAAGTTACAAAACGTGGATTTAAGGAATCCATTAAGAAACTTGGTGGAAGTTTACTTGATAAACTTGGCAGTCTTTTAAGCGTGTTTGGTGGTGTATTTGGTTTACTTAAAGATATTGGTGGTGGTCTCTTTTCTTTACTCGGTGGAAAAATGGCTAAAGATTTTCTTGCCAAAGCTTCCGGTAAAGCGATTGATAAAATCGGTGAAATGTTTGGTAAAAAGGGTGCAGCAAAACTTGGTGAATCACTTATTGAAAAAGAAGTTGGTAAAACTGCCGGTAAAGCTGTTGCTAAAACAGCAGCTGAAACAGCTGTTAAAGCAGGAGGTGGCGTTGCTACCAAATCCATAGCTAAAACAGTTGCCAAAACTGCAGGCAAATCCGTTTTGAAAAAACTTGGTGGTGCGGCGTTATCACTTGCTGGTGGTCCTGTCGGATGGGTTGTCGGTGGTGCCATGCTTATAGATACAGCTATGGACGTTTATGGTATCTATAAAGAATTCACTACTGATGAAAATGATCTTATTCACACACGTGCTAAACTTTACGGTATTGATTTAAAAGCTTCTCGTGGAGGTTGGAATCCTTTTGCATCCTCTTATGAATCCATCATGTTGGAACTTGAAGAAAAAACACTTGACGTTATTCGTGGTGAAGAAAAACCTCTTGATAGTGGAGATTTGGAAGATATTGCTGATTGGTTTGGTTTTGATGACGATGATGAAGAACAAGTGAAATATGTTGCTACGTGGTATAGACAGCGATTCATTCCTGTGTTTAATGTGTTCTTATCCATTTTAGATAGCATTCATATAACGTATGAACAAGCTGAAGATTTGGATGGTGATATTGCAAAACAAGTAGCTAAAAAGCTTATTCAAGATACGGCACCCAAATTACAAAGCGTAAAATCACTTGTTCCGAATATGGAAAGTTTTCAAGAATTTAAAAAAATAAAGAAAACTGTTTCCATTGCTAATGTGTCTGATGATGAACGTGTCGCTGCTCGTGATAAAATAAGAAACAATGCTTCCATAACAGGTAGAAGTGATAAATACGGAACATCCACAGCTGACATACTTGCTGCAAACAGAGCCAGTAAAACAACGACAAATACACTGCCTACGACAACTGGCGCTCCGATTACTCGTATCAATACTCCACAAGGTAGTGGTGCGGCATTTACAAATCCTGACACGATGGGATATAATCTTGGATTTGGCGGAGCTTCAATTGATCCTACAGATCCCAAAAATTTACCGAATGCCAAACCAATTGATATAAAGAACATCAATCTTGGTGATGCTGATCCTGAAGAACTTCTTGGTAAACTTTCTGCAAAATACGAATCAAATGGAAACGGTGCCGTTATCGGATACGATAAAAGTGGTGGTACGTCGTATGGCAAATACCAACTTGCTTCTCGTCCCGGTACATTCAAAAGTTTCGTTATGTGGTTTAAAAAATATAACGAAGACGTGTATAACGCTTTTGTTGGCGCTGATCCTGCTGGATGGCAACGGACTGATTTTGGTAATACCGGATCAAGAAATGGCGTTATTCCTACTTTATGGAAAAAGTATTCTTCAGAAGGTGCTATTCCTACACAATTGCAATATAAATTCTTGTTTGACACGCATTACAAACCATTGATGACACGTATTGCTAAAAACTATCCTGATATTTTTACTATTGTAAATGGCTCAACGACATTAAAACAAATGATGTTTTCAACTGCAGTGCAGCATGGTGTCGGTGGAGCTTCGAAACTTATTGCGAAATTGTACAAGCCTGGTATGAGTGCTGAAGAATTTATCAAAGCGCTTTACAATTCTCGTGCAGTTGCTTTTTCAAGTTCTTCTGCTGCTATTCAAGAGTCCGGTAAAAGACGTATGAGTAACGAAGTTAATGATGTTCTTTCATCGTTGCAACAAGAACGTTCCGGTACTCTCAATGGAGAAAATCAAGGTCCTACGACAAACACCAATGTAAATGCCCCTTCGTCATCAAGTAGCGGTAATGAGTATAGACAAGCTTCTGGTGGAGGATATACTGGTTTTAATGTTGGTGGTGGAGGACGTTCGGCACAATCAACAGCATCTTCGAGTTCTTCGTTTAGTCCATCTTCAAGTAGCTATAGTCAGAATCGATACAGTACGACAAATCCTAATGAAACCATACAACAAAAAGTACTTGCTCCTGCTGAAGTTGAAAAACGTCTTGGTGATTTAAGAACACAAAACGGCGTTGATTTAAGTGGTATTGTTCCCAGATTAAAGCAAGCGATGGTCAATCTTAATGCTGAATTTAAAGAACGATTCGGCAAAGATTTGATTATCAAATCCGGTTATCGCAGCTTGCAAAAACAAGCTGCTTTGTATAAAAAGCTTGGTCCAGGAAATGCTGCAAAACCTTCTCCTTATGCTCCACATATCGCAGGACTTGCTTTTGATGGCGATAGCGCACAAATGAATCAGGCTGAAAAAGCCGGTCTTTTGCAAAAGCATGGTCTTTGGCGTCCGTTAAAAAATGGTTTGGGCCGTACCAAACCTGAAGCGTGGCATGTTGAGCTTGAAGGTTCTCGTGATCCAAGATCGTTACGTGTAACTCAAGAAACCATCGCTAAACTTGGTGGTCCCATACCAAATCAACCTGGTGACAGTTCTGAATCTGATATTGAAAAATCTGATAACATTGGTCAGCAAGTAGAAGATGCCGCTAAGAAAACAGAAGACCAAGCTCAAACTACAGCATCTAGTCAATCTGCTGTAGCAGTACAGTCTGAAGATACCTTAACAGGACAAACTTCAGCAACGGCATCTGCGGAAAATACTTCCATTCATTCAAACACACAACAAAGTGGTTATGGAAGTTCTTTGTCTTCAAATACTGCTTCCAGTTATCAGGCACCTTTTGAAACAACTCAAGCAACGTCAAGTATCGCAACGACTGATGATGTCGTTAAAGTACTTACACAAGTGTCACAAATTCTTACAGCTATTGCTTCAAAATTTGATATAGTTATTGATAATCAAAAAGTTGGAAATACGCAGCTTGAAAAGGCTTTAGCAAATGGTGTTACCAATACGACAAGTGAGGAGAAGAAAAATGAAACAACCAAAGCAAATGCACCTAATAACAATCGTGAAGATCCTGTGAATAAAACAAAATCGACAAACACTGTTAATTTAAGGAAACGACCGATTACGTATACAGGAAGCAGTGCTCATTCTTGGGCATAATGCAAAGAAGGAGAGATATCTTTCTACTAAAAGATATCTCTCCTTACATGGAGTTTTGCTATGAAAGATGATGGGGCATGGATTAAACTTCCCTTTGTATTTGAATTAGGTCGCTCGTTTACCAGTCAGTATGAAGTTATGGAATATCTGACTGACAGCAGTACACAAGCTGAACATTTACAATACTCAGGGGATTTTTCAACAAGAACAAGTGCCTATCTTGATAGTTATAAAGAATCAGGTGGGCAGATTTTAACAAGACCAAAACAGGCATCCACTTCTCTTGGTATGAATGATGCCATCAACTGTTATTATGGTTTTTGTGATGATGATGACATCATCCATCCTATTTTACAAGTAGGAACAACAGATGACGGTATGGGAAGAGTGTACTCTGAAACATACGACACTAATCAGCAATTGCTGACACTGACTATGGGTGTTCCTGAATATTGTGGCGTTTTGGAATATTACAGAAAAGCGTTCGATGCTGATTTGGCTAAAGCTGTTAATGATGGATATGCTTCAAGTTGGGGTAAACTCTTTGGTGATATCGTTGGTGGTGCCGTTAAACTTGCTTTCTATGTCGCTACATGGCCTTTGCAATTCTGCGGATTTGTTGTTGATGTACTTAATAGTTTAACCAATCGTGTTACGAAATATTACGATTTTCGTGAAACCATGCCCATGTATTATCGATATGTTGATAGCATACTTGTTCATCTTGCTGTAAACTTGGGTTTTTATCCAAATAGTGATAAGATTCCTGATTTTTTTGAAGGTACTTCTGTTTCTAATACCAATGGTGAACAATTTTCGCAAAGTTATTCCCAAATCGCTTGGTCGAATGGAGATCCATTATCTGATAACGATATTAAAAATGGACTTCCTCAAGCTTTTGAAGATGGTATTTCTATTTTCAATATCTTACAAAAAAGAGATAGAAAATTAAATAGTTTAAATAATGGTAATCCGTATTCCACTATTCCAAGGTCTTATGAAGACTATATGAGTAGAGATTCTGTTTATGGAGATTCCAATTCAGAAGGTTATTTTGATCAATTTAAAGCAAGACTGATTTCAACAATTCAAGGTGCTGATAAATTTATAAGTTTTCGTCTTGATAAAACAACAGATTCTTCTGAAAGTATCGGCAACTCCACTGGCGAATCATCCATATCGCAATTTATCAACAGTAAAGTGTCAGCAGCTCGTGCTATTGATTTTTCAACATCTCAAGGAAAAACAGGTTTTACTGTTATCGATAATGTTGCTGATGCTGTTAAAGGATTTGTTAATGGTGCTCTTGAAACTATCGATTTAACGAATTTGAAAGATGTTTTTCTTCATGGTTCCGGTTATTTGGACTTTCCTGAAGTATGGCAGAATTCTTCTTTTTCAAAGTCATATAACTTTCAAATGACTTTTAGAAGTCCTTATGGTGATCCTGTATCCATTTTTTATTCTTGCTATGTTCCTCTTGCTATGCTTTTGGCTGCAGCGCTTCCAAGAAGTACTGGTAAAAACTCATACACGTCACCATTTCTTGTTAAAGCGTATAGTAAAGGTATGTTTGCTATTCCTCTTGGCATCATTGATAGCATAAGCATTCGTCGCGGTGCTGATGAATTTGGCTGGAATAGAAACCAATTGCCTACGGTTATTGAAGTTTCGTTTACTATTAAAGACTTGTCTCCTATCATGCACATAGCCGCTACTGGCGATGCTTCGTTCTTCCAGGAAGTACTTGGACAAAACTCATCGTTTCAAGAATATCTTTTAACACTGTCTGGTATTGGTTATAACGAACGGTTGCTGTGGCGTAAAAATATTGGTAAGCGGCTTCGTTCCGCTTTTGAAATGCGAAGAAATACTTGGTTTTCACCTATTGCTTATTGGCCACAAGTCATAAGCGATACAACGCTTGGTCGTTTAGCCAGTCAAATAACACCCTATAGCTTATTTACCAATAAATAAGGATATGATTTCATGGCTGTTTATTACAACGGAAGTATTTGCGATGTTCATGGTAGTGGACGAGAAGCCTATCAAATTTTAAACAACGGCAACAAGGTATGGACATACGAATTTGTAGGTGATGGTAACTGGACAGCATGTTCAGCTACCTGCGGAGGCGGAACGCAATATCAAGGAGCTATCTGCAAAAGAAACGATGGCGTTACCAAAACCAATGCTTTTTGTAACGCTGATGGTGTTGCTACACCTACACTGAGCAGACCTTGCAACACCCAAAGTTGCAATAACGTTTCTTGTACTTCTTGCACACTTTCATCTGATGCCAATATTTTAATCGGACAAAAATCTGTTGCCTGGTCTGATGATAATTCTGTAAACTACACATGCTGGTTTGGTAAGACTGGTAATGCATCAACAGCAAGACCGTTATACAGAAATCAAGGTCTTTATTATAAAGCTGTCTGGACAACATACAACTATCATGGAACTTGTCAATGGGGTTTTCAATACAACGGTCAGAACTATAAACTTCCTGTGGTTTGCTTGAATTCTCCTGCAGGTATTGTTTTTTATCCTGCTGACAGTTATGTTTGGAAATGTAGTACGTATGGTGGTGAAGACATTTTCGTTGGTGAAGAAAGTTGGACTCCAAATACGGTTATTTTTAAAATAGGTCATTCTCAAATGGCAACATCACTTGGAGATCAGGATGTATTTTACATAAATGAACAGGCCATGTTCTTTAACTGGATACATTGCAGATGGTCAGGTTCTACTCGTATGGGTTTTGATTTTTACTATTGCGGTACTGGCGGTGACACATTCCTTGGTACTTGTTATTCCAAAAACAATTATTTGTCGGCTTCAAGTGTTTATTCATCGGCATGTTAAAAAACGATACAACTATAAGAAGACTCCATAAAAGGAGTCTTCTTATATGTAATGAATCTTATAGATAAGCACATTTTCATAAGCATGTTTCTTAAAAAGTAGGTGTCGTAATGAGTTTACGTATTCAAAGAAATGAATGGGAACCTTCGATTGTATCTGGTACGGAACGAATGACGTACCCTTCCTTTTTTAAAAAATACAACATATTCAGAAATTCTCAAATCGATAATGTTGGTAAACCTGTTCTTGACAGTATTGAATTTCCGTACAATTCCGTATTCCATCTTCTTGATAATTTTGATAACAAAAACAAAGGATACCCTATTTCGGATATTCCAAATCTTAATGTTCCATTTATTGCCAACGATAAAATCAGAAAATACATTTATCACGTTACCGAACCTATGGTCGTTGGCGAAGATTTGCCTATTCAACTTCCACACGATTATCTTTTTAGAAGTCTGCAACTTCGTCAGAACATCACCAAATTCAGAACCAAAAACAATACAAAATTTAAACATGTAGCTTCACTTGAAAATCTTCCGAAAGAACCTTCAGCGCTTACCATCATCAATCACAATCCTTTGTTCAGAACACGCGTTCGAGGCATCTTGCCGACATTTCGAGCGTTTAATGTTATTTTTGGTTCCATTCTTAATATAGCATCGAAAATTGAAAACAAAGAACAGTTTATTTTTATTCCTCTTGCCAACGAAATGTATAGAAAAACGCAACTTATTCTTGCAGAAAAAGCACTTAACGTGAATACGCTACGAGCAAAAGACAGTTTCCACTATCTTTTCATGGTTAACTGGTTCAACTTTTTAAGCAGTACTTCGCATGGAATGAGTCTTCTTGAAAAATATCCTGAATCGAAATGGAACACAACAACATTTGTTCTTTATTATGGTAATTATGCTCTTTTTTATAAACTGACGGATGTTTTAAATCTCAACATCAATAATCAGGCATATAACAGAATGCTTAACCAGTTCAATAAACTTATTGTGACTGGTATGAGCGCTGCGATGGGCAATGCCGATGAGTTGATTACTTCTATTGGAAATGAACCCAAAACTGATGTAAATACGCCTGAAAAACAAAAGGAACTTGACGATATCGAAGAACAACATATAGAAGAAGTATTCAATAAACTTACTAACAACAAAACAATTAAAGATAACATCCGTAAAGAAGAAACAACTACCGTAGAAAAAGAAAACGATAATAACGATATCATTACAGAAAAATCGAATGTTGTCGAACCTCTTAATGAGGATAATTTTGATATTCCTGAATTTGAAGATGTTGATATTTTTGAAACACCAAGACAAGAAGATATCGAACATATTTTTGGTGCTGCACCAAAAATACCTCTTAAGGATGTATTAAAACCAGTACTTAATGAAGGTGTTATTACTCGTGATGACAAAGATAATTACGAGTCTGTTTCAACAACTATCGAGGAAGATAATAAAGCTGGTCTTATCGAAAAACCAAAACCGTTTTTAACTGGTGAAGCTGTTGCTCTTAGTGGTAAAGCATTTGTTGAAGAACTCGAAACTGAAGTTAATACATTTATCAGTAAAGATGCTACACTTACTGTAAAACAAAAAGAACGTGCCAAACGTTTGGCTATGCAGTATAAGAACATCTCTATCAACAACAAAACAATTCATGAAATTTTAACGGAACCTACCGATCCAACTATCAGCGATTCAAAAGTTGAATCTCTTGATGGTTATGTACCTGATAAGTCCATGTTGAAATCAAGTATCACTGATTTTGATACTTTGTATATGGATAAATTCTTCTATAAAGATTTGGTTGCAAGTGCTATTTCATTTAACAAATACGGTATGTTTTTAACAGATATTTCTGAAGAAACCAAAATCGATCAAATAAATCGTATTCGTGAATTCAAACTTTCGTATGAAGATATCAATGGAAAACATCATACTGTTAAATTTACCATTCCATATGTCAACGAAGATGGAACATGTCTTGTCAATGGTGTACGTTCGTATTTCAAAAAACAGATGATCAATCTTCCTATTTGTAAAATTTCAGAAACTCGTGTATCTCTTGCGTCCAATTACAACAAAACCATCGTTGAACGAAATGTTGCTAAAGCGCATTCGTTTATTTCTTATCTTCAAAAAATCATCAATTTTGCTAATGAACAAACGCAACAAATTCAAGTTCAATATGGTACAACAACATTAGGTGAAATCAGAGTCGGATACGAATATAGTGCAACCGCTCGTCTTTACAAATCACTCTCGTTTAAAAGTAACGACAATGCTGGAACAATCACATTCTGCTTTGATTATAAAAACCGTTTTGAAAACATTCCTGAAAATGTACGTGATAAACTCTTGCATCTTGAAAAAACATACGGCGTTTATCTTGGAAAAAAAGAAGGAAAAGATAATCTTATTTACTTCATGAGTCCTAGTAGTGTTATCAATGCTGTTGATTTTTCAGAAGAAAAACTTATTGGACGAAGCAATCTTATTACGATTTTGATGAACAAATTCAATGTTCAACTGTCTTCTCGCTTGACTGAATGGACTGATATTAAAATTCTTGATAAGAAATTTCCTATTGGATTTTTGTTGTGCTACAAAATGGGACTTAAGAACACGCTTTCTCATTTGAAAGCTCGTTCGATCATCTATCCTACAAGAAGCAGATATCTTACAAATCCTACGGATATCATCATCAAATTTAAAGATAAAGATTTGGTTATTCCAAGATATCCTTTAAAGGTATCTCTTATTTTAGCTGGTTTAACGATGTTTGAAACAAAAAATTATCTCATGGAAGATTTTGAAACACCGGATATTTATTATCAGTTGCTTATCGATGCGGGATATAAAATTAACTATTTAAAAGGTATCGATGATACATTTACATTGTTTATCGATCCCATGACAAGAAACAGACTTATTCAAATGGGTGAACCGACAAATTTTGGAGACTTGCTTATTCGTGCTACAGATATGCTGACGGTTGAAGCACATAAGGAAGCTGCTTCAATGAGTAATCATAGTTTTAGAGGTTATGAACGTTTGAATGCTATTTTGTATAACGAAATGGCTCGTTCTTATAGTAACTACGCAAGAAAGAAAGGTGCTGGTTCCGTATTTTCCATTAATCCCAATGCTGTGTTTCAAAGAATTTTACAAGACCAAGCCATGATGAATGTTGATGAAATCAATCCGATTCATGGCATAAAAACAACAACAGGTTTTACATATACTGGCGTTGGTGGTCGTACACAAGAAGCATTTACTATTCCTGATAGAAGATATCCAAAAGATGCTATCGGTATGATAAGTGAAGCGACACCGGATTCCGGAAACGTTGCTATCGCAGCAACAACAAGTATGAATCCAAAACTTTACAATATTTATGGATTTATCAATACCGATAGTTCAGAAGAATATTTGGAAAAAGAAGTGGAACCAACAAATATGTTGAGTGTCGCTTCGTTACTTATGCCTGCTGCTACGCAAGACGATTGTGATTGAATTTGATTAAATTCAATTAAATTCAATATACACAGTCCCATCAATCAGTAATGGTTGAATGGTACGCTCCTTAATTGCTGGAAAATCCTTAGAGCTACAGTAGCTACAACATAGTGATGAAATAGGCACAAATGTGATACGCTTGAAAATGTCATGGATTGGATAACCAATAGAGGATACTCATGTGTATCTTCGGCAGCCAAGATCCGAACAGGATAAGGTTCAACGACTACGGGTTTGTCGCCGGTACCTGTCAAGTGATGGGGGAACGGGAGCCTCCTTCACGGCTCATTTGCTGTGAAGGATGAAGATATAGTCTGGACATACCAGGAAAGCTGGTAGACGGTGAATTTCACCGAGGACTTTTAGTGACGTTTAAGTCCTTAACACATTCGGGTAAAAGAGCAAACTTCATTTCCATCCAACTTTCTCACATGATGCCGACAACAACAAGTGAAAGTATGCGTATTCGTACAGGCTTTGAAAGAATGATTGCGCATAGATGCAATTCTTTATATGCTTATAGTGCCAAACAAGATGGCAAGGTTATTGATGTTAATGAAGAATTGCAACTTTGTAAAATTGAATACAAAGATGGAAGTAAACACGTATTTTCTTATGGTCTTGATTTTGGCGAATGTTCTGATCTTGTAACGACACAACGAAAAGAATTGACTATAAAGAAAGGTGATATTTTCAAAAAAGACGACATTCTTTGTTACAATCCTCAATTCTTTGAAAAAGATCCTAACAGCAGACAAGTTGATTTTAAAACTGGAGTTATAGCAACAGTTGCTATTATGGAAACGGCAGGAACGTTTGAAGATTCGAATGTCATTACAAAAGAACTTGGTGATAAACTCTCTATTGAACCTGTACAAGTTCGTACCATTACATTAAATTGCGATACATTCATTCATAAGGCATTAACTGTTGGTGATGAAGTTGACATCAACGATTATCTCATGGTTTTTGAAAATGCAAGTGTTGCTGATTTGTCTGGTGTAAGTCAAGATGAAGATACGTTAAATTATCTTGCCAAATTAAACCGTGTAACTCCGAAAGCTAAATTTGCTGGCAAAATCGTAAAGATGGAAGCTTTTTATGGGTGTGCGTTTAGTGGCATGCATCCAACATTAGCAAAACTTGTTCGTTCCATTATCAAATTTCAGAATGATAGAAATAAATTCAGTTCCGACACAAATACTGGAAATGAATATGCTCCGAGTGAACCACTTCCTAAAGGAAGCAAAATTAAAGGTACCAAAATAGACGAGAATACTATCGTCATCAATTACTACATTCAGGAAAAAATTTCCAATAGTGTTGGTGACAAATTGGTGTTCGATTCGTCTTTAAAATCTGTTACAGCTGAAGTTTTGGAAACACCTCTTGAAACGGAATCCGGTAGAAAAGTTGACGCTCTTTTTAGTGGAACGTCTATTTCAAACCGTATCGTGTGTTCTCCTATCATTGTAGGTATTGGTGAACAGATTGTTCAAAAGATTGAAGAAAATATAGTCGATATGTATTTTAATTAAAAGAAAGAGATCCAAGATAAGGGTACCCCCAATGGGGGTACCCTTATCTTGAATTTCATTGGGTTATAGGTATATATTACTTTGATGTGTTACGATCTCGTAACATATAACCTATAACAATTAAGGAGAGTCTTTATGAACATTGTTCATAATATTAAGACTGTCTGTGTAGTGGTATGCAAAAATCCTAAACTTCTGTTCAACTCTCTTGAACGGAAAACTGCTGTTTTGCAATATCTTCTTCATGAAATGAAGAATCGTGTGAACAGAATGAATGCGCTTATGGATATGGTACCTGTTACGGTTCGTCAACAATAAAAACATGTGACATAAGCTACGGGTAGGAAAATCCTACCCGTAGTATTTTGTATAAATGTGTAACTTATAACCTTAACCGTTTTTTTTTTATGTGTGTACAATTTACCTAAACTTCAATTGTGTGCAACCTTAACTTTTTGGAGAAACGATATGAAAAAACCTAAAACAATAAACGGGATAATCTTAAGAAAACTCCGTCAGGAATCAAAACTGACTCAGAACACATTAGCTGGTTTTGTCGACCGATCAGCAACATATATCAGTTATCTTGAATGTGGCAAAATTCCATTAACGCCTTACATAAAACGTAGGCTTGTGGAAATATTTGGTAACCGGGCACAAAAACTTCAGGAGGGATACAAATAACAATGAACAACAAAAACACCATCACTATCGAATGCTTAAAAAGGCATCCTGAACTGGCTATCTTTCTTCATAAGAAATTATGGAACTGGTTAGCCGATAACCCCAACAAGTGGAATGCCGATTGGCCGCTTTGGAAAACGAATGGCGGATGCGTTGAAATGATGATAGGTTATGACGTTATCTGCAGCCAAACGCCTGGAGTTTGCGAAAACTGCATGCTTAAGTGGTCAAACCATCCTGACGGCAATTGCTTTAAGCTGAGTCCGTCGCAGCCTCATAGCGGATTGCGTTACAGATATATGCACACACGCAATCCCTTAAAACGCAAACAGCTTGCACAAGCCATTGCCAACCTTCCGCTTAAAAACAAATAAATAACATATAGAGTACCAAGGGTTTAACCCTTGGTACTCTATTAAATAAAACACGTCATTTTTTTTTGATTGTGTAACTATTGTTCTTGAAGTTTTAACATTCTACCAAGAAGCCTTCTTAGATGACCAACATCTTCAAGCATGTAAATCATAAGAAATCTGGCATTAAGGACGGTTAGCGTTTGAAGACGTTTCATTCTGATTTTAGCAGCTTCTGCAGGAAGAACCATATCGTCATCGTAATGTGTGGAACGAAGTCTATCTAAAAACAATTTGAATTTGGTACTGTTATACACGGAAACATCTGTTCCAAAAAGACCTTTCACATAGCGATAATATTTATCACTAATACTTTCAAACGCACTTGAAAATTTCAAGATATCGTTTACGGAATAACCAAGTTCTCCAAGCGTTTTACCATCGTTTTTCGGATTGTAAAGACGTTTTTTAGCATGAAGAAAATCGGTAAGATCGAGTCGTTCAAGATTACCACGTTCATATACCGTCATGTGTTTCTCAATAAATTTTAAAATATTCGAAATCGGTTTACCGATATCTTCGATGTTTTTAACAGGTTCATTAACGATTGTTGATGTTTGCGCATAAGCTTCAACAATCATTTGGTACATTTGTGTTCTGGCTGTAAGTTCTGCATAACTTGGAAATTTGTTGATGACTATTTGTTTAAACTCTTGCGCATCGATTTTTCCAAGCTGAAGAGAACTAAGTCTTCTTGAAACAAGAAGATTTTGTGCATCAAGAAGTTTGGCAGCTTTAATCGATCCTTCAACGAATTTTTCACAGAGACTGTTGAGTCTATCAGATACTCGTTTGACAAAACTCATAAGTTCCATAGTTGCAGCACGTTCTGCTGCAATTTTAAGTTCTCTTGTCGAATAAGCACGAGTACTTAATTGATGATACAATGCAATTTTTTTATTGAGATTCTCTTCAGAAACAGCAAGATCATCTTCAGCTTCTTTTGTGTCGTTATCTTCACCAGTAATATCAACGATGATTTCTTCAGATGTATTGTCTATTTTAGCGTCAACTTCTTCCGAAGAAGAGTGTAACAGTTTAAAATATTCGTTTTTCGTATACAACTTAGTCTTCATTAGTAGATACTCCTTCTACGCATCTTTCAAAGATATTAGCCACCTTAAGAGCGTCTACCAGTATATCGTTGGTGACTACATAAATAGCTTTAATAAAATGACTCATCCACCAAAGACGAGCTGTTTTGATTTGTATATTGTGACGCATCGATTCGATTTGATCTTCACTCATTGTATCTTCAGCTTTGGAAATCATTTGCTCGTAATCACTGAGTTTATCAGCACAAGCAATGAATCTTTTAATCATCGATTCCGTATATGTTTTTGATGCGTAGTTGGAGAATTTGGCAATACTTCTTACAATATCTAAAATATCTGTTGGTGTATAACCCAATGTTTCAAGTGTTTTCGTCACTCTTGCTTTGTCATACGTTTTAAGAGGAGCTTTTAAAAGCGCATATCTATCAGCATCAAAACCAATTTTTGACATATCGCTATATGCATTGATAAATTCAGGTGTTCTCCAGTCTTCAGAGTCACGTTTAACAGGATGATTGAAAATACTTTCAATATTGTTTAAAACACTATATACAGATAAAGCTGCACTGACTCGATCTTTTAATACCTGACAGGGTACAATATGTGTTTTGTATTTGAGAAATTTAGTTTCGTTTACTTCACCAACACGTTGTTCCATCATCTTAAGTCGTTTATTGATGAGCGAATCATATCTACGAAAGATGTTTTCTGTCAATTGCCGTAACGATAAAAACAAACGGCTGATAAGTTTACCTAATTTTCGACCGACAAAACCCAAGGTGCTTTTAGCTATATTGAATGTTCCGTGTGCAATATCGGCAATGATTCCTTCTTCGCCATAAGAAGGAATAAGTCCAAGCGTCATTTGTAGATCTGTATAAAGATACATAAGTTCTTTTTCATTAATATCGTCATCTACATACATTTTACTTAAATGGTGCATAATTCTTTCCTTATTGTCTATGTGACGGCTATCTTGAAGTCCTATACGATAATAAAATTAAATCATGTTATGCAATACTATAAAAACAATTCAAGCTTCCTTAAAGGAGTTTTTATGTCTTTTAACACTTCGTTAAATGCCGGAAATATGCTTTCTCATGCCCTTACATATTTTATTGTTCGGACTGCAATCAATGGTATCGCAGAAAATCGTACGGTTGATGAAATGAAGATTCACAATACCGTTATCGATTCTATCAATAAGAATTTTGGACTTATTGAATGCAAGCATCCCAATGATCATCATCACCATGTTAAACTTATCAATGTACAATAACAAAAACAAGGAGAATTGGAATGCTTATTCAAGATATTGCAACAGTTACATTTGAAAATACCGATACGCAATTTCGTGAAAATACAACACTTGGCGCTTTAGCTAGAAAAATCCAAACAGCTGTTGCTTTAAAAATTCCGGCTGATATCAAAAAAGAAGACATCAATACTATTTTCATGCGTAGTCTTGATGAATATTTATCAAGTGATGAAGGAAGCAGTGATCTTGGTCATCTTCAAGATTTTGCATTGAAACTTTGTGGAAGCTTTAATGAATCTTTCATCACTTTAAAAACAAGAGTGAAAGATGAAGTTGATTCCATTTCGCAGTCCGTCTTTAAACGAGCTGACGAATTGGTGTCTTCCGCTACTGGGTATCATCAATTAAACGGTGAACTTGTTCCTGCTGAACACGTTTTTGAAGTCATCAAATTTGACATTCATGACGATATCGAACAATTGGTTGTTGAGCTTGCTGATAAATATCAAATCGCATCAAAAGAAATCACACCTGCTACTTTAAAATATTTCATCAACAAAATTCATGCTGAAGCGGATGCTAATTTAAGTGAAGATGTCGTTGAAGATATTGCTGAATTTATCTACGCAAAACGTTTTAGCGATTCCGATTTCGATGCACCAACAAAAGCACGAATTCATGATTACCTTAGAGCTTTTGTTTATAGCGTTTCAACTCCTAACGGTTTTGAACGTTTGAAAGCTGAACTTTTTGGTAAAAACATCATGAAAGGATTTATTGGTTATGAAGATCTCGAAAATTGTTTAAAATTTCTTGATATCACACCTATCCTTGATGATTTGGCAGATTCCAATATTGTTGTTTCTGAAACAAGCATCGATGCGCTTAACACGAATTTTAAAGCTATCGATGAATTAAAAAAATGTGTTGCTATTGTTTTTGCTTTAGCTGATGAAAAATATAAAGGGACTTTGGTCATTGGGCCGAATCTTATTAACAAACAGGAACTTGAAAACTTTAAAGAACTTGGAGGTTCTTTAAAGGATATCAGTGATTACCTTCGTCTCAGACACAACTCGAATCCGAACGATGTTCTTCATCACACGGTGTCTTCAGCAGCATTTCCTATTAATGGTATTTCCACTAAGGAAATCTTTTCAAATATCGGCAACATTCAATCGGAACTTATGCGAGCTGAAAGCCAAATCAAAACACAACTTTCCAATATCAAACACGAAAGCGCCAAACGAGCTTTTACAGAAATTCTTTCAGCATATGTCAATGACGTTGCAAGAAATTGTCCTGAAATGATTCCTCAAGGTTACGGAATAAATGACTTTGTTTACAGAACAACAAAAATGATTAAGCATCATGCCGAAAATCTGATTCGTACAGAAACAAGCAACATCGAAGATGCTGTTTATTCGTTCTATTTGAGATTGTGGTATGAAGATTCTTTAGTGTCTACCATCTACTACAAACTTGGTGCCGAAGCTATTGCTTATCTCGAAACAGGTGGAGTTATGAATGACGATGTAGCAAGTTATCTTAATGTTGTCGTCATGTCGGATATTCTTACGGCATTCATTGCTGATAATTTTATTGAACCCATGCATGCATAATCACTTGATACCTGAGGAATTCCTCAGGTATCAAGTATAGTTCGCTGTTGTTTTTTTTTTATGTATTTGGTCTATTTCAATGTAACTTTACAGATATATTACTTCGATGTAGGTAGTTATCTATCTTATTAACCTTTTATATTGTAACGAAAAGGAGCTTTGTTAAAATGTCATTTGAAATTGATCCTGATTTTATTACTGAAGAATTGGCAAACGATATTGCTACCCTACTTCGTATCTATGCTAAACTTAGAATGGAAGGAAAAGCACTGCCTGATACTTTGTTTACACCTACTGTCGATCAATTGAAAGATTTCTTTAAAGAAATAGACAAGTATGTTCAACTAGTGATTACTTCCAAATGTCACGAATTGGTTAAGAACCGTTATGGTTTTGTTCAAATAATCCCTGTTCCGTGGACTAGTCCACGGGTTCGTATTGAATTGTTTACTACTTCATACCGTAGTATTCTTTCATTGATAGTGCCGTATCGTGAATGTTGAAAATTCGATAACGAAATATTTTTTAACAGAAATGTTTAACACTATGTTAATAACTTTTATAATGAGGAGTAGAAAATGAACCAAAAAGGAACCAGTGCGCTTGTTGCGGTTATTCTTACCGCATTGGTAACATCAGGATGCTCCGACGATAATGAAGACAATTATTATCGTAATCAAGTTCTTCAAAATCATCCACAGCAATCGCAGCAAAATCAAGGACAGATAGCTGGATACACTGAAGACGGCAGACCTATCATCATTAATCAACAACCACAAAACAACAACAGTGGTTTTACTGATATGGCTACCGGCATGGCTATTGGTGCTGGAGCTGCCATGCTTTACAACAATTATCAAAACGATAAAGATCGTGATTACGATCGTCGTGGTGGTAATTACGTTCCACCTGCAAATTACGGTACAAACACTAACACCGCTGCAACAGCCGGTGCTGCTGCTGTCAACTCCAATCCGATTCGTGCAACAAACAGCGATCCTGCTGTGACACCATCCACGACAACACCTAAATCGTCTGCCGTTACGGGAAGTTCACCTACAACGTCTTCTCGTACTGGTACTGTCATTTCTCGTGGAAGTTCTTTTGGTTCTGGAAGTTTAGGAGCTTAAATCATGTCTGTACGCTACACGACGCTTAAGGAAATCCCGGATTACGTTTATCAAAATCTTAATTATCCTCATGAAGGAAAATGCTCCGACATTGTTCTTCTTAGTCGTTTGGAATGTGATGCTTATTACGAAGCGGCTTATGAATGTTTCAAAATGCTTGACATTGCGGCAGAATACGTCATTGAACACAATAAATTGTCCGATATGGGTATTCCTGAATTTATGCACGACATTATCAAAAAGACATACAACGCTGCTGATGAACATCCGCATATGCTTGGTCGATTTGATTTTGCTGGTGGTATCGATGGAGAACCAATCAAACTTATTGAGTTTAATGCCGATACGCCGTTTTCCATTTTTGAAACAGCTGTTGTGCAATATGCACTTTGTAAAGCTGCCGGACTTGACCCTGATAACAACCAATACAATACCATTTATGAAGAACTCATTGCGTTTTTCAAGTATTTAAAAGAAGTGTATCCAGAAATGGATACCGTTTATTTCACAAGTCACAACGATGGTGAAGATGAACTCAACACTTCCGTTATTATGGAAACGGCACAAGCTGCAGGACTTGTAACAACATATAAACATTGGACGGATATAGCTGTTGATGATCGTTACAACATTGTTGGTATTGAAGGTATTGAAGTAGTCTACACCGGTGGACAACTTTTCCATATAACGGATATTGAACATCTTGTTAAAATGGTTCCTTGGGATCTTATTTGTACGTATGACGAACAATCCATTGCGTCTGCAAAAGACATTGTCAATAGTTTAAATCTTCGTAGTGATACGACGATTTCAAATCCGCCGTATGCGATGCTTTATCAAAGTAAAGCATTGTTGTCTGTCATGTACGAACTTTTCCCAAAATCAAAGTATCTTTTACAATCTCATATCGTCAAAGATGCTGATGATAAGCTTAAAGGTTCTTCGTATGTATTAAAACCGATATTCGGTCGTGAAGGCCAAAACATCGTTGTGGTAAAAGATAATGAAATCGTTGAACAAACTGACGGATATTACGATGAAAAAAGAGTGCAATGTATTTGTCAGGAACTGACAACGTTTCCTAAGGACGATAAAAACAGGTACTATCAAGCTGGTGTATTCATTTCTAGAGAAACACCGTGCGGTATCGGTTTTAGACGTTCCGAACCTGATAAGAATATTATCACAACCGATAGTGATTTGTGCGGGCACATTATCGATCGTGATTCCTGATTCTCACTAACGTTATAACCATAGCGTGAGGAAATTTCCTCACGCTATTTAAAAAGGAACTTTCATTATGTCTGATATCACATCTTGGGATACTCCGGTTCTTGAATTCAAGCCTGCTTTATATTTGCCGAGTCGTTTTAAGCAGTTGTGTTATTGTAAAGAAGATTTTTTACAAGTACAAAACCAACTCATGTTGTTTTTCGCAAGATGTTCTCAAAACGATATGCTTCACATTCGGTATAAATTTCAAAAATATTCGAACATGTTACCAGGTAGTCAGTATCTGACATATCAGCGTATGCCAGACAATCCTGAAAGATTGCTTTTTTCTATTTATATAAAATTAACGACCGATTTTCGTTTACATTACGGTAGTGTCTATTTGAAAAAGGATTTTCTCAATGCTCCTCTTGCAAGATACGGAGTTACAACAATATTGCCATCCAAGAGTTCAGTATTTGATGTAGTACTAATTCATGAATGCGCCCGTTTCATTCAAGAATACTGTTTTATACCAGTAGCAAACGAACAACTTCCTTTTGTATACAAATCAGTAATGAACATCGTCCTTTCGAACTATCCTTCAGATATATGCGAAATAACTGTGGTGCCCAAAATAATTAAAAATAACAAAATACAAATGTCCGTATCTAAAATCAGTAAAGACAACGAAATCAACTTCGTTGTTATGATTGAACAAAAGGTAAGTTCATGTCGGTAGTAGTATCTCAAATCGTACAATGGTCGATACTTATCATGTTTTCCGTTATGACGGAAAGATATTTCAAACTTGCTAAAAGTTTGGCATTTGTTATCCAGTATCTTCCGCACATCTTACACATCAAACGATACAAAGAACCACAAAAACCTTTTCTACCGTTATTGCTTGTTTGTGAATTTCTTACTGTTTTTGTGTACATGGAATGTTTTGTTCGTTTTTCACAATTCATTCGTCCCTATCTCTCTTTATTGACTATAAGGTAAAATGCTTATGAATGTGTACGTAAAACGATTTACGAAAACGGATGATTTAGGAAGACCTGTTATTCCAACCATCGATGATTGGGATAATGCTGAAACAGAAGTTGTTTCCCTTGCTCCTTATACGGAAATGAAATTGTCACCAAATGGAAAAACCATTTTTGTACCATCCGGACAAAGTGTAAGAAAGCCTTTATATGTGTTCGATAAAGAAGCATCAATAGCTGTAGAAGTGGAAATTTGTCCTGTATGCCAGTTGTTGTTTATGGAATCACAAACAGTACGAGTTCCTCTTAAAGAACCAAATCGTTCTGTCAAAGGAAACTTTTGTCACAATTGTTGTACTGTGGAACATTTGGATATCGAACTTATTGAACACGTACAAAAAAGAGGTCTTCGTAGTGTTAACTATAACACAGGAGATCTTTACAAACTCATGTTAAAAGTTCATAACGATCTTACAAAAGCTACTTTTGTCATTGATAAAGATAATGTGGTTACTGTATCTGGTTATCGAAAAATAAAAATACTTTCAAGGTATGAAGAAGTAACTCAGTAAAGATAAGATGTTTTATCAGGAGATGTCCCATATAAAGGGACATCTCCTATTTATCAATATTGTCTTTGTTTTTTTTTATCGAGCAACAAATTCCACATTCAACGCTTTTCGTACATCGTAAGTATTATTTTTCGTAAGATACAATTCTTGTGCTACAGAAGGTTGAACAGAATCGTCAACAATAGAAATGGTCTGTAAATCAATGGCATTATCAATACCGAGAATATCGACACTTGTAACATAGGAAATCTGATCTTTGATCATGTTGCCAATTTCGACCAAAGAAATATTTTTTGAAGAAATTTCTTCTTCAATAAGTTTAATGGCTGCATTCTTAATGGCATCACGAAGACTTAAGTCATCAATAACCTGAGCTTCAACATGGAATTTCATTTTAAACGACATGTTGATAGGTAGCGTCATTTCGATGTTATCGCCAATATTAAACAATGCCGTACCCATAGTACGAATAGGTCTAAAATAGACACGTTCGTATTCACTGATTTCAGCCTGCGATTCACGAATAAATTCAAAGTATGTTTCTAAAATCTCAGATAATGTTGTTCTATATGTTTTATGAATCGGATTTTCACTTATCCAAACTTTAGCATCGACTTGCATGGTTTGTACAAGATATTTCTTAATACGACTCTTTAAAATGATAGGCTGTCCGTATTCGTCTCTAATGATGTCTCCAGCTTTATGTTTATACTGGATAACACCAAGTTCATTACGAACAATATCTCCACGAGTATGTACAATAGTTAGTTTTAATTTTTTCTCACCAGTTTCATCAGTAACAACTTCTGTAACAGGATCGCCATTATCATCCGTTAAATACACATCATGCTCGTATGTCATAGGTTCATCGATTTCATACCGAGCATATTCTTCATTTGTCCAACTTAAATTGATATTGTTATAAATAACATCATCAAGAGCATAACCCAATTTGATGGTCATAGACTGACGAAGCAGTACCATGTTGTCTTCTTGATACTTTGGAGGAACACCTTCAAAAAATTCAGGTTCCGTATATCCTTCATTGAAATTGGAACTTCTCACCATAAAAACAATATAGTACGTGTTTTCCATATCGACAAGGTGATCCCAATCATTTTCGTAATCTTTAAACGTGGTAATATTGAGTTTATGATTTCTATTGATGTAATAATCCGTACCAATAGTAAACGAATAAAGACTGTTGTCACCCAAATCACTTACATAAGTAGCTTGTGTTCCAATAAAAATACCATCAATAGATTCTGTATAGACCCAAACAAGAATATCATCTTCGACAACAGATTGAACGTCTTTACTTTTATTGACAAGTAAGTGAACCGTATATCCATTCGATCCTTCTTCATCGTGTGTGATGGTACCGGATACGGCGATCATCTGAGGCGTTACTGTCGTATTTTCTTTCTGGAATAAAAAGTCTTTGATTTCCGGATTGTTTAAATTATACGAAGTCATTTTTGGATACTGCGAATCCGGAATGAGTCGCATATGAAAAGGTGACTTGGTATACAAAGTACTGTTCATTTCCGTAACGACAGCTTCTTTTTCAAGTTCATTCAACATCTGAAGATCCGTATCCGTTACAGGATAACAACAATCTTCAGAAGTAGAATATTTGTAAAGTGTTGAAGGAAGTACGGTTAGTGTACCATCAAGATTCTTTTTAATGGTAGAACATGTTTCAGGGCTTTCTTCTGTAAGATAAATAGGAGCCGTCATGACAGGAATAACGCTTCCTGTACTATCGGCCATTGTTTTATAACTAAAATACGTGATATTCGTCAAATCATCTTTATACCGAACAATACGAAAACCGGAATTTTCATAATAGTTTTCTAAATCAGCAGGAGTCACCAAAACAGTTGTATGGAGTGAGTTATTAAGAATACGTCGACGTAAATCAAGAAATCCGTATCCGTCAGATCCACCTTCAAGTTTCGTAGAACGTGGTACGATGAAGTTTGGTTGTCCGATTGGTGATTTGGCAAGAACTTTGGAATATTTGTTTGAACTTTTTTCAATATTGAAATCAATATTCATTAAAGAAGGATCGATGCCGGAAATATCATCAGTGATGTTTCCTTTTGTTGTATATAACTCAATATAAAGCTTTAAACCAAGCATGTTGGTATCAAAGTAAATCTGAGGAATATGAATGGAGAATTTGTTTACTTCAGGTTCCACAGTAAGTCTTGCTGTAACAGTATAAGGGTCATATACAGATTTTGCAAGCGTTTGAGCAAGTTCATGCATAACGCCATTTTTTTCTGTAAACAAACGAACAGCGTAAAATTTATCTTTATAAGGATATTTTTTAGAAAAACCATGACCAGCAACAAGAACTTCTGTTGTTCTTGTACATGTAAATTGATGCGCTTCAAAATCCATCTGAATCATGTGCACACCAATATGCTGATATTCACCAAAACTTACAAGGTTATGCGTCATTCCTTGTAAAGGATTCGTTTGACTTAAATCGTAGGTTATACGAGGTGCACCGGTTTTCTTATTAATAATGATGTCGATAGGATAGTGAATGCCAAAATCAAAGTTACCTAATTTAAATTGTGTTTCTTTTGGAATCGTAATTTTTTTCGATGATTCGTTATAATCAAGAGCATTATCAAGAAGATATTGTTTGTTTAAGTTAAGCTGCAGTGTAGCTCTACTTGGTTTTGAAAAAAGATTGACATAATCGTAATCGGACATGCTTTTATACAAATCTTCACTTGTTTGAGCAAGCATAGGGTTTTGAGATGCAATGGCATTTTCACTTGCAAAAGCATATCCTGCTGTAAGAGCAACACCCATTTCAATAACATGCATAGCAACATCATTAGGGTCTTGTAGAACAATCTCATTGTTGAAACGTTTCTCGATATCTTCTATAACCTTTTGCTGCAATATATTCGGATCTTTCATAAGTTCCAAAGATGAAATATCCATGTTTATAAAACTCCTTTTTGATTATCTTGTAAACTGTCTGGTAAGCTGTTGTGCTCTTTGATTGTACGTCGCATTGATTTGTTCTAGTTCTGCTTGTGATTCACGTAAAAGAGTTGTTGCTGAAGTTTTGATTTCATCAGGTGTTACAAAGAAGACAAGTCGTGGTCCAGCATTTGTTGCAACTATATAAGGAAGTCCTGTGTAGTTATCAGAAGCATTGGTTCCAGACATGATGACACCAGAATTTGTGCGTTCCGCTTCTGTTCGAGCGCCAAAATAATTTTTAATGGCAGGACAATATTTTTCTGTAAGCATGTTGAATTCTTGAATAGCAATGGGATCATTTGGTTTTCCAGGAACAACGCAACGAAACGTTACCGTGAAATTTTTACATGCTTCAACCCAATATTCGGAACGAGACATATCAAACATTGCACCAGTTGGTAAGTTAATGGGAAAACAGCCTGTGTATTTATACCATCCATATACGTAACGTCTGCTTGGATCAAGAAGTAAACGATAAATGGAAACCGTATAATCAAGTCTTCGTTTTTCGATGTAATGCTGATGCGGAATAAGTTCTCCAGTTGTTACTCTTTCTATATATTCCATCCAGTATTGAAAAATGGCCATAACAGGGCCACCTTGCGGATCGACAAACGTAAGCTGTAAATCAATCGGTTTTTTATTTCCATCAGAACCAATGGCATGCGAATAACTTTCAGAATAAAAACCACCAGTTGATGTATATGTTTCAATGGTTTTTGCCGGAGAACCTGATATATCTGAGAGCGTATTGCCTAAAATATTGAACCACGGTGATGTCGCTTTTAAAAACGGACAACGTTTAACAAGATCTCCATAGTACATTTTACGAGAATAACCATCTAAACTTGCTCTAATGGCAAATTGTATCATTGTTGGATCGAATGTATCGAGCATCGATAAAAATCGATTCATACGTAAATTTAAGGAATTCAAGTTAAGCTGCGGTCTTGAAATAAAAACAAGACCAGAAGATACTTTATTTGGTGTGTACAATCTCGATCCGTACCTATCAATTTCAGCCCATGTTTTTTCAAAAATGCTTTCAGCAGAACCAAAACCAGAATATTGATAAGAATTTTCTAATGCACTGCTCAATATTTTTGCAAGATAGGAACTGATTTGCGATTGTCGCATATTTTCATTGCTTTCAAGCAGTTGAGCTAAAGCATTATCCATGTATGTTTGTGACATTGTACCACCTCATTTTAAGCTTTCCAAAAAAGCTATAATATAGAATTTCCAGGCTCTTTGTCGCCTAACCATAAAAGGAGTCGTACATTCATGATTCTCGATATTTTAACTGATAAAAACGGCAATATCGACTTCAGTCAACTTATTGATGTTGTAAGAAACGTTGAAGACAGATTTTCTCCAAGTATTACAAAATACCTTAAGAGAAGTTTTATTTCTTCTCGTGTATTTATCCAAAGAAGTTGTGCTGAAGAAGAAATCCTTCCTACACTTTTGCAGAGTTTGAATAGTCTTTATGTATCTATGGTATTTGCCGCCATATCGAGCAATCAATATGTCGACAAAGCAAGAACTGTTCGTGATCTCATGAGTATCGTGGCTACTGAACGTTACAATCAACCTTATATTCCTGTAGAAACTGTTTTACCAAGTCTTGAAAAATTTAGTGGCAGCATCCGTCCAAAATACGATGCATTAAGTCCATCTCAAGCTCAAGTCAATCAGAATACCAATGCTCAGATTATCGACACGTATGTTAAGGAATTGAATCTCGTTGTTGGTCGTCTTGTAGATATGGAGTTTAATGTAGGTGGCGATCCAAGAAACAAAATGAAAATTCAGATGATGGTTCAACTTTTCCCAACATTCATTTCTGATTCTGTTATGGGGGAATTTTTCGCCGTCAACTTTAAACCTGATATGCTGAAACGTTGGTATCAAGTAACTGCTGGTGAAATCAGTTTTATAAAAGACTTTTTATTCGAACTTGATTTACTTGAAAAAAGAGATAAAGCCATCAGACAAGATAAGACTGGTGAACTTTCTGAAATGATGGAAAGACAACAATCCAATCTGTGGAAATATATCAAAAAAGTTATTGGTTATCAGAAAGAACGTCAGAATATCGCCTCAACCGTACAAATTTTCAACAAATATTCTTTTGACAAATTTTGTCATGATGCACATTGTGATTTCAAACGAGTCGATAACAGAAATAAATACATGAACAAAACAATGTCCATGATTGTTGCTGTTATTGATTCCGATTACAACAAGGTTGATTTGTATTATTCTGGTCTTGACAATAGAGGGGAATACAATTTCAATCAGATAAAAAATTTGGCTGAGAACAAACAATACGATCTTTCTCAAGTTATGAAAGCATTTGCAAACACATCTGCTCCCAGATTTTAACGAAAAGGACGTATCATGGAAGTATTCAAGACTATAGAACAATCGCTTTTTTCTCTCATTAAAGATAAAATCAAATTGAACAGTTTGCGAAAAGATCAAGTGCGTGAAATTATCAGCATGGAAAAAGACATGTTGAAATCGCTTTCAGTTGCTCTTGGTTCTTATGACAAAACAAGTATGGAATTTCTTACAAGAAAATATTACGCTGCTGCCAAACCTGCTACAAAAGACAGTATCGACTACATTATTCCCGGTATGCGTCGTAAACTTAACGCCAAAGCAAGAAGTCTTGAAGAAGCAAAAACTTTTGGTGCTGCGGAAAAAGCTGTAAATACATACATGACTATTCTTTCCGATATTGAAAAAAATCTTGATACTTTGTTTGAAAAAGAAGAAATCACACTTTACGAAAGCAAATTGTCGAATCTCATGATTCTTGGTATGCTTCGTGAAGCTGATATTGTCGTCAACTACACAAGCTATTTATACACGTATTTTAGTGACACGATTGCCAATAAGAAAGATACTATCATTGGATATCGCAGAAAGTACTTGATTGAAAACTATGAAAAATATTTGAATATTTTGGATTTTGTTTGCAATAAGGAAGGCAATTACAGATATCTGCAAGATATCGATTCGGTTAAAAGAAAAAATGCCGACCTTATTCTTTACGCGAATAACAATTCGTTTTTCAATGTTTTAAACATTCGTGCGTTTGATCTTAACCATATGTTTCATTTGAAATATGGTGTTTTTGGTTTTAATTTCTTTACCTTTATTCTTTCTTTATTCAACGATTGGCGACATACGCAATATCAGAAAAAGAAAGATTTAAAAGAATGGTTAGAATTTCACAATGCCAGATTAAAACAAGAACTTCGTGATACAGATCCCAACTCTCCTGAATATGCACGACTTACAAAAGTCATCAATGCTTACGATATGAAGATTACCGATCTTGACAAAAAGATTCGTGACTATGAGGAGGGTAAGTAAACGATGAGTTTAATCAATGTTTTTTCAAATTCCGCCAGCGACATCAATCTGGACGATATTTTCGTCATGGATGTTTTAGGTAAAAAATTCCAATCACCCTATTATTCACAGTATCCTTTTGTACTTTCCGCTATCGATTTGCTTCGTGAAGTTCATACGGAATCCGTTACGGCTGAACTTGGTTATATGTACGCTTTGGAAGCTGAAGATGTAGTATTGCCTCCTGATAGAAAAGATTTGCAATACGAATACGCTTTCAACAGAGCTAAAACGATTCAATTAAAGACAGCTACCAACGTGATGAATCTTATCACTATTTTAACAAAACCTTTAACACGTTCTTATACTGACAATTTTAAATACAGTATTAACTTGCCGAATCATTTTTGTGATATGCTTTGTGAAATAGAAAAAACAAAATTCATCACAGATGACGATTTCAAATCTTTAGCACTTATGGTACATGCTACCTTGAGTGGTATGACGGCAACAGATGCAAGTGACATGTCAGATGATTTGAATACAAAGCGTATGTGTCTTAAACGTGTTCTTGAGATTCTTGTTCCGCATCTTGGACTTCGTGAATATGATTTTAACAATGTTCAAGATCATGCCGCTTTTATGGAATATACTTCTTGCAATCATCTTCCTGTTATTTGTGATATTTTATATGCTATTTACGGTATGTTCATTCCGTTTAGTCTTGCTGCTGACATCTATCAAATACGTACTATCAGCTACGATGACAATTATGAATCTTACGCCAGACGATCGAATATGAACAGTGATTTATCGGTATGGGTAAGTACTATTCCTTGCAAATCTCCTGAATATGTTTGTGGTGTCACTAAACTTATGAATTACGAAGGTATCAAATCTGTCAACAAAACAGCAACAACGTCAAGTGCTGTTGATCGTTATTTAAAATGTCTTTATGTATTGCACAACGCTATTGACGATAAAAGTAGAACACAAGCTGTCAATTGATCAAAAAGGAACAGACGTAAATAAATACTATAACACACAATTATAAACTCAATGGTTTTTTGAAAACCTTTATAAGTTTATATATTGTATGTGTCTGTTCGAACAACCCGGATTTTCATTTAACTTTAAAAACTCTTATAAGAGGCTTTATCATGGCTAAAAGCGTATTTTCTGGTTTCGAAAGATTCTCCACCAAATTCGAAGATGTTGAAGATGGTGCTTCCGTTGAAGCTGAAGTGACCGTTGACGTGTCTGTCGCTGATGGCGAAGCTGAAGCAACTGAGATTGCTGAAACTGTTGCGGAATCCGAACAAGTGGTTGAAGCTGTTGAAGAGGGTGAAAACACTGCTGAAACGCTTCGTTTCTATGCCGATATTGCTCGTCAACATGGCGTGTCTCCGGCGTTCCTTGCTGTTGTAAATGCTGACGACGGTCTGTCCAATCTCTCCGGTGTTGTGCTTCCTTCGAGCGAATCTCTTGATGCTACCGGACGTAATCAGTCCACTGCTGAGCAGGTTATCAGAGCTTGCGAAGCCGCTGAAAAGAGCGTGTGGGAACGTGTGAAGGAATTCTTCAAGCGTCTGTGGGAAAATCTGAAGACTCTTGGTCGTACCATTCTTAACAAATTCTCTTCTTGGAGCGCTGCTTGCAAACGTGCGTACGAATCCATTAAGGATATCACAGTTAAGAACAGTGAAGCCAAAGAAAAAAAATTGCACACTGCTCAACAACTCAACGATATGGCTCAAGCGTTTTCTATTGTTGTTACAGATCCTAAAAATCCGAAACTCGATCCAGAAACACTTAAGAAGCTTGGTTTGAAAATGGAAGACGATAACATCGTTACTGAGGAATCCGACACTACTAAAGCCAAGGACATGAAAACTACTGAGGACGAGCGTAAACAACTGCTTACAACCTGGACGCAGTATATTGCTAAAATGTTTGATAGCAAAAACAAGGCTGAAAGCTATATTAAGCAGAGTGAAATGTCCGCAAAACAGGGTATCGCAAACGCTGAAAAACTTGCCAAGATGACGGAATCGTCTGCCGATAGCGACGAAGTTAAGAAACTCAAAGATAAGATGGACAAAGACAAGAAAAACATCAAACTCACCATGAAGATTTTTGGTGTGGTTGGTAAAATTGCTGGTGGCTATGTAAAAGCTTGCGCTGCTTGCCGTGCTGCCAAGGCTTAGTCGTTTGCAATCGATAGTTTAGTTTTATAATGACTCATAAGGATGGCTTTAGCCATCCTTATGAGTTCTTTAAATATGGTATAGATTCACAAGTACATGGAGGTATTCATGAATCTTTATAATCGAGAATTACTCTATTTTAAAGATAAATATCAAACATTGGCATTGCAGATTAACGAAGGTTTTATGCTGTCAGAACAAGTTCGTACAGCTACACCACTGCTTATGGAAATAGGCAAAGAAAACCATTCGTTAACAACGCAAAAATATCTTGAATTTAAAGAAGTTCAAGATGCCAGTTTTGAAGGTATTGTGAAAAATATTTTTAATGCGGTTATTCAGTTTTTCAAAAACATCATCAAAGGTATTTACAATTTTATCAAAGCAGCCTTTGGGTTTCAGAAGAAAGTTTCTAGTTCCAATGAAAATTTATTAAAACAACTTCGTCCTGTTATTGCTAAATACAGTGGTAAACTTGATAAAATATCTGCCAGTAAAAACATTCCTACAGCTCATGACTTTTCCAATGTTGTCAAAAAACTTCAAGTTGTCATGGATCAATTAACAAAAGTAAGTGTTGTTCAGCTTGAAAATAAAGTCAATCGTATTTTAGAAAACAAAGATGAAGAAGCCAATGAAGAAATCAATTTAAATTTGGATTACACGAAGATTTTTCAAACTGACGATTATACGACATATCTTGCTGAAGTAGGCATTGAATTTGATGACGAACGTCCCAAATTCAAAAATGTTTTTACAGAAGAACGAAGTGAAGATGCTACCATCAAAAGTCTTGGATATTCTTTTGATACACTTGATAAACTCAACACGCTTGTAAGTTCCAAACTTGAACCATGTAAAGTTATTCTTGAAAAAAACTGCAAGATTCTTGAAAAAATCAACAACGAACTTATCAACTTCAATACAACAGATAACACGGATAAAGGCGCTTTATCTGCTCCTTATAGGAAAATCATTGAAGAACTTCCTAAAGAAATCAGTAAATTTATCGGATTGTATCAGGTAAGCATCCAAGCAAGTGTTGTATACGCAACCAAGATAAATGAAATCATTAAAACGATTTACAACAACATTGCAACATATGCTAATCCCGAAAACAAACTATAAAAAGAAGGTATTTAAACATGCGTAACAAATTGAATAATTACGTTTCTGAAAGCACAGTGCTTACCGACACGTTTTTTTTTTGATGACATTGATAGTGAAAACACGTTAAATGCTTGTGAAGCTCTTGTAGCTCAATATAGAGATATTGATCTGACAGTAGCAACGGAAAGTATTTTAGCTTCCGTTGCTACACTTATTATAAGACTTTTACGTAAATTTGCGCACGTTGTGGTCAAATATTCACACAAACTTTTGAAACTATCCAAAATTGTTCGTAAATTACTCATGAGTCTTCGAGACAGATACGACGAAGAATACGATAGTGTAAAACAAAAAGCCATACTGAAATGGGATATGATTCAAGACATCATTAAAAATGCTGATACGTATGTTAAAACCTATTTCAATTTCGATAGAAAGAGATACGATGCCGATGGTAAACTTGTTGATGTTGTTGATTCCTATCTCGACAAACTTAAAGCTTATAAAGAAAGTGATTGGGATGAAAAGACCATCAACGAATGCAAAAAAGTGTTTGATGAATACGCATCTGTTGATAAAATATATGTAAAAGACTTACGTCCTTTTGAAACACTTGGTAAGAAAATGTATTTAACCATCAAACCGAAAATATCTTCTTCTGAAAAAGATCTTGTTATACATCTTGACGGTATGTATGAAGGTGTTACACCATTAAAGAATGTTACATTTAAAGAGGCTGGATGGCCTTCATATGACAACCTTAATGGAACTCTTTCTTATTGTGAAGATATTGCAAATACAGGAAACAAGATTTGTGACCATATTTTTAACAGAGGTCAAAAATGTTACGATAACTCAGTACTATTTAATGAGGTTATTCAACACCAAAAAGATAAATATTCAAAAGATGTTTTGAAATTGTTGTCTTATTTGGGTCAAGCATTTAAAGATAAATCACAATACCTTCTTGTCTATCTTGATTTGCTTGGAATGGCTGTAGGCGTTTATGAAAGATCTATCAATTTTGTTATCGCAGGTTTGAAAAACATTTAATCAACTAAAAAGAAAAGGATAAAAATCCCATGTTAGAACTTGCAAATTACATGCAAAAAAAAAACAAATGACCGTGTTTATCGAAAAACAACTTTTATTCAACAAGAAGATATAGTAGCTTCGTTTGAATCTATGATATCAAAATACGATGATATCACGATTGAGTCTGCTACAGAAGGTTTTCTTGGTGATATCTGGAATTGGATAGTACGTTTGTTTAAAAAGTTATTTGGTATAAGTGAATCAGTAGAAGATAAAGTAAAGAAATCTGCCAATTCTATTAAACTTGTTGTTGAAAAAATAACACATGACAATAGTCGTTATACGGAAGCGTATAGCACAAAGAAACACCCTCAAATTTTTACGTGGAACGATATTACAACAAAAATAAAATTGGTCGATGATTATATCAACCACGCTTATAAAAATTTAAACGATACTTGTGCAAAAAGATGTCAACCATTACAACAAGATTGGGATAAGATCCTTGATCTTTTAACACATTTTAATGCCAAAGATTGGGATGATGATAAAATAACACAACGAGCTGAAATCTTACAAAAATATGCTAAAGCTAGCACCATCCATAAAAATGAAATCATGCCTTTAAAAACCATAGCTGATAAAATCGGTATGGTTATGAATATAGATGAAGAAAACGATATCGTTAAAAACATATCTTTTGATTTATCAAATTTTAAAATGGAAACAAACATGACATATGAAGAAGCCGGATGGCCTAAAAAATGGTCAGAGGTAGCACATGTTTCCAACACGATTTCTCTTGGTGGTCTGGAATATATTTTTCAGTTTAAGACTTACAAAGACATGATGCATCATTTTAAAAAGACGTTAACGATACCTGATGAGGAAGTAAAGAAAAATCCTAAGCTTGGCAAATTTGTGAAACTTGTCGCTGAAGTATCTAAACAAATGTCTCGTGTGGGGATGATTTTATTAAAACTTACGCAGGTTATTACTGTAACCTACATGCGATTTGCAAAATGTTTTAATATCATTGATAAAGATAGCTAATATTTGAAATATATTCGTCAGGTTTTATCCTGACGAATATATCGTTATGAATATTAAGATTTATCTTTATTCTTATTTTCACGAAGACCACGTTTCAAATCAGCAACAATCCGGTTCAATTGACTATGCCGCTTTAAAGAGATCTGTAGAAGCTTCATATCAAAAACACTATCCATCATAAAAGATTGTACCACTTTAGCATAATTTTGATGTAACGCATTAGACTTGGAATTGTTATTTGTTTGAGCAGACTTTATTTTAGCAATCAGTTGTTTGTGTTTTGTTTTCTCTTCTTCAATAATTTTCCAAAAAGCATCTTGTTGCCAAGGAGTTTTTGGAAATAAAAAAGTGTTATAAATTTCTTTGACATTTGTGGGATATCCCATATCCTTATACGACACATCAGATTCTTTTTCAAGCTCTTTGATATCAACAAAAACTTGTGTTACATAATCTGTTTTGTCGTATGTTTGTACAGAAATATCAGCATGTACTTCTTTAGCTGCACTGATGAGTTTTGAAAGATCTTGTGCTTTAGTAAGGTATTTCCTTAACGATTTCATAATGTCGTTGCACTTATCAACTTCCTCGTTTGTTATGTTGGGTTTTAAAACAGTCTTCTCAAGATAATCCCAATCACTAAGAAACGATTTGGCATCTGCAGCTCTCGCATTTGAATATGTCACAAACACATCATCGTATGTTTTTAAACCAGCAGCAAGTTTTTGCAAATCCGCATATTTGGAAAGATGCGGCATTTTACGTTCGTAAATAGATTGCCACTGTTCTTCTGAAATGGGATTTTTTTGTATGACTTTTGTTTGTTTATCAAGATTATCGGCAACTTCTTTTCTGCTCTCAGCAATACCTAAAATACGTTTGATAAGATTAACAAGCCAATCCCATAAATCTTTCAACAATCCTTCCGTAGAAGGCATAATGTCGAGATCGGAATAACTATCAAGATGACTTTCAAATCCACTAAAACTAAATTTAAGCGATCTTGTCGAAGTTATTAAAGGTTCCATAGATGTTTCTGCCTTAACATAATTTGCTAATTCAAGCATCGTAAAACCTCGATACAAAGGTTAAAAGGTGATTTTAAATGAACAATCAACTTTTTTTGCAGATTCTAAAAGATCCAAGTACTGAAGTAAAACCAATGGATACTTCAATAAGTGATTTTATTGCATCTTTTGGTACTGCTGAAGCTATGGAATTTTGTTTTGAAACGATACAGCATCACGCAACAACCTATATTGAAGGTGTCGAAGCATATCATTTCTTTCACGAGCATTATCCGTATTTACCTCTAGCTCACGATACGAAAATACTTATAGGTATTGAAACAAATGATCTTTTTACTATGATTAAAAATACTATTCGTGATCTTTTTAGATATATTCGAGACTTTATTAAAAAAGCATGGCAATATTTGAAAAATGGTTTTAAATCTATTCTTAATCTTGATGGTAGATTAAAAAAAGATACTGACAACAGTTATGCTCATTTTGAAAATCTTTATAAATCTTTAAAACCTGCTAAATTAAACAAAGCTGATGAAATTTTTAAAGAACTAACCATCAAAACAATGTGTCCTTTGGATCAGTATCTTGACTTAATGAATGATTTTCATAAAGTAACTCAATCAATTCAAATCAATTCCGATGCTTATGTTAAAAACATGATAAGTGCCATTGATAAGAAAAGAACAGAAACCGAAGATCCCAATTGGCTTACCAAGGAAGATATCGGTATGCTTTCTCATCTTGGTATTTCTATAGAAGAATCCAAAGCAAAATACAAACAAATTTTTGATCAATTTGAAGATTCCCAATTTTCTTTATTAGGATTTCGTTCACTTGAACAAATTAAAGCTATCAATGCAGATTATCAGAAAAAAGTATGGGATAGATTTGTTGATCTTGAACGTGTTGTCAACAACATTCAAAAACAAGAAGATGTTCTTACAAAAAAAGAACGTGAAATGAAAGACTACGGCGATGTCAACATTAACGCCATTACAGAAAACATTAAACATATTCAATTCCAAATTACACTTATTGTAAGTTTGTTTGGAGCGCTTAGAAACGTTAATACGTCTATCGATTTTCGTAGAAAGAGAATCATCGAATCTGGAATCAGAGCCATTCAAAAAGCAACAGGAGAAGAATAACATGAATCGTCTTAATAAATACGCTTACAGCATGCCTGCTTTTGAAGCTGTTGATTTTCAAATATCTTCCAAACTCGGTTCTGAATTAACCAGAGTATTTCAACAAGCCATCGATTTTGTAAACAACAATATCGAATACGACAAAGAAAATAAAAATTATAACACAACAACACAAAGACATCTTCAACTACATACATATTGTCAGAACATACTTTTTCCAAACATGCAAAAAGTTATTGAATCTACAGCTAATCTTGAAATTAAAAAAATCGTTGCAAGTTCCGGCCCTACAGGATTTTTTGCTGTCGATTTGACTATGGATAATTCTCGTGATTTAATGGATATGCTTGGAATGCAAACAGGACAAGCAGAACCTCCTAAAAATTATCGTGAATCTTTAAAAGAAACGATGGAAATGTACAAAAATCTGGATATTTCCAAAGGGGTGCTCAAAGATTTTAAATATGGAAAAGGTAACAAACGACGCATCTCTGTTGTTCTTTATTTCGATCCTTTTGTTGCCTTTGTTCCTAAAGATTTTGTTCCTGAAAACAGGATACAAGATTTTACAGCAGAAGAACTTACTGCCATTTATCTTCACGAAATCGGTCATGCTTTAACAACTGTTGAGAGAAGTATTCAAACTTATTTTACTATTGATAGATGTACAAAACACATTCCTGAACTTCTTAAAAATACAAAAGATAAAGAAGGTGTTCAAGCTTTTGCTGAATTTGGATTGCCTGTTCTTGAAAAAGCCAAACAAGATGGTATATTAGGTCAAGCTGAATACGATACCATCACACAAGCTTATGAAAGTGCCAAGTATATCGCTGAATCTAGTGATACGGAAGAACTCAACATCATGGCTTATATTGAACTTTATATGCATGTACAATTTGTCATCATGTTGACTTGTACCATTACAATGCCGGTGTTTGTTTGGATTAAATTCCTTATGGGAATGGTATCAGGACTTGAGGAATTTAGTGGTTTGAAAGATGCAAAAACATCCGATACCATCATGACCAAACACAACATGTACAACATGGAACGTATCGCCGATGAATTTGTTGTACGTCATGGTTATGGTCAATATCAGGCCAGCGCTTTAAATAAACTCACTACAATGTTTGAATACATGGATGCTCAAAGAACGCCTAATATGGGTCATTTTAGAAAGAGTCGTATTTTCTCCATGTATATTCGTTATGTTGTTTTTATTATGCGTATGATTGGCATTTCTCCTAACATCACAGAAGGTTTTATTACCAATTACGAAACGTTAACGGCACGAATCAAACGTTTGGCTCAAGATCAAATCGGCATCTTTAAACATACTTTAAAAGGTGCTGCACTTAATGAAGCCATTACAAGTTATGAAAACATCATGCGTGAAGTTGAAGATATCGATAAACAACTTGATAGAAAAGCAGCCAAGCTTATCTATACGTATCTTTTCAACAGTAAATTCACCATGAAATTTATAGCAAGTATTTTGACAGGAAGACTTGCCAACGATTATGATAAACTTCAAAATCAAGTTGAAGAACTTATCAACAATAGATTGTATTACCAGAGTGCGAAGTTTAGACAACTTGCTTTAAGAAAATAAAAACCATATAGAGGAACTCATTATGAGTTCCTCTATAGTTGTTACTGATACCATTTTAGATATATATTACTATCCAGAGTTGTTGATGTAATCTTTAACTTGTGAGAGGTATGTGTGTATTCTGATAATTTAAAAAATGTTACTGGTTTGGAGAAAATCGATGATCTGAAATTAACCAGTGATGAATATATCATTGGCGCATCAGCTGCTTGTATTGTCTTGGGGTTTGATGCGGTAAACAATGATTTGGATTTGTGTGTTGATAAGAAAAATTCCGTTGTTCTTGATAAAATCAAAAATGCTGATGACGTGTTGGATTTTGGAATTGATGAAAATAATACGATTCTTAATTTTGATGAATATTTTAAATACAGTCATATTGTTGGAGGGTATCGATTTTTGAATAAAGAAGGGTTGATAAAATTTTATAAAACGTTAGTAAAATTTTATCCAAAAGAAAAATATTTTGTTAGATTGGAATGGTTACAAAACATCAAATAAAGGAGAGCGTTTATGAACAAAAGACAAAGAATAAAGCATCGCCGTTTGGGGATAACAAAGCTTGTTATGAAGTTGTTAAAAGAAATAGACGAAATACAAGAATCAAAATCAGAAAGAAGGATACGCCCATTGATGCATAAAAGATGGGTACACAAACGGTTCTATGTAAGGAGAAGAACAAGGGTTGAAGAACGCGAAATGATTCACTATTGTTTTTGCTGGCTTACTCAAGGAATAGGTAGCAAAGAAACGGCCCTGTCTTCGTTGAAATGCATCTCAAAAAGCCTGTCTCCCAAAGAGGAACGCAAATTGTTGAGAAAAACATTGTGGTAATAAAAGATAAAAACCATAACCGTGAAACATTACTAAAACAAATTGGTGTTAAGGTACCCATGAACAAACGAATCAAAAAGAAAATCACAAAGCACCGATTGTTGAAAAAAGGAATCGAATGCACGCCCAAGCCACCTGGAATCAAAAAATCCAGGTGGTATTATAAACAATGTTGCTTAAAAGCATTTTACAAGCAACTTCTGTCGTGTTCTTTTCGTTGTTATTTTACCTTTCGTTAATTATTCATCAAAGAGGAAAAAGTTATGATTATTCTTCGTTGGATCATCATTTTCTTTTAGGTTTATTAATACACGTGTAAAAAAGGATACAGATGTATGAGATTTTCGTATAAAGGTAGACGGCGATTCAAAAAATATATTCAAAAACTGGCAAATAGGAATACGGAATGTGTCACACCTCGCAAAAAGCAAATACCTATCAGTCATAAAAGATGGGTACACAAACGGTTCTATGTAAGGAGAAAATTATCAAAAACTGAGCAGCTTGTTATTGAGTTTCTCATGCGTGCGGCCCACAGAAGATTTAGTCCTGCTGCGTTTTACAACCGCACCATTTGTTTGGAACAATTTGTTCTTTTTGGGATGCAACAAGGAAAAAGTTACATAAATAGCGTCAATCGCTATTTGCGTTACAACGAGTTCTTTTCATCGATCGTCAAACAAATATACGATACGTCAGTTGCGTCTTGTGATTGCGGGCTGTTTCGTGGAAATTGTTTCATCGGACAAAAATGTCTGCATTGCAAAACCGAGGTAATAGCTAGATAACGATAGAGGAGTACCCAATTAAGGGTACTCCTCTATATTTACTTTCAATCAATCATTTTTTTCATTTAAACAAGAGCACATTTATATTCATGATCGTTAAGCAACTTGATGATTGTATTCGCTTCACTACGAGGTCTTTCGTAAATACGAATATCAAACGAATTGGTCTTTTCAATGATTTTCAAAGAAGAAGGTTCGATCCATTCAAGTGCCATAACAACACATTTTTTAAGGTCTTCTTGCGATTGAATAAGAATCATGTAGGTAAGTTCATCGATAGGCGCCATATTTGTTAAAGTCTTTTTAACGATTCTGTAATACGGCAGTAAATCATCGTAACCTTTAGCTATGCTATATTTAACGATACCATCAATGATGCCGTTATAAAGAACATTGTCATTTGGATGAACACTATTAAACGAAACGGTTTGACCAATTGTCAACGAATACGGATCGACTAATGCCATATATCACACATCCTTTTTGGTATCTTTCTTTTTATCAAGATCCTTATTCCATGCCGTATTCGGAATAACAATCATTTCAGTTACGGCAAGTCTTGAAATAAGCTCACGCAATCTTTTAAACAATTCAGGATACAAATCCGCTGTTTGTACCGGAGGATAACCATAGTATTTCAAATAGGCATAAGCACTGGAAAGATGTTCCGCATCTCCATCAATGAGATCTTTTATAACATTGTCAAGAGAGTTCAACTTAAGTTCTTCTTGGGATACATCAATATAACTGTGTGTATCCTTAAGTTTTTCTATCATTTCGAAAAAGTGAGGACGAACGTAATAGGCATCGTATTGTCCGGAAATCTTCGAATAAGGCCCGAAAGTAGAAGCTGCACAATGTTTTGCTGTATCTCGCAAAGATTCCATAAAATACCGTTCAGCTTCGTTGTATTCTTGTTTTTCCGACATTTTCTTAAGTACCGAATACAACCGATAAATACCGTTCAAATATACACCATTTTTCACAGCAGCAAGTGCCGCACCTGTCGCGTCTTCGATAACAGGTATCATGGCTTGAATATCATGACTTAAACCACCAAGAACAATTTGCACTTTACGTTTCGTCACCAAAAGAGCAAGACCTTTCTTGATATCCTGAATTTCATTATAGATCTTGTTGTGCATTCTTTGTGTTTTATCAAGATAACTCAAAAGAAATGTTTTCATATCACAATAATTCGGATAATCTTCAGGATACAATTCACCAGGGTGACGATTGTCATCAGGACTCATTCGTTCATCAACAGGCGTTATATTGTCAATAAAACATCTTCTTCCATCGATGAAAATTTTTGCATGACGAATAATACATTCATCAATATTTGTCACACCGTCGTATGTGCGTTTATTAGCTTTGCCTGTTAAAGCATCCATACTCCAAAGAACAGGAGTTACGCTATTGGTTGGGTTATAGCAGCCAATCGCGATATGTTTGTTTTTTGTTTGAGCAATGTCATTGATTTTATATAAAGCTTCAGCACCAACATAATTTCCATTAGGTGCGAAAATAAAGAGTGGACGTTCGATGGTTTGTAAATAATCAAGAAGTGTAAATGTTTCAATGGATGAATCATGAATACCAGTACGCATGATGAGAATATCGATATCATCCATTTTGTAGAAACGATTTCGTTCATGATTGAAAAATTGTGTAGACAAGAAATTGATGTCGAAATCCATTTCGTAATCAGACAATTCAGCTTTAACTCTATATTCAGTTGTTTCAAGACCAGGAATCTGGTTGACAATACAATCATTCCACGATTCTTCAGGCATATGTCTAAAGAAATAAGAAACAGCTTCAGCCACTTCTTTATCGGCATTAGACGACGTATATGCTTGAATATACGCTATAGCGGCAGCAGCTTCATTGATACTGCATTTGTATTTTTCCGCAATAGATTCTTTAGTGATTTTTTCTTTATTAAATTCTTGTAAAATAGCATCAAAACCTTTTGTACACAATGCTTCAAATTGTGTTGTCGAATATGAACGAAGTGTTTGTTTTGCCTTATTCGCAAAATATTTTCTTAAAAGAATGGAAGCAAAAAGCATCGCTGTTGTGGTTCCATCATGGCACACGCTATCAATACGAGTACCAAGATACAAAATGGCACTTTTCAGATAATTTTGAATAGGAGACATGTATTCGATGTTACCGACAATATGGGCACCATCACGCATAAATACACGATTGTCTATATTTGATCCGGTACCTGCATATTTGGTTGTTCCGGTATCAAGACTGATAAGAAGAGCGTATCTTGCATAAGGTCCACAAATGTCGACAAGTTTGTCAATGAACTGTTCCATCGTTTTTGTAATGATGGATTCCATATGTTCTCTATCGACAATATTTGTAATGTCCTCATGGGCATTCAACATAAGTTTTTCCATAAAACATTCCTTATAAGGTTAGAGGGTTTGTTGTGAGACTCCTTAGTAAGGAGTCTCACGAATACACTACACTGTCGTATATCAATTCACGGAATCATCTTTTCATTTGATTCTTAGCAATATTTTCAACAATAGCTTCTTCTTTAGGCTTTAGTTTGTACAAAGCGTCACGAAGTTTGGTAAAGTAATAAAGATCCATATTCATGAAATCTTTAATACTCAGTCCATATTTTTCACAAGCATTGGTATGAAGACAAAAATCAATAACTCGTGTAATATATCCATCAGAATCTTGTGTAAGTGAATCATCTACACAACAAATAAATCCAGTATCTGAACGAAAAGGAGTTTCTTTCATGTACGATTCGTGAAAGACACGAAGTGCTACACATTTATCAATATCATCCCAATGATTATTATTAATGTTCTTCATGAGTGTAGCATGTTTTTGAGCATAAACTTCGGTTCTTTCCTCAGAAGAATCCATTATTTTTGCTGTAACCTCATCCCGGTAAGAATAAAAAAACTTTGCTGTACGTCACAAGGAATGATATTGTTCTGAGCAATCGTAGGTACATGTCCGCACTTGGGGCATTTATTGTAAATATAACCAATGTATGTTGTTTCACTGCGTTTAATAAAATCAAGAACAGCTTCAGCGAAACCTACGGATTGCAATTGCAGACCATTAAGCACATCAGGAATGGCTTCCTTATTCTTGACAATAAGTACTTTACCTGTGTTGGGATCAGTATAACTTACATTAATGACAAAAGGAGAGAATGCTCGATAATACCGAGCACTGATATACTGAGCAACATTTTGTTCATTCGTAATCTGAATTTCAGATGTCATCTCAGCGATATATTCTTCACCATCGGCCTGATCATCGAAAAACGAAGGAACACCAACGTATGCTTTCCAGTTGTCTTTCAGTTCAAGAACAGCTCTATCCTTTAAAATATCTTCGTGATATTTTTTAAGCATTTCTGGAGTTTTCTTTTCCGGAGAATACATGAACATTAAAGCTTCTTTACCGATACGTGTATAGTTGTTGATGCACATTTTTGATACATCAACTTTTACACGATCCACATAACGACATTCGTCATTGTGGCAAACAAAGTCAACATCGATACCGTTCTGGAACATAAGAGAAGCGATAGCCCACAAACAAACTTTGTAGTCTGTTTTCGACAACGATTTTTCAAACGTGTCTCCAACATTCCAATTTTGCAGGTTGCTATCGATGATAAGATTTTTGAAAAGTTCAATACCTATTTTACGAAGACGTACATCGAACGGAATGTACGAAAATTGTCCAAATTCATGACCAAATTCATACGTGGAACGCTGGCATTGGAAATAGTAGTTATTGAGTTCATTAAGCAAAGCAGGACGAATAAGAACCCAGAAACCACTACCATAAAGATATACACGACGAACACCGTGATTTAAAGACAATACAAACTTCAGTGCTTGATCACCTTTAATGACATCGCCATCGTTATATTTGTTTACATCGAGTTTGATAAGATCGTTGGTGTACGATTTATCGCCCATACGGACGGTGCGACTCAATGTATTTTTATTGTCAACAGCTTGTTTTAAAGCTTCTGCTTGATACGATTGTTCGTTTGTAAGTTGCGAATTTCTTGCATACGTTAAATAATGCCAATAATCATTGGGGTCTGCAAGTTTTTCCAAATGTTTATTGATGATTTCTTGCGGTTCCGTACTTTCAGGAACATACATGTTGATAACAGGATCAATTTCTTCAGCAGTATTCAACGGAACAGTAATAGGACTTCTTGGTTCATCAAACCGAATGTTGTCGATCATTTCAGTCTGCAGTTCGTCAGACTCTATAAGCGAATCCGATTCTTCAACTACAGTATCAGAAATAACAACAGGAACTTCTTGCGTTGTATTTTGATCGTTTCCTTCAACATCAGCATACAGCGAATTTGTTTCACTGCTTGGTACAGCATCGATTGATACTTCATCAACAATTGCAGAAAGAGCCTCATGAATTTCATCTTGAAGCGATTTCGAGTCGTTTTTCTGTTCGGATTTCTCTACAGAAGAGGCAACAACTGTTGTTTTTGTCGTTTCAGTTTTCGGTTGATCACTCTTCTCAACCATTTCAATATCAACAGTATCTTCTTCTAAAATCTTATCATTAAGAGAAGAAGATACTGTAGTTTGTGTAGCAACTTTCAATTCAGGTTTAAAATCATCCGTTTCCGTAATATTCGATAAAACACGAGCACGATTATCCGTATTTGTAAGCGGTACTGTCGGATCAATGTACGGATCGTTTTCAATAGATTCTGGTAAAATACCTTGACTTTGATTTTCTCCATCACGCATGGCATCAAACATGGCTTGTTGTGCTATACGAGCTGCTCTTTCTTGTGGAGTTTCTTGTTTTACTTCCTGTTTGGTTTCGTTAACAAACTGCTGAAAATCAACCGTGGTATCCAAATGCTCAGGAATACGCAAACCATCAACGGCTTCTACTATCGTTTCTTCATTAACAAAAGGTACTTTTTCTGTATCGTTTTGCAATCCAGTAAGAATATTTTTATTACTTACCGTTGCAGGATTTTCTACAATGATTTCTTCATGAAATTCCTGTGGTTTTTCTGGACTAAAAATAACCACTTCGTTTTCAATATTTTCACCTGCAATGCTTAAAATACTGCCAGACTTGTTATTTTTATTAGGTTGTGCCTTGATAACCACTTCGTTTTCAATATGAAAATCATTAATCGGTTTAACCATTATCGAATTTCTCCATAACAGGTGTCTGTTTGGTGTTGTTGAGGAAAACACTCTTGAGTACCACTGTTTCAAAAAATGGTCGAGTGCTTCGAATATATGAAATATTATCTTCATATATTGACACGCTTTTTAAGGTGCTTGCATTTTCAGTCCAAACATAAATATCTAAAGTTTTATCTGTAGTCTTATAATTTTTACTATTTGTAAATTCTTTTAAAGACGGATTATCAAAACCATCGCTAAGCAATAACGGAACAGTTAAATACGAATCCACATCAAAAAGTGTCTTACCGTGCTTGTTTTTCAATTGTCCAAAATCAATAAATGCCGTACGATACTTATTGGAATACCTGTATTCCAATTTATTCAAAGGATCGATATTGAGTACAACATATCCTTCCGTATCAGATCTATCTTCTCGATTAAAATATTCTTTTGTACATTTTTTTAGTTTAACAATTTCATCAAGTAAAAGATGTAAAGCAAAATCGTTGTTCACTGGCGTTCCACAAATTTCAGATGTCTTAAATGTAACAGGTATCAGTGTTTTTAAAAGAGCATCGTTTTTTATATCTTCTTTGCTGTCACCCATCAGATTGACGAACGTGTCAGGATTGTCATCGTCTGGCTTGGTATCATCAGGATTATCTTCATCTTCAAATTCGTCATCTTCTGAAGATTCTTCAGTTTTGTCAGGAACAACGATGTTTTCACCAGAACGAATAGAGATATTACCTTCTCTATCTCTTTGACAAACGGTATCTTCAAGAGCGATTTCTTTAAATGCCTTCATAAGTATATCTGTTCGAAAGATATACGGATACCTTTTATCGACATTCAAGTAAGTAAGCAATTGTTCATAAAAATCATTTTTTGGTTCAACAAGATGTATACTAAAGGTAGTAGGACAATACGAGGCAAGCATTTCGTAATCACCATTCGTAACAACAATACAGTTCGGCATATCAGGAAGATTTACATAAACAAATTTGTTTCCTCTGGCAGAAAGTGAAGAAAAATAGAGCTTGCACTGTTTTTGAAAATCAGACATCTTGTATGTTTTCGGATTCTTTGGTTTTGTCATCAATACGCTTCCTTGTTTCTTCATAACAAGTATCTACATCAGAAATAACATCTTTTGACAAAGTAAACAATTCATCAAAAATAACAGGATTATCTGTTTCGTCATCAGTTACACGATTGTTTATGAAATTTCTATCGATGAAACGAGCGGCATGTTCAGATTGTGCTTCAATACCTTTAAGATATTGCGGGAACAGTTTCTGTGCTTTAAAATAAATCTGCGTGAACTTATCCTGCAAACTGTCAAATCCGGGAATCATTGTGTCGCTAAAATAGGTAGCCAATTCCGGAATAGACTTGCATTTAAGCGCTTGTGTTGTTTTTGCATTTACGTCATCACATTCGTGAACAAGATCATCCACAGATATATCAAACTGTCTCAATTCACGAATCTGATCAAGGGGAGTTTTATCTTTCTTGGTTTTTTCTTCAGTACTTCCATCATAAAAATCAATAGCACGAACTGCAAAAATAGTTAAACTTTTATAGACTAAAGCTTGATTTTTCAAATTGGTAAGAATTTCTTGCATTTTGTAAATATCTTCACGCATACTTGCGTCATTGCTCGGATTCTTTTTAAATTCCTTTTCAGCTTTTTGAATAGCAAGATTTAAAGCAACCTTACCTGTCAATGCTTGTCTACGTACACTCTTTTTCTTGGACTTCTTTTTAGAAGTAAATGCAATAGCCATAACTCTCTCCTTTTAGTAAAATACGTTAAGTAAACAGCATACGGTATTTAAAATATGTGTTATTTTATTTTACATAAATATAAGAAAGATCAGGATCACGTAACGTGATCCTGATCTAGTATGATTTGATTAAAAAATAGCTAAAGCAACGTTACGACAACTTTGTTTAACAAGCGCCATACATTCGTCATAATACATATTGCAAAAAGCATTTTGTTTTTTGCTTGCTAAAGTTGGCTGCATATTTTCAAGACTGGTTAAAAATTCATTTTGAAGTGTCGGATCTTTGCATTCAAACCGTTTTTTCGAAATGGAATCTCCAAGATACTGAACAAATCTATTCTTAATACTGTTTTTTCTCGAAGCATTCATTTCTGTTTTAAAGTGATCAAGTTCACTATCCAAACGTTTAATAAACGTACCTTTATCAATGTAAACTGTATTATTGTTGGCAAAATTCATCGCTTCAGTAAAAACTTCGTTTTTCAATGTAGCAAACAGATGCGTATTGTTTTCATACAAATACGTGGCATATTCCATAAAAATAGCAACAGCCATGTTGATACGAGATTCGGATTCACTGGAAATGGAGTGAAACGAACGTTCGTCTTTTACTTCACGCATAGATTCCACACCGATGGTATCAGCAAATTGACGAATAGTCATATTTGTCTCCTTTAAGAGAAATCAGGTATTTTTAAAAAGATTTTGATATATACAATACATCAAAGACCATATCATCCACAGAAATAAGGATTCTTTTTATATGACACAAACTATCGTTAAAGAAGATAGATGCATCAAACGTAAAAGCATCATGCAGTGTTATTTTGACGATATGTTCAAATATTTAAGTACACTGTATCCGAAAATGCCCGAAAGTCGTATTCGTGATTTTATTTATAAAACAGTTGATGAACGATTGCAACGACCACAAGCAGATATCTTGGTCTATCCTTCATACGGTAACATTGAACGAAAAACGATAGATTTACTTACATTCATTAAACGTTACAGGAATAAAATCATTGCACCATCCGGAACCATATTCGAATCAACCGATATTAAAGTGGCTACGGACAAACAATTCATTGACCAATTAGGTGCTGACAGAAAAGTACATAAAGATGCCATGTTTGATCTGACAGTTAAAGGAGAGCTTGCACTTGCTGCTCTTGAAGATTACAAACAAGCACTTTGCAAAATCAAAGTTAACAGTATCATTGGTTCCAATGGAAATGATCAGAATGCTCTTTATGATTTGGAATCATTCAATTCAACAACATCACTTGCTCGTCATGGTGTTATCATGGCGTATGCTTTCACTGAAAAATTTCTTGTGAACAATCAATATTTTCCTACAGTAGAGAAACTAATCAACTTCATCATCTTGACAGCTCGAAACGCTCCCAATAAAGAAATCATAGATGCCCTCGTTGAAAAATATTCTCTTATAAGTCCTACAGCATATGAAGTCAGCGATTCACTTATGGTGTCCATGCAACCATATGTGTATCATTATGAAAAATACAAACGACAAGTAGAAGAACTTCTTTTAAATCTTCCACAACACGAACTTACATACATTTTCTATAGTCGAAATTTATACAATCTATTCACAGCAAATACCAGTGTGTTTAGACGCTGGATCACCGATTTTTCCAGTACTACAGTTGATGATAGTGAAGTCTCTAACGACATTGATCCTAAACTTATTAAAAAAATAGATAACGATTTACAATGTGTTATATCCACCGTTTTTGATAAAGAACTTGGAGATGATATCTTAAGTGAACTGCCAAAAACGAATGAAGCAAAAGCACGCACATTCGTTGTTCTTGGTAGAAAGCTTCAGAAACGATTCGATGATTTATCCGATTTGCTTGATGTTTTTATTTTTGGTTCTGAATTTATTCAGGACATTCCATGTCATAGACTTATCAAACGTAAAGCAGTAGCTATTTCTGATACCGATTCCGTAATTTTTACAACAAAACATTTAACTTCATGGTATCTTGGTAGAGATGTTGAAATCTGTCAAGATGCTTTTAACGTACATGCCATTATTATCTATCTGATGACAAAATCGTTAGCCAAACTTATCGAAATCATGTCCATTTCTCGTGGTGCTACAGGAGAAAATGTAAAAAAGATTAACATGAAAAATGAATTTTTATATTCCGTACTTATCAGAACATTATTAGGTAAACATTATCTGGGAAGACAGATTATTCGTGAAGGACGTGTACTGAAAAAGCCTGTGCTTGACATTAAAGGTGTTTCATTTAAATCAAGTAACGTACCTCAATGCACACACGAATATTTTGATTACATGGCAAATACACTTATAGACGATGTTACAAACAATACAAAGATACATCTTAGTAAATACATTGGTATGGCTCTTGAATATGAACTTCAATTGCATACGGCATTGACACGCGGAGATTTGAATTTTTATAACAACATCTCCATCAAAGCCAAAGACGAATACAAAAAACCAGAAAATTGTATATATTTCAATTATGAATGTTGGGAAGCTGTCTTTGCAGATAAATATGGAAGCATTCATATTCCTGGAAAATATGTTCTCGTGCCTCTTAAAAACAAATCATTTAGAGATGAACAATATCAGGAATTCTTGCAAAGAAAAGATCCTGTCATTTATGAAAAGCTTATGAAATATTTATCCACACTTAATCCCAAGAAAAAAATTACAAGAATCCCGATTGCTGCTACACTTACAGAAATACCTGATGTTATAGCACCTTTGGTTGATATTCGAAGCATCATGTACAAAACAACAGCACCTATTCAACTTCTCTTACGTTCTTTAGGAGCTGATCTTGGCAATCCCAAACAAAGACCATTGTTTTCCGATATGTATCCCATTTTAAATGAAAACGTATAACGATAACATCACTCTACCATTTGGTAGAGTGATGTACATATTACTTTAGTGAAGAAAACACATTTTTTAAATTAACCATGATACCAACAATTCCCGCTACAAAAGCACCGATGACAAAAATAACTCTAATAGCAGATTTGTACATGACGATTTGCCGTTCGTGTTCTTGTACTTGTTTATCGTAATCTGCCTGCAATTTCATAAATTCATTTATACGTGTATCAGCTTCATTGATCTTGTTGTTGAGCTGTAAAAGTTGTTGTTTAATGTCAGCGATATCGCTGACATTTTGTTTACACACAAAAGTAAAATGTTCCATATTTTTTTGCAATTCATTACACGTAGAAATAATAGATGTCATATCGTGTTGAATTTCATAAAAAATATATGAATGTTCCCGCTGTTGATTCAAATGTGCGATGATATCAGAACACTGTGCATTGACATGATACGCGCAATCTTTTGTTGCCGTAATATCTTTAAGCAGTGTTTTAGATATCTCTGGAGAAGAAAATTCACGATACTTGCCTGTCTCTTGATCCATTTAAAACTCCTAAGTCATTCGTGTTGAAAAGATACGATGACTTATATACCTTAAAAATAAATATGTCAAGGTATCACGCTGATCTTTTCTCCCACGTTGAAAGTGTGCTTTGGCGAAACTTGGGTTAATGGTTCGTATGTGATATCACTATCTGCAATCGTGCGCTTCGTCATTTCAAGCTTATGACAGATAACACGCATCTTAGCAGACATTTCTTCCGCCAAAGGAAGAATATCGTGAAATGATTCGTCATTAAGTATTCTTGTTTCGGTTTGGTTCTTACTCATACAACGTACCTTCTTGTACTTATTTATTGATGCCTGTAGGTGTTGAAGAAGTGACTTTATGGTACATGTTACCAAAAAAGAATCCTGTAATCAAACTCAAGTTGTTAAACAACTGAATGATGATCTGATCGACGAACCGCAAACGTTCTTTGTCGATTTCTCCACCAAACGTAATGCCGGAAAGATACACGAAAATAAAACAGATGAATAAAAGAGATACGATATAAATAAAATTGGTTGGCAACCACAACTCTTTTCTGACATCAGCAGGCGCTTTGATATAATTTTCAATAGTTGACTCTTGCAAATCTCTGGCATCAGCAGCATCTTCACGAGAAAGTTTATTGTGTTCAAGTAAAATACGTTCCAGTTCGATACGGTATTCAAGAATCGTTTTTTTGATTTCTTCAAGTTGTACAGGTGTCAATGTCGCAAGCGAACCATCCTTTTTGGCAAGACTGATTCCAGTTTTCTCTTCAATAAATGTTTTAGCACGGTCAATGCCGGTATCTGTCGCTCCCGTTATCAAATCAGATAACAAATCAAACCCTTTAGCAGCAAGTGTCGTTGCTAAAGTTGTAAGCAACGTTGTGAACATGATGTCCTCCTTATTTGCGCTTTTAAAGTCGCCAAGGAAGTTCGCATAACATGTCTTATGAGAATCTAACGTCTATACTTCTTGCTCACGACGATCGTTTTTCTATAACTCAAATGCTATTGTTATGGAAAGATAATCTCATTTATTTTACACTGGAGTTTATATGACAGAATCTGGTATTTCTAAAAAGGACATATTTACGTATTGTGGAACATATGCTGATTTTCACAAAGATTTAGAAAACGAAGATACTTCCGTTATTCCATCATGGATGATTAAGTTATTTCAATCGGGTGTATTTTCTTTAAATGTATCCACTGGATACAATTTTTACAATATTGTTCTTGATATTGACAAAATGACTGATCAAAAAATCAACATTATTAATTTTACGGATCATTATGTTTTTAGTCAGGAAGATTATTTCATACGTCTTTCTGATGATAGATACATTATTGTTGATTGTGTTAATCTTGTCATGATGAAAACGCTTTTACCTAGTGAAGTATATCGTCAGTTTGTAACAACTCTTTTTGGTGAGATTGATATCAATCTCACAGTACGATGCGATTACTGTCATCATCTTTCTGTTAAAAAGAATACATACACGACTTGTGATGGTCATTCATATACGGAATATTTGTGTCTTTATTGTGGAAAACTCAATACACACATTGATAAATAAAACACAGAGGGGAATGATTCCCCTCTGTGTATAAATAATTATTAACCATTCACCTTCATGATGGAGCCGTCAACATTATAACAATTGGCGATATCAAAGTGGAACCATGTGATGGGTTTTCCAGCACTCAAAACTTCGATACGGTTAATGTGTTCAAAACAAAGTCCTTCCTGCGGCACATCGTTTTTGAATCCAGCTTTAAAGCAACCAAGTTTTTCCATGTCAGCTCTGACTTCAGCAGCCGTAGCATTCTTGAAATTACAATCAAGAGCTGCACCGCGACGATGAAGAGATAACGGAGATCCGACAGAAGAATCGGTTCGCAATCCACGCTGAGACAAGTTACCGCCGGAATGCCATGTGTTGATGGTAACAGCACCGTAACGCTCACGAAGCCTGTCTGCAGTAATCAACACAAGCGGATTAAACTGCCATAAAAGTTTATCGGTTCTTCCTTGTTTTTCGTACATTTCGTACAAATCTTTCGGAACCAATTCATACGGTTTAATATACTTAGGAGTGTAACATGCCATAGCTATACCTCACATTTTGTAGTTGTATTATAGTCATAAAATTCAATCGTAATAAGAAAAACAATATAAGACGAGGAGGATTGTCCTCCTCGTCTTACTGTACAATCTGCCATTGTTTTTTTTTATGCGCCGACGATAGCGCCAATAATTTTAAGCTCATCATCAGCGGAACTGTTGTCAAATTCAAACATCACCCATCGACAAACGGGCAACTCAATAGCTGTGTGTGACACTGTATTCGCTTCAGTTGTAATCGTTTTACCACTGTCAATCCACACACCTGTAGGATACGTATCACTTACAGCTGCGATATTGTATTGATTCGAATAATAGATTTTAGCGGTTACAGCTTTACTTGTAATGAACTGTGCTGAGATATTACCAAATCGGGCGTCAAGATACCACAAGTCAACGATCATCTGATATGTTTCACCATCTTTCACTATAAACCAATCTTTTCCAGTCGTTTCAACTATTCTCGGATCAGGTACAAAATGCGTAGAAAAAGGCATGTCGTTTACACTCCGTAATAAGTTAACATAAATCACGATGTATTCTATCTCTAAAATACATAACATGAAGATAGATACCTCTGGAATATTCCAGAGGTATCTATCATTTATCAAACATTACGCAAATGTAGTAGCTGTTCTCACAGTTTCAACAACGGGAGCCACGATTTTGTTCGGAGCGACGACGTTCGAAGCAGATGTTGTAACAGGAGTGGATACTGTCTGTGTAGTCACAGCAGGCACAACCTGTTGCGTAGTAAACGGTACTCCAGTGCAACGTCTATACGTAAACGTTTCAACGTTAGCAAGAATAATAAGTTTTGTCTCTACACAATCTCTGATGACATCAACAGCTTTGTGCAAATTGCAAAGTTTCTGATCGCTCATGCAAGAGCTGCCAGTAATTTCTTTCACTTCACGCATAGCGTATTGCTTAGCATCATCAAGTCTTGCAATGCATTCTTCTACCATGACGATATCTCCTTATCGTTACTTATTTAACTACCGCCGTGGTAGTTGTCGTTGTTACAACGCCGTTAGGATCAATGTTGGTAACTTCAGTCGTATTCAGCTGTTGTGTATTAGGGCAATACACAGACGGAGGAAGCGAACTCAACACAGTGATACGAATCGGGTCAAAATTGACCACACACTGGAATTCATTCGGGCATCCAGAATACGGAAGGCATCCAGCATTTCTCATCTGCAGCGCACGATAAAGACGGTCGGCACGAACGTAAGTACCAAAACGGTCATACATCAGTACTTTATCACCATCGATATCACTCATGGCGGTAGGCATGACGTTACCAAACGGAATAGACTGGTCAATTTGAAGCACAAAACGAGGGGTTATCAGTTCATTTGTAAATTCGTTTGTCACGAGCAAAAGTGTAGCACTGTTGTATACGGTAACAGCAGTAGTAGGAATAACAGGGTTAATCCTACGGTTAAACGAAATAGCCATTGGCTTACGCTCCTTTCTGTTGTTTAGCTTCCATCAAACGCTTTTTAAGCTTACTTGCGTAATCATCAACCTTATTACCGGTTTCTTCCTTAATAAGGTTAGCAGCAATATCCACACTGTCCGGAGGATCGGAAACAGCCACGGACATGAACGACATGGCTTGTTCTTGAACACCGGAAATGATACGATCCCAGAAAGGACGGACAAAAGGCATGTTCACATCAATGCCAAGGAGCCTTGAACCCATTTTGTCAAGTTGGTATCGTACGGCTGCCTGTACTTCCGGATTAGCCAAATCCTTAGCTGCAGCGGAAATGACTTCATCGGCAATCTGATCACAAATATCGATCATACTGAATCCCATAACTAATCTCCTAAGTTTGCTTTGAATTGTTCAAGTTCCTGGATTTTACTTGCTTGACTTTCAGCAAGAGCACGCTGCTGAGCAATGATTTGCTCAAGTTGCTGCATCCTCTCACTCATGCTTTGCAATTCGTTTCTCTCGTTTTGAGCAACGGTAGCTGAAACTCTTTTTGCAGTATCAAGTAAGTTCTGAGCAAGTTTTTTACCATGAGTCGATACAAATTGCACACCTTCGGAGGTATGGCCAAGGGAAAACAAAAGATATTTTTGCAACAAATTACCAAGAGCAACCATGTATTCTTCATTTCCTTCAACAGCACGTCTTTGATCTGTCGTCATGTCAGCGAACAGTTCGTCAAGATCGTTGATGATGGTTCGTTGAATTTGTGGTTGCTGAGGCTGTTGTTGTCCGATACCAAATTTTGTAATCAATGCCTCAATGTTGCTTAATGGAACTCCACCCAAAGAAGGTGAACTCCCACCAAATGGAGAACTTCCAAAATCAAACATATTTTTATCTTCCTTTCAGGGAATTATGGAAGCTTATACGCAATTTTATTTTTTTTTATTTCTTTTTTTTTCAATCATTTCTTATGGTGAGTCAATTTGACTCACTAACGGCGGACATTACACCGCAGCAGTGCAACCAGACCAAGCACCCTGGCAACCGCAACCGCAATCGTTACCGTAAGTAGCGATATTAGCAGTAGCAACACCGTTGATGTGGCGAGACATCAGAACGTTCATGCCGGCATTGTAGGGATCGGCCATTTGGCACGGAGAGATATAAGGCTTACCGCGAACAACGTTGCATGTAGCCTTTTCGATATCAGCAGTCGTCAAAGCACGAGACAGCGCAAACTCAGCATCGGTGCGTTGCTTTGTAAGTTCAAACGTAGCACCGGTCTGGCTCTGCACAAGGTCAAACTTACCGTTGGTACGGCAATCAGCCAGATCAAACTTCGCGTCGGTACGCTGTTGAGCCATAGCAAACAGCAGGCCATTGATGACCTGGTTCTTTTCGTCAACAGCCTTGTTCACAGCACTTTCCTTCTCAAGTTCGCATGTGCGATGCATGATGGGGAAGATGTACTTTTCAAGCATGTTCATTTCTGTCGCAAGAGGAGATACAGCAGCAAAACGTTCCAGAGCGCAAGTACGATTCATTTCAGGCAGAATCCACTTTTCAAGCATCTGAAGTTCTGTTACAGCACGAGCACCTTGTTCATATTTCTCTTTGCAATAGCAAGAATTGCCACGATTTCCGAAGAGATTGCCAAGTAAACCACCGTTATTACCGGTGCAATCGCATCCGTTATTACCACCCAGAAGACCACCATTCACAGCAGCAAGGGACAGACCACCAATGGCAAGACCAAGAGCGGTCTTCGCAGTAGCGGAAGCTTTACGCTTACCACCGCAATTGCAATCATTGCTGTCGTAATAGTCATGATCGTAACGAGACATAACAAAAAACCTCACGAGTTAAAGATGTAAAAGTATATTAGAATACTTTTAAACCTTTGTAATGCAAGCTGCCTAGGATATGCTTCACTGACAACGATTTAAAAGATATTCCCAAAAGAAAAGAAGGAGAAAAAGAATCTAATACAACGGATCTGAAAATATAACACAATTATGAGTTCCGTTTAGGTGTAGAGAAAGAGACCAAACGACGATTCAATCGTAATTTTAATCGTTTTTCGTCTCATTTCTGTTCTCCCTCACCCATTACATGCGCTACCAAAATAGAAATACTTTTTCAAGGTATCCTCCCAAGAAAGGAGGATACCTTTTTTAATAAATAAAACTACCAAATGCATCTAAACGAATCATCGTATTTAAGTTTACCGTTATGCAAATAAAAATGAAAAGGATTGTCGTAAAAACCTTTAGGTAAATCTTTTGCTTCTACACAAAGAACATGATCTTCCTCATGAAATACCGATCGAAAACTTCCCGGCATAATGTACCAATCACACACAAATAAACGATTCAAAAAATTATTCTCTTTAAAATGGATGACAAACATACATCACCACCAGAAAATAAAAGATTGTACAATCTTCTATCATCAAGTGAAGATAAGAACCTGTTTCAAATTCAGCACGTTAGACGAAGCACCAGCTGTGATTTCAGCATTGACGCTCATTTCAATAACATTTGTTACAGGATTTCTTCTTACGGTAAAGATGATAGAAGCAGCCTTGCCGTTGTATGGAAACGAACCTACACCTTTAAGTTCGTTGCTACCAGGGATAACATCAAGCATAATAGGAAATCTGTTGGCACCTTCTTCTTCCAAATCACAACGAATTCGTTTGATACGAGAAATATCAACTTCGTCTTCAAGAAAATGTGCCAAGGAAACATACTTTGCACCGGAAGGTCTGTTTAAAACTTCAGAACCTGCCCAAACAAGATTGCCGAGAATAAGCGGAATAAGATAGGTTTCTTGTCTACTGTCTTTGTTTGTTTTATCCCACACATGGTTTTTACTCGGAAGTGTAAGAAGATCATCTTCAGGATATACGGATTCCGATTTTCCTTCAATAAGCTTAAAACACGAATCTCTGCCAGAAACGTCGGCTACAACAATGGTTTCTGTAGTAACTGTTTTTAAACGCATACCAATTTGAAGGTACATTCCGGAACCTTCTTTGGTATTTTCATTCCAAATAACTCTAAATTGAGGACGAATGATATTATCAAGTTCCGAATAATCTTCATACGGGACATAATAAAGCGGATGAAGAGAAGACTGCACAGTAACCTGCATTTTTGTAACAGGATTTGTCAAATCAACTGCGACTTTACAATCGAACATGAATTTCGTGTAAAAAGTCTGAATACGAAACGATCCTGTTTCAGATAAAAATACAGTATCCGATCCGGCTACTTTATAAAGTTCTGCTATTGTCCACCAGTGAAATTCCGTATCAGGAGATGTTATTTTCTTAACAAGGCATGTACCATTCGATACATCAGAATAGTTAGGAGAACCTTCAGTTGCTAATTTGCGCATGTCTTCCCTCATCTTTTTGATTTCATCTAACATATTTTGAATAATAGGAGCAGATTGCAATGTTCCTTGTGTAAGGATCTGTGCATCTGTAATGTAGTGAATAAGGTTATTCACATTTTCATTCACTGCTCGCATATCGTACAATGTAGGAATACCACCGTATGCGTGATAAGAAATTTTCATATTTCCGACATACGGCTTTAAAAACACAATGAACGAGTACACACCAGATTCATTTGTAGTATAATTCGTTTTTGGATGAGACAAACCGACAATAATGTAATCTTGATCTTTTGTTAAAACAACATTTGTCTCGACTTGTTTGACAGTAACACTATCTCTAAAAAAATCACCCGCTATAGGGTGAATGACAGAAATATTTCCAGGAACATTTATTTCATGAATTTCATCTTCAATAAAGTTTTCAGCACGTTCTTTGTTCGGATCTATTTCAAGAAGCATGGGGTTTTTGGAAACAACGGAATGGACATCATCAACGGGTGATACTTGTTGCTTTAATACACCAACATCATTGATAAGTTCATAAAGAAGCGCTGGAGTGATGTCAATTCTTGTTGTAGAATTTGACAAAGTATACTTAATAAGAACAGGATACAGTTTCTGATATTCAAGCGAAAGTCTATAGTCAGCAACATATGGTTTAATAATGGTAATGCTTTTTATAAGTTGTTTATTAAACTTGCTATCCAGTCGTTTCATGGACGACATGGCGTCATAATCGATATCTTCAGGAAGTACTGTCCAGTCTTGTCCATAAACAAAAGGAACATTGATAGATCCAACTAACGTAATAAGCAAGGAATCAAAATAAACAGCATCACCACGAAAAGGTATTTTTGTTTGGTCAGCTGAAATCACCAAACGAGCATCGTTTGTGACTTTATAATCTGGGTTTTGTGCGGTCAGATCCGGAGTGTTATACGACATTATAAATCCCCTTAACTCTCATTGAGTTTTTACCATAAAAATCCTTAAAAGCATTATAGTGGTATGAACGACTTTTTAGGGTGTTTGCCAAGTTCATAGCATTTCACATTTGATAAGGATTTATGGTTCTGGGTTAGGATCACTACCATCTGTAACGGATACAGATAATATTTTCTTTTCAAGAACATTTAAACGTGCTGATAAATCGTTTATTTTGTTTCTTAATGTAATATTTTCCGTAAAATAACTGACAACATCACGAGCTTCAGTAACACGATCGTTTTCAATTTCTTGATATTCTTCATCAGTAAGCCATACTTCTTGTATAGCTACAATATCAGGAGCATTCGTGATTCCAAATTCGTATGAAATCTGATCCTTAATAAGATCAGCAACATATTCAATCTTTGTTGTATCATTAAAGATACCCATATTTAACATAAGAACTATCTTGGGATATTTCTTAACATTACTGTTTGGTATTTCACCAAGAAGACCTTCAGGAACGTAAATAAATTGCTGTGCATTAGAAGCATCTACAAGCTTATAAACATCATGCGTTCTGAATCCATAAGTAACATAATCTTGTTCATAATCTGATTCTGTCTTACCTACAAGCTCGTACAATACAGAACTTAACTGAATATTTTCAGTAAGAAGCTCATCGTAGGTATAAATTTTGACTACAGTATACACACCATTCAAGGATTCAAATCCTTTTCGAAATGCGAATTTATATGTCCATCCGGTTTTGACAAATTGCATACAAGACACCTTTTGTATATAAGTTATGAGTATACGATAAAAATCATATCATCAGTTTATTACACGATGTAGCGTACCGTTTTATGGTACGCTACATGTATTTATCTCAACGATCAGTCACTACTAGAAGAAGTATCGTTTGAAGACTCTATAGTTGTATTTTCTACGTCAAACATTCGATCTTGTTCAAGATCTTCATTGGAATACGATTTATACGACGTAACAACGTTGTCGTAACGTACTTGACACATAAGTTTTGGAGAATAATGACATTTTTTACAAAGTATTCCAACTCCACGAACGTCAACACATTCCGTGCAGCCACATTCTGGACAAACAAATTGACTCATTACAAACATCCTTTACTTATAAGGTTAAAAAGTCATTCATCTTCTTTGTGAACTTTAGTCCAACAACTTAAAAGAGTATCTCTTGTCGGATATTTACCGCATCCCTTCTTTCCTTCAGGACAATATCCGATTTGAACACAAGAAGGACCAATGTTTCCAAAAATAGGTTCATAATCTTTTTTAAGGTATTCAAGGATTTTTTGAGCTACGCTACGAATCTCCCATTGGGCACGAGTGCAAAGTCTAAGCCCAAGGAAATTGATAAGCGAGTTAAAATTCATGGTCATCTGATAATGCGTAAACGAACCTTCAGTTAAAATAAACCGAGCATCTTCGTTAGGAATACCCAATTTCTTCAATTCATCATAACAAGCTTGCGATGCTTTTACCGTATTTAAGAAAACATTTTTGGCTTCTTCATTTTTCATAACAGAAGCAGGCACAACGGTTTCACCATGTCCACCAACATATCGTTGCGACTTCTGATTAAACGAAGCTATTCGATGTCTGACATTTTGATGCGAACATGTTCTCGATACTTCAGAAATTTCAAATGTCACGGAAACGTGTTCCAAAGGTGTTTTATGAAGAGTAGCTTTGCAACAATTTTTAATATACCCATCAATTTTGTTTTTTGTCTTCAGATCGTGCACATAGTCGTATGCTGTAATGTCATATCCTGTAAATTCCGTATAACATTCACGAAATCCATAATAGATTTTTAAAATGTTTGCGGCACAATAAAGTTTATAAGCATCTTCGCAAGAACCGAACAATTCACGATCTGTAAAGAGAACTTTACACATAAAAACATTCCTCAAATTTTGGAAGATTAGGAACAGGGAATTCAAAACGATAACACACGGTTTCGTTTTCAATCCACACATCAATAAATTTTGTACCATCTTGAGGCAAATCAGGAATTCGTAGGAAAATAGTCAGATTTGCGTTTACGTATTCTTCATTATTTACGATTTTGATTTCACATACAGTATTGCACAAAGTCTTTTCATAAATGACATTGCTAAGACTGTGCATAAATGTCAATATTCCATCATTGTCAACTGTGGTCAATTTGGAAAAGAGCGTACCAGTAGTATCTGTTTGTCCTGTAAACAAAAGATAAATTCGAGACATGCGACGTATCACATCAAACGCTTGCGTGTCTCGAACAAATACCAGTTCTGTTTTAACGTATTTATCTGGGTCTGTATATTTGGTTTCCATTCTGTAACTGGTTCTGGAGAAAATAGCATACCCATAATCAAAAATTTCAATTTCATCAATCCCTTCGAAATATTTGGAAAGTTTGTCATTACTGAAAATCACAATAACAGGAAATTGTTTGGTATTTTTTGCAAGTCGTTTGTGTTCTTGTCGAAGCATTTTTGGAAAATCATTTAAAAATTGAGAACATTTTTTAAGTTCAGCACTCGACCAATGAAATCTATTCACCATACCTTCAAACAAAGTATCAAAAACACAATTTGCAATCTGCTGGTACATCAATTCAATCTTGCTAGAATCGACCATTTAGAACTCCCTGTAAGCGTCATTTGTAAAATATCGTGCTACAACACTCATTCCGTCATAAGCTACAGAAACACCTAATGCCGTATCTTCATGTGCTTTTCTATCTATAAATATACTCAACCGTTTTCCATTAATAAGACAACCAGAAGCTCCAGTGCTCATCGCTGTAAAGTTAAAAAAGGCCACTGATAAAAGATGATACATTGTACGATAAAACGTTTCGTTCGATTCGTCAATAAATTGTTTCAACAATCGAAAATAATAATTTTCTGCAGTTATTAAAACAATCGCATTGCACAAATCTTGAACCATTTTACCAAAAGAAGGATTTCTATCAATTTGGAATGTCTGAATCGTTTTATTCGACAAATAAGTATCTTCTTTTATGGATGCTTCTACAATAACACCACGATTGACAACAAACATCCGATACCCAGATAAATTTGGAAATACACGATCGATGGAAGAATCAACAATCTCGTAATGTGGAATATAGTTTAACTTATTGACAAACTTTAAAAACAAATCGCTATCAATCACCGGTTCTTTATTAAATCCGCTGATATCTTTAAATGTTTGATTAGCCCATGTATAAAGGTCAACTGCCGTATCCGTATCAATATAAGGATTAAACACGAAACTATCTCCTATCTTTTTACGTAAAAATGTTCATACTGTATGGTATTGTTGTTATTTGAAAGCAGAAGCGTTTCAAGCATATCGAAAAAAGGATTTGCGTAAATTTGTGTTTTTTCTTCAGTCTTTTTGTTTTCTATACAAACAGTAAACGTAGCTTCACGAGTACGATTACGAGCTATTGTCGTTATTACTTCAATAGCCGTATCATCATCTCCTAAAACACGAGTTACCTTAGGACATTTTTCTGTGAGAGCACTGTAAAGATCTCTGGTATATTGTTCAAACGTATATTCAAAAACATGTACACCATGAGAAAATGTGACAATGTGATCATTTACAGCATCGTGAATGTTCACTAACGTTTGTGCTAGATTATTCATGCCAGGATCGAATACAGTATAACCAAAAAAGTCCACTCTTTCCAAATCAAATATTTTACTATTAATAAATGTTGATATGTATTTATATTGTTTTTTAACAGTACAGACAACAGTTGTATTGCAAACTGTTGCAAAAATAAGCATCTGCACATGTTTCACATCAATAGTAAAAGAACATGTTTTCATCTGTAAAATACGTAGTTTATACTCTCTTAATGTGTTTCGTATTTTGGAATTACGTTTTACTTGCTCTTCACCAAAAACAAGTTGAGCAGATTGCAATAAAAAAGCATCAAGATTATGTTCTTGTCTATTCGAAAAACGATAACGCATTGTGAATACCTCATTGTAATAAATGGTATAGATACTACCTATAACTTACACGGAAGGAAAATATGATTGACTATGTAGAAAAATTGAATTACTTACGTTCCATTTGTGAACCTGTCGATACATTCGTAACAACACAACTTATCCAGGTTAAATATTCTTCCGAAGATGAGATCTCGGATCAAACCGTTCTTAATGAAGCCTATTTCATTATATTCGACGAACTACGTTATTACGGTATTTTCATGTATTTGGATTATCCTGAAGCCGTTGAAAACTATTACGACGCCGAAGGATATGCTGCTCTTCTTGAATTTTTAAACAGAAATACGTTGATTGATCAATTTAGATTATATCCTGAACTTCATATTCATTTCGAAGCTATGTTTGATAGTAAAGACATCAATGAAGAAGATTATTTCGCATCGTTTTTAACACTCTACAAACTTAAGTTCACAACAAATCAACCACTCATTGAAAAAATAGAACGTATACAAACGTTGATATATTCAAATGTTCTTTTCAAAAATTATATTCTGAATATTCTGGAATCTGCTGTTCCTGCTTCTACTTTTGGTGATGAAGAAGATGTTGAAAAAACCATCACTTTCGTACAAAGTGTTGTTAATGGACAACAACAATTCAAACAAGTTGTTGAATCTATTTACTCACTCGATCCTTCTCTTGATAAAGACTATCTTACAAAATCCATTAATGAATACGACATGGAAAAAGTTACTGGTACAACGATAGCTAAATTCAGATGGGCCGTTATGAGTAAAGAAGAAGATTTATCTGACAAGGAACAAGAACAACAAAAACTTATTATTAATCAACACAAATACCATAACTCTCATCATATCGAATACTATATTTTACGAAAATTACGTCCTACTAAAGAAAATATGGTTGAACTTACAGCGCACCATGCTGAACCAGATACAACCATAACAGATTTTAAAAACGAAGTTTCTGCTATGATTCAACAAGGACTAACTAACAAGATTCTTGATCCTAAAGAAGATACTGGTTATATAAAACGCCTAGCACAATTCATTGAAGAACATTGCTATCGTGACGGAACAATCATTCCTGTACAAAAAGGATAAGTTATGGCCAAACAAGAAAAAGATAAATGGTTCACTGACAGTAAAAGAAGACGTAATCTTTTACAAAAAACCAATCTTATCAAACTTTTTACTGTTTGTTTCGATATACCAAAACTTGAAAACTTTAACATTACAATCGATGGAACACCAACAGTCAATGCTATTCTTACTATAACTAACGATACGTATAACGAAACATTTGCTGACCTTTTGGAACGAAGTGAAACGGATTATTGTCTCTTACAAGATAAAATATTCACTTATGGTCTTTTTATTAAAGATAAAACCCCACAACTTGTAGTATTAAATCCAATCGATCTTCCACCTTTTGAATTACAAAAGAAATTCTTCATTGAAAAAGATGATATTGAAAATTATCAAAGTACTGGCGAATTCACAACATACGGTAGATACATTGCGAATTATTTTTGTTTAGCAGAACCTTTTAAAGATGTTATTCCTTACTTTAATAAGGTATGGAGTGTTTCTAAAATTGAATCTGAAATCTATAAGAAAGTCCGAGATGGTGTTGTTACACCACAACAATGTGGTCGTTATACCGATAATGCGTATTTCATAGGATCGTTTGGTGAACTTATTGTACCGGTTTTTTCTGAGAAATCATTAACAACAGATCCTAAAATTATCGAACGTCGTGATGCTTTATATAAAGAACACGCACATGAACTTGATGATCCTGTTGTTTGCGTTAAAATCGAAGATGAACTTATCGCAATGGATAAAAATTATCTGAAAGGTGATCCTGCTATGGGATTTTATGGCGATAGTTCAAAGAAATTTAATCTCCATAGAAAACGTCAATATTTGGCAGCAGGTTTGTTTGAATCTTTTGAAAAAGAAAAAGGCAAATACAGTTTTATTAAAGGATCTCTTTCTGAAGGATGGAAACCAGATTCTTTTATCACAATTGCTAACGAAATACGAAAAGGTTCCTATGAACGTGGCATCTCTACAGCTAATGCTGGAGTGCTTACCAAATATATTCTACGTTTATTTCAAAATTCTCAAATCGTCGCTGAAGATTGCAAAACAAAACACACTCTTTTTGTTCCAAAATTAACGGAACAACTTGCTAAATCTCTTATCGGTCAAAACATTGTTGAAGGTAATAAACTGATTCCTCTTACCGAGCAAAATATGCAATCTTATATAGGCAAATCCATCAACGTCAGAAGTTTTATGTTTTGTGAACAAAAAGGTGGCTATTGTTTTACATGTGCTGGTGAAACATTCAGAAAACTCAATGCTAAAAATGTAGGATCTGAACCACTTCAAATCACAGCTAATCTCATGGCTCTTAGCATGAAAGCTATGCACGGTACAAAAGTATCACAATTTGAAATCAACGATCTTGATGAATTTTTAGTATAAATAAAAGTATACAGCATGGGAAAACCCATGCTGTATACATCATTACTTTGTATTAAAAGACTGCATACGTTTACGAACGTAATCAACAAGACCAGAACCACCAAGGATTTCGATAGCTCTATCCCAAGCAAGATCCGTTTTACGACCATTAACAAGTTCTGTCATAAGAATCCAGACAGTACCGACTTGTTCTTTGGTCTTCGGACGAATCGTAGTGCAAGCTTGCATAACCTTTGTGTAATCGAGAATGGAAGATTTGTACGTCTTAAAGAACACATACAGTTCATTAAGCACTTCAGGATTGTTTTGATGATTGATGACAAAACGAACAATATCCACAAACAACCTGATGGATACTTCAGGATTTGCCCGTAACTTGCTTACATAATCGATATACCGATTGATGTAATCACGAACAAACTGCACATCCATCGATACAGCATTTTGTTTCTTTTCAGTAGGTTGAGCAACAACCAATTTGTTGCTGGCAAGTCTTGTTTCTGTTTGTGTTGGAGCAGATTTCGTTTCAACAGATCGTTCCGTCTTCTCTTCGGATGTTTTGGACGCCTTCGTAAATTCCGAAACAGAATAACTTTCTTTTTTCGAAGACACTTGCGGTTCATCTTCAGTAGCCAAAAGATCTTGAGGATCAATCTGCACGGCACGACCAGAACGAGTCATTGTAGAATTAGAACCCATTTCGATTTTCCTTTGTTAGTGATTAAAGCTATAAGATTATGTCAAGCAAAATACTACATATGGTTACATGGATGTGGTATACCACATCCATGTAAAAAGAGGAAGAATGAGAAGAGAATATGACCAGCAAATTTGACCCAACCAGCACCGGTTAAATTGGACTGACAATCGAGCACATCGTCAGGAGGAAGAAACATTCCGCCAAGGAGCATTAACGGAAAACGAGATGAAGTTTGTTTCAAATTTGCATATAATTACTATTTACTATTTACTATTTTACACTTAACTGTAATCGTCAGATTTTTCACGTATTTCGATATCACGAACTGTCATTTCTTCAGATGTTGTCAACGATTCCAGTTCTTTCAATTCATCAGCACTACAACCAAGTTCAGCATTTACATCTGTTCGTGGTTTGAAGGCTACGCTTTTTTCAGACAAATTGTTAAGAACTTCAACAACAACTTTACCAATAGCAGCACTTCTATTGGAATCTTGACTCCGTAATCGTGTATTGATGCGTTCACCAAAATTCTTTGTTCTGGATGCTTGAATATCCAATTGTGTTTTAACAGCTACCATTTTTTTCATAACAGTATCTGCATCCATATCGTTTAAATCAAGATCCATTTGATCGATAGCTGTCTCAAGCTTTTTTGACATTTTCGCCTGAACACGAGCTATGTCGTTTAATACTCTATCTTGTTGACGAATAAGTTCAGCAATACCTACGTCAGTATCATCATTACTTATAGTTACATAATCAGGAAGTTCAACGGAATCTTCAGGATCTTCCATTTTTAAAGTAGGCGTAATGACTTCCACATTTTCTACAGGTACTGGTTTTTTATGTTTGTGTGGAAGCGTTGTTGTTGCTTTTTCCATAACGGATGTGGTATCAATTTGTTTCATTATATTCATACAGACCTCACTTATATATTACTTTTTTGGAATTGAACTGTAACTTTTAACAAAGCAATTGTATCTGATGTATTTTTCAACGTCGCCTTGGAGGAGTTTTAGCTATGTCGAAAAATGAAGTGTATGTCTATGGTGAATCTAACAAAAAAGCATTCGAATCATTTCAACAAAAACACCACATTGTAGATTGGAACACCTTTTTTACCAATCTAAAGGATTATAAACACAGCGAAGCATTGATATTTCAAGATAGTACAACACATACAACACTTACGGTAAAAGTACTTAAACAGATACTTGAAACATCAATCGATGTAGGAGTTATTGTTTGTCCGTTATATCGTACACGCTACACAAAAAAAGATGGCAGCTTACAACGATTTTTGGCGGCATCCCAACTTGATATTATCCATACATTTGCCAACGATATTTTTGTACCAAATATTCAATTTTATATCAAATCTGATCCCATATATAAGGAGCCACATGCCATTTCTGAAGAAGAAACCGTTGTTTTCGTAACCATATTTTATTTGCTTGGCGAAAACATCAACCATATTGCAGCCAAATATGATCTGGAACCGGGCATTGTCGAACTGCTTTCATTCGTTCCAGCATTCATGAGTAAAAATCCAAATATGGATGAACTAAAAACCTATTTTCCGAAAAACAAATATAATCTGTTCTACAATAGTCAAAAGAATATTCTATACATTGATCAAATAACTCCAAACAACAAAATCATTTCTAACGAAATACCATTGGGAGATATCAAAGATGAAATCTTAACACATCTTTCCGATCATATCAGAAATTTTGGACTAAACGTATTTGATTTGTATTTCAATAAAAAAGGTTCTTCAAATACAGAAAAACCACACGCCCTGTCGTTATGGAATTGTTATAATCTTTTCAAACTACTTGAAAAACAGCACAATGCTGTTTACGATAAAATCAATACCTTTTGTGATATGACAGAAGAAGAATTGGAGTTTTATTGTTTTCATAAAGAAAATTGTTGGACAATTGCACCTTCACTTAATAAGGAATTGGAACGTATTCACGCATACCGTGAAAATGAACAACTTTTTCGAAGCGCTAATTTGAAATCGATGTATGCGTAAACAATGTTATATCTTTTGAGGAAGAGATATAATAATTGTATCGTATTGGAGAAGAATATGAACAGCATACAAATAAGTAGGTATTTATGAGCACAATACCTACATCAACAAACTCCGGCAGACTTCTTTCAGAACGTGTAGGAGCAGCACGAGCTAAAATTCATACAACACTCAACGCAACAAAAGGAACGTTGGTATTTCGAGCAATCGATATCAACAAAACATTGAATCCAATTTCTCGATTACTTCGGATGATTTTTGTTCACAAAAATGTTACGCTTGAACATTTGAAAGATTGTCACGAAAGATATACCGAGAAAGAGGGTAAACTTCCAAAAGAAATCAACAATGACAGAAACAATATCAAAAAAGCATTATTCAAATCACGAATGACCATTCATATTTTTGAACGATTACTCATGATTCTTGGATATTGCATTGAAGATATTGAACTTACAATAAAAAATATCGAAACTGGAGAAAAATCAATATATAGATTGTCGGATGCTACTTTGTACACGCCGTATTGTAATACCCAAAACAATTCATTCCTTAATGAAAATAATCAATACGCTCATGATGTGTCTACCGAAAAACCCATTGTCGTAGATGACGACTACGGTGACGATTTTTAACACATATCAAAAGAGAGGTATTGGTATGGGATGTAATTGCGGCTGTCAGACTCCGACAACACAAACACCGACAGTATCACAAGATGAACTTGCTCAGTTCATTTACAACACCATTAAAACGGATGATACTGATTGGAAAGATGCCAGTGAAGAAAACAAAACTGGTGTCATGACTTTGGCACAAAAACTCCTTGATGAATACACTATCAAGGACAACTTAGGTTTAGGTACTCCTGCAACAGAAATACAAGTTCCAACATTTAAACCAGAAACAATTGTTCCTTAAAAGTTGTATAACAAAATAACACATACTGAGAGGCTAAGCCTCTCAGTATGTTCATAAAAAAAAACAATACACACCAATACTACAAAAGGAGTATGAGTTGTGGAATCAATAAATATGACCCAATATGAACGAACATTTGTAATTTGTACCGGATACAAAATTGTAGAATTTGTTACATCACTTCACTACAAAAACAAATTAATCTGGCCATGTCACACACATTTGTTTATACCTTACACAAAATCACATTCTTCAGATGAAATTGTGTTCAATTTGTATTCTCTTTTATCAAATTCTTGTAAAGCGTTGTTTTGTGTCAATTATACTGTTCTAGAATCTAAATATATTCGATTTGACATTTGTTTACAAGAAAAAGCTATAAAAAAGCTTGCTTACATATGTCACACGTATAAACCTGATTATCTTAAAACAAAAATCGCATTGTTCATTTTTCGTTATTTGAATTTTGTAAAATATTGTTTTCATCAAAAATTTCTTAAAGAGTACCGAAATATGTATGATATTTATCAACATATGCTTGATGTTGATAATCCATACTCAACTTCTAATTTAAAGAGTTTTCACAATGTCTGATAAAGATATAGAACAACAGATTGCGGATAATCTTGATACCATTGTACTAATGGTAAAAAAGGATTTATCGTAAAATAAATAACATAACAACATCTGTAAGGAGAGGGATATCCCTCTCCTTACAGTAAAGAACCTTCCGTTATTGTTTTTTTTTGTTAACATATTCAATGAAGAACTTTTTACAGCATTGTGAGGAAAGTGTATGACTCCTAAAAGACAGAAAGTAGAAGCTTACATTTTGAAATATTTTAAGAAAATGGAACCTAGTGGTTACAATGAAAAACGTTATAAAGAAATGTTCGCTCAAATGAGTGACGAACAATTTCATAAATGGATGATAGGATTTAGAGATAAAAAAACCAAGCTTGCTTTTTATACACCTAATTTAAAAGTCGTTCTTAACGTTGCAAATCTTCGAGATACGGCTAAAGAACTTGGTATCAAACTTTTTGAAAAAATGGTCATAACTGATAAAGTTACAGGATTACGATATCTTACAAATCAAGAATATTTTATCATTCGTCTTCCTGTCAGACGTACCAGACAATTCTTGATGCACAAACTTAGTGTTCCGGAATCTGATAAACGACTTGATGCTTTGACTGGACAAGTAACAAAACCAGATAAGGCCAGTTCCATTTCATTCGTTGAAGCACAATTTTTACATGGTCGTGGACTTGATAGAACCATCTTAGAATTTATGAAAGTTCGTGGCGGAGATATTCACGCATATGCTCAGTTTAAACAACAACTTGAAGAAACTGGTATAGGGAGTATGGATAGCCTTGATGAAAATACTGTAGCAAGAAGTGCTGTAACATTAAGTACAATTTTAAAAGGTATGCTGCTTGATAACAATTTTGTTTGATATAAGGATGTCTTATGGCCATTCAAAATAATCTGGGAACTGCAGTCACCACAGCAAAAAACGAAGCAGATTCACTGACAAATAAATTTATGAATGCTGTTGGTGAATACACAAGCGTGTCTGCAACTATTCAAAAAACGGGTGTCGATCCTAATACACTCCTTAGCGATCTTGGTGCAGATAAATTGGTATCTGCTTATGGTAGTACCATTAACAAATTCAAATCAGCAACCAAAGCTGTTGACGATATTGTCGGAAATATTCAAAGTGAACTAGAATCCGCCAAACAAAGTGTTACAAAAAATTTAAACGATCAACTTGGTTCCATTTTAAATACAGACGGTAATCTTGTTACAACACCGCTTACGTTTGTTTCTTCAACAACAAAAAACAGTATTGATTCCTTAAATCTCGACGATGCCGATGCTGGCTTTAGTTTGAGTGATTTAAGTAAAGGTACTATTGGTAAACTTGCTGAACTTGGCAATGATGCGCTTGGTAGTGGCGCAAGCGCCATCAAAGCCGTTACTGACAATTTAAGAGAAATCAAATCTCAAGCAACTGGTGCCGTTAACGGCATCCTAAGTGCTGTTTCTGCAGAAGCTCGTGGTGTTTTTGATCCGATTAAGTCTGTTGTTGATTTTGGAAAAGATACATTAAGTCCAAATAACGTAGCTGGCATCATCAAAAACAATCTTGATTTTTTGCCTGAATCGTGGCAAAACAAAATAACAAAAGTTGCCCAAGATTCTACAAAAGACTTATACGACAAAATCAACAAAATAAGTAACCAGGCTGCTGGAATTGAAAATATCATTGAAGGTATAGCTTCTCTTGAAAGTATCGGAACTATTGCTAAACGTGTTACCGATTCAAATGGTGACGATATTTTTGGACTTATCAGTAATGGTAGTTTCGATGATTTGGTCAATCTTGTTAGTGGTGCAGAATCTATTTGTGGAAGTACCGGAATCAATCCAAGCAATCTTCTTGATTTTGAAGTCAATAAGGATTTGTACGATTTGCTCGTTGGTGAAAGTATGAATCGAGGATCTTCCAAGATTTTAGATTCTTTATCCAATTGTGGAAAATATAACGATTCAAGAACTACAAATGTTATCAAAAACAATGTCGATACCGTTGCTAGAAATGGTGACGTGTATACATTGTCAAGTGCTGTGAAATCTGTAGGCGGCAGTTCGCTTTATGATCTTGAAGATACTCTTCAAACGCTTGTTGCCAATATGGATTACAGTACAGATAAAAAAGATACGCTTGATGAACTTTTAAAAACATTGAACATCGAAGCATTCGATTTGGTGAAAGCTGACTCTTATGACGGAGACGCCATTTCAGCTGAAAAAGTCATTACGCTCTCCGCTACATCAACAGGTTATGTCGATAGTTTTCTTGGAAGTACTGATTTAAGAAATGCCGTCAATCAGGCATACAACAAATATGTGGTCAATGCCTAAATCCAAACAAAACATGTAAATATATCATTTCCTTGAAAGAACTTTATCCTTCAAGGAGAGATGTATATGTATCAATCTATCGAGGACGTACGAACATATCTTAAGAAATTTCTTAAGAAGGGATATAACTATTGTACGTACCAAACATCCAAAACATTATCAGGATTTGAAATCACGCTTTATCTTGAACCCATCAAAGGAGAATCACAAACAGTAACAAGTTTCAAACAACTCAAAATTCACTTTATCAAAAAGTCACGACGTACGTATACGAAAATGATTCTTAAACGTCTTAGTGATGCTGAGTTAAAAATCATAGTTGACTCAGATGTTAAAATCATTTACTTATTTAAACGTTAAAGATAAAGCATAGAGAGGTGCTGGATATACCAGCACCTCTACTGTTTTATTTTTTTTTCTTCATAATAAGATTAAACATATATTACTGTCATGAGTGTGTGTTTCTAATTTTGTGGAGGTTCTCGTTGTGACGGAAAACAAATACAAAACATCTATCTGCAAATTGATGTATCCCATACACGCATTTCAGACAATAAGTGCTTATCAAGAAATCGGGATACAAAATTGCAGTTCTCATCAGGTTTATATTTGTGATAGTACTGGAGTTTGTGCAACTGTAGAAACCAGTCCTGGACCATTTAACATCAGTGAACAAAAACTTGTTATTTATAAAAGACAAACTTCTGGAAAAAGAACCTTTGATAATTTTCAAAGAGAGACTGTAGAACGCAAAGACGGTCTTATGGCTACCATGACCGAAATCACCATTTCAGCAATGCTTGAAAATGGGTTTGTCTATATCGAAGCGTTGGATCTTTGTGTAGGTCTCAACAAATATGATGTTTTGAATAATCATCCTAAAATCGATGCAAACATTATAAAACGTTATGGCGCTATTCAAAATGTAGAGCGCCAAGCTGAAAATACCGCTCCTCTTAAAATCATCGTCAACGATCCTAAAGGACGAACCAATAGACTTTACACACATTGGGGAGATCATGTTGTAGCTATTCATGTTTCCAACAATGCAAATATCGAACCCATGTGTCGTGTGTTAATTGCTACACAATCTGGTCAATATTCTGAATACACATTCGATTTGGAAAGTATTCTTGACAGCACACAAATCGAATGTGTCACCAAACAAGGTGTTCTATGCATCGCTCCCACATACGAATTGGTTGCACGATATGTTCACACAAAGAAATTTTCCGCAGGAAATCTTTTCACACAACAAGACGTACAACGTGCGGTTGAATCTGAAACCCAGAAATTGACGTACAAACTTAATGAAGCGCAAAATACCGTAACGGAACTTAAAGCTCAAGTCGACAGACTCAGCGCTGAAAATCGGGCTTATACGGAACTTAATGCAAATCTTCAAAAACGTTTAGCTGATGAGGAGAATCGACGTTATGAGTCCTTGAAACGAACATTTGATATCGATCAAACCAGACGAAAAATGCATCATGATGAATGCATGGCCGAACGACGACAATCCACAGAAGAAACTAAACTCGAAAAAGAAAAAGAAAGTAGAGAATCTGCAAAGATAAGTACATTTGGAACTATCATGAAAACTATCGCTGTGGTAGTTCCAGTTGTTATCACACTTATCACTATAGGAAAAACATTTATTTCAAACAAGGACGATACGAGTTTTGGAGTATTCGATATAATTAAAGCTCCATTGAATTGTTTGAAATCGGTGTTTCGAAGTTTTTGTTTCTGCTAAAAAATAGATGCACACACTCACGACTAAGGAGCAACATTGTGGAAAAACAGTACGACGACATCTATGATGAAATCATAGATAGTGTACATGAGGCACTTCCGAAGTTCAATCCTTATTTGATGAAACAATTCAGGAGGGATCAGATCGCTGGATGTCTTAATTACATGGACATGACATATCGAGAAGCTGTGAAACTCTACGATGGCGAGTTGGAATTTAAAGGTCACCGTATTTTACGTCCTGAGGAACGTGTCAAGTTAAGTCTTGATAATACAAAATTTCAGTCAAGCGTTGATATAACACAAACGGAGCTTATGGTTGTTGAATTTGTCTTTGTTTATCAAGGACAAAAATTCACAACACAATTGTGTCTTCCGTATTTGTACAATGATGCTATCATCATCAGCGGTTCCAAGTATTACATTCAGTTCGCACTTACAGACAAAGTGTTCTATCACATTTCAAAAGATAATGGTATCGGCATCAAGGTTCTCAGATCGCATCTGCGTTTCTGGAGAAACATGCGTTATCATTTCTCATCGTTACATGGTGTACGATATACAGATTACATCATTGTAGCTAAAATTCATCTGAAAAATTACCGATATCTCACTGAAGATTTACGGACAAGTATTGTTCTGTATCCTTTAGCACGATTCGGTTGGTATGAAACATTAAGACGTTACGGCATCGATAGCAATAAAGTTACTATCGTTAATGATGTCAATATGGAAGATGATGAGAACGAATATTTCGTTGTTCGAGAAAGAAGCAACTCATCTGATCAATCCGGACTTTTCATGAGGATTCACAAATCCCTTCTTGAAGAAAATGGAGAAACAACCAACAAAAACACCATTCGTATCTTGGCAAATATTCATTATTGTTTACAATATTTTAGTAGAGTCCATGAAACCATGTTCACAAACAATAACGAACTTCCAGGTTTGCTTATGGACGATCCATCAAGAAATGTCTGGAAGGTTATTTTAGGTAAAACCATATACGGAATCAATTACGCCAGTGAAATTCAAGTATGTGGTCATGCTGAACAACATCTTGATTCTCTAAAAACGTATCTTGATCCTCACACCAAACAAAAGTTACACGAAATCGGTGTGGAATGTAATGATATCTACGATCTCATAGATTACGTTGTTTTAAATATGGACAACTATGTAGTAAACTATACACCAGCTAATCTTTTCAAGAAACGAATCAATGTTCTTGACTTGCTTCTTGGAAATATTGTTCGTGGCATTTTTACTAAAGTGTACAAACAAACCAATAACAGAAAAGGAGACAAAGGACTTATTTCACTTAAAGATGTATCGTCGTTGTTGCGTTCGGGATATAAAGCTATTGCACAGTTATACAAATGTAATTCTGTAGCAGCATCAAATCCTGCACAATACCACGACAATTATGCATTGGTTGTTGGATTCAGAAAAACAAGAGCTACATATTCGTCATCGTCTGAAGTTAATGGAAGCATGGGGAGTGAAAACAAGGCCAAAGGTAAACAAAGTAATCTTATCAACAACCCGGCACACAGGTACCATCATTCAAACAGTTGCGTAGAATCCATGTATTGCATATCGCATCAAAATCCAAGTATATCCGGCACCATCAATGGTTTTTGTCCCATTACAGAACTTGGAGACATTGTTCAAGAACCTTACATGTCCGATCTTGATCCTGTTATTCCGTATCTTATTACCAAATAAGTTTCAAGGAGCATTGAAGAATGAGTGGTTATTATGACAGAAGAGATGAGCGCAGTCGTGTGAGCGAAGGTCTGAATCATCTTTATGAATGGTTTTGTGTAAATTCCGAAGAAGAACTTGGAAGACTTATTTATCATTTTCCTAACTATCGATTCAGTAGTCAGGAAATGAGTTTTATCATTGATGAATACAGAAAACAAAGATCGAGTGCTTTTAAAGCATTTCTCGAATTTATACGATATCGTGATGAACGTGACATTGACTATGTAACAAATGAAACACTCGTCAGATTTACAAAAGAGGAAGTCTTTCCGAGAATGATACGTATGTTCCAAGACGCAACAAGACCAAGAAGAGACGAACCGTATCTTCGTGGAAATTATGGAAGAAGTCCTGATCCATATCCCAGAACTTCTTTTAGCACCAATCAATTTGATGTCTCGGAAAGCACTCGTGGCATGGATGCTTTCTTTAGAAACAATCGTCCTTCGTCAAATATTCGTGACAACGTGTACGAAGCTACAAGGTATTTTGCAACACCGAACAACAACGGACAACCACAACAAGTGCAGCAACCTCAGGCACAACAAACACAACAACAAGCTCCGCAACCTATGGAACCGTATAGAAAACCCGTACAGACGAATGAAAAATTTGCTGTTGTAACGAATGAACAAACTGGTACAAAAATGAACGACAAACTGGAATTTACTGACGTGACTACTGAGACGAAACTTGATGATAACATTTGTTGCTTGTATAAGGAAAGCATTCTTGCTAACAAGTTGATGTCCATCTCCGTAATGTACACTGAACTTGTTCCTCCTTTTAATACGAGGCACGATGCTGTACAATTTGTATCCGGTTTGATTCCGGGATTTACTACGGCAAGTACGTATTGTCATCTCATCGATTGCAAAGTTGTCAAAGCTATCAAGATCAATACATCTGAAGATTTGAATGCTACGAGAAAGCAATTCGAAACACTCAGCAATGTTGTTCTTGAACTTAAAAGCATCAAAGATTTCAATGCCTTGTTTGTTCCTGAATTTAACAAACTCAGCGATGCGGTCAAAGAACATTTTCAAAATATTCTGTTTAAGGAACTCAATCACATTTTGAGAATGCATTTATTCCGTCCTGACAATCCTCTTGTTTATCCGAAAATCACCAAATGGGAACACATTGGTAAAATGTTGTCTCCATCAGCTTCTGATTCCGGATATATCAGATATATGAATGACAAATATTCCAGGAACTTCGAACAAAATGTTTTCCAGTGCACACATGCAACATTGAAGAATATTTTGTGCCCTGCTGGACATCCTGGAATTGTCGACAGTTCCGAACTTGGAACTATAGCGATTATTCCGAATCTCCCTGTCATCGTCGATGGTAAACTTCCAAGAGAATATGGTTTACTCAATGAAGAAAACCTTTTGAAGATGAAACAGGAAATCGATTCGAAATATCTCATCAGACTGCAAAACTACAAAATCATACTGACAAACATCACTTCTGCAAATTGCACGATTCACAAAGATGTCAATCTGATTGCTGAAGATTGCCATCCTATTCATTCGTGCATCAGTAGCCTTTTCGATGTCGATGCTACATTGTTCCCGAACAATGTTACGTTGGTTATTGAAAAAGGAGATAACGAACCTTCGTTGCGTTATCAGGTAGGTAAAAACATTGAAGGAAACACGTTGATTACACGAATCGGAAAATAAATAATGCAAGTATCTCGTGGGAATATTCCCACGAGATACTTTTTAAGGATGTTATAATCATCATGTTCAATACCTATCTGATTCTTTTTACAAGCTTTTGTGGTTTATTGGGAGCATGTCTGATGTGCTACCTTATGCAGACCATGTATAACAATTTTATCAGCAAAAGAAAATTCAGAGTTGTTCTTTCTCTTGGAACAAGTTTACTTGCCGTGTTTTTGTTGCATGTTTTAGTCATATTTTTCACATTGTCTAAACAATCATAAAAAAAGGAATTGTGTATCATGTCAACATTTCTTCCTGCCGAACAAACAAGACTTGCACTTCTTCTTGACCTTACTGATTATTGGACACAAGAATATAGTAAATGCGCTAACATTACACACCATCGTTCTGATCAAGATAAACTGCCTGTACTTATTCACAAAATATTTTTCTTAAAACCTTTTAGAGAAAAATTTATAGCTTGTTTTTCCAGTCTCATTTTTGTTTTGGAAAACTATTCTTGTAAACAAAACATACCGCTTACTGAAACAATCCGTATGTTCAAAAATTGTTGCGATGATGACGAAATTGTTTATCCGCATCACATAGAACATTTTTGTTCACGAAATCATCTTAAAGAAGATGTTCGTGATACGGTTTGTTTTGGAATGTATATGCATATCGTAAGTGTGAGAAAATATCGCAGGTTACCATTACATAAGAAACAACAATATCAGTCTTTATCCAAGTATCACGGAAAGATAATCTATTTCCCAAAATCGTATTATTCGTTATGTAACACAAATACGAAGACGACTAAAAAGAAACATCCAAAAAATTGGTTACAAATTCAAGCTCTTATGAAATTCACCATACATCATGAAAGATTTCATAGACAATCAAAACAATCGTTATCTTCATACATTGAAGAAATAATGGCTGATGTTACCGGAATGCAAGCTATGTGTCATTACATAAGAACACACATTCTTCCCAATCAATTTCTTTTCTACGATAAAAATCAAGATTAATGTATTGTAACATGAGGGTAGCCTATTGTAGGCTACCCTCACAAAAGAAAAACCTATATTATTTTTTATTTTAAAACGACCAAGTTACTGTCACCAAGTAAAAATACTCTATTGATGTCATCAGAAGGATTTGTAACAGTGTAACCAGTGTTACAAATCTTGTATGCTAACTGCGTATAAATAGATTCCGTGTAAGGAAATTCAACGCCATTGGCATCATATCCGGTAACATTTTGATCTTCACCAGTATAAAGACCAAATTCAGAAATTCTTGCTCTACGTAAATCACCATCGTACATAGCGTTGATGACTTCCAAAACTTCAGAACCAAGAATGTTAAGACCAATACGAGAAGTAACATTTACTTCAGTGATGACACCAGACTGAGTACCGCTTGTTTCTGGAATGGTCGGAACAGGATTCAATTTGGAAGATGAAATTTCGTAAGGTTCTGTCGTACCGGTTACAGGATCAGTACGTTCGATTTTAACCTGATTGTCAACAATTCTAATCGTTTTTAAATAGTAACAGTAATACGCTTCACCGTTGATAACTTTACGAACACGCATTCTGTATTGACTTCTTTCACTTGTCGATAAATCTTGATCTACAGGCACGCAGCGAAGTGGAATCGGAGTGTACAAATCAAGTTCATCACCTTCAGGTTGAAATGGTGTTCCAAGATTTTCGTCATCAGCATTGTAAAAACCTCTAATGCCGATACCAAAATAACGAACCATTGGGATAGATTGCGCTTCGAGAGATTGATATACTTGATATTTGTAATTGATAGTTGATTGCGGTGCATTGATACCTTGAATAGGAATGGAAGAAATTTGTTCCAAATTCATTTTAAGAATAGTTTTAACGACATATTCATTTGTTTTTTTGCTTACGGTAGCGACGGCCATTTCGTATTCCTTTCATTGGTTTTAGTCTGTTATGATAATGTTTTATGAAGTCTACTTCCACATTGTATCTTGGTACCTACATACTGTTGCGTATTCGTTAATGGCGTAACCTTGATTGTGGAAGCATCAACAGGTTCAACTCCAGTCACCTCTGTAACACCACTGTTCATGTTTGACGTATAATCCATTTTCGCATACGACGTAACATCAGTATCATTGCTATAGAGAATATTGTATTTAAACCCGGTCAAATCAACACCACTTTGTGTATCTGTAATAACATTAACTTCATTAGACTCTGTAGATACCATAATGGTATTCGTACCATCCGTATGAATACCTTCAGTACCTTGATTAGGAAACATGAAAAATGTCGTCTGATTTCTATCTGTATCAAGATAGGTAAGACGCCTGCTACATAACGTTATAAAAAGTTTTTTGAGCTTCTTATAAAAAAGCGTATCGTCTTGGATAGCTCCCATGAAATCCACCAAAGGAGAATTGGATGACACAGGAAACATTTGCATAAGAAGTATATCACAAAGTTGACTGAAAAATTTGTTCGATTGAGGAAGATCAGCATATCCTTCAATAAGTTCAGATACACCTAATGTGTTTGCTATCCACTCTTCGTAATTTTTTGCTTTGGTAAATTTCTCAATACTGAATGATTCATGACAACGTAAATAACCATAAAAATGTGTAAGTGCATATTGATATCTAAGATTTGCTGTTCTTCTTGCATCTCTTACATGATCAACTAAAACAAGAAATTGTTCCGCAAGATAATCCATAAAAAGTGAAGAACTTTCAACCTTACCCCATGTAAATGGTATCTCTGTCAAAATACGTTCTGTATCAATAAACGAATCATAAAAATAAGAAAATCCTTGATAATTGAATTTTTCAGGAATATCCTGACCAAGTTTTGGTTTGTAATTTACATAAGCAATACGGGAACTGTATAGTTTAGGAATAACTGAAGGAACAATACCAGATTCTCTATAAATGCAATAATGCAAAAGTAGAATCATATCCGGTATGGATAAATCCACCATAACCGAAACATTAGGATCTTTAAAATAATATCTATATTGAAGTTCTCCTTTACTGTAACGATAAAGAAGCGTGTCAATAAAAAATTCCATCAGAAGTTCAAGATATCTTGTATCAACGGTATATTTCAAAAATTCATACAGTCTGGTGGGAAGCATATTAAATTCCGTTTCACCAAACTTTAATTCCATCTTGGCGCTATCGTCAGCTGAATATTCAGGATAATATCCTTCTTCATGTACACGATAAAGAATATCGTTCATCGACGAAGCAGTGATTTCATCAATAGCTTCTGAAGTATTATAGTTCACAACTTCTTCAGAGAGAAATTCAGGAACTGTAACACAATCATCTTCTCTATCTTCTGTATTTTGCAATATGGTTTTACTGACAAGACTTACTTTTAAATTCTTTAACAAATTCTCAGCAAGAATAATAAGGTTTGATTTTTTACCTTTGTTTTGACGAATATAGTCAATGTTCCGATAAAGGAACATTGACTGTTCATCACTTAAAATATCTCGATAATCGCTCAGACCTTTTGCACCAAGATATTCCCAGATATGCATCGGATGAACAAGAACAGTCTTCATATTCATAATGCGTCTGGTAAGTAACGCCTGAGGCATAATAGCCCATACAAGTCCCATAAAAGCAATGGGATAATGTTCTTCGTAATCAAAATCTCGAATAAACCATCTTGTCTTTATATATTCAAGATAAGACAATAACGCTTCTTTAATGCTTTCACGTTCGTTATTGTGAAGCATAGTAAAGTCACCATTGAGAAGCGTAAAATCGTCTGCGGCTATGATGTCTTCAATAGGGAGCGTAACCGGATATACAATGGACTTAATCAAATCAACTTGTTTAGGATACGTATTACAAAGGATCTTATATTCGTCAGTGTTAATTTTATAAAGAGCTGCTGTCTTTGGATAATCGTAACGCAAATTCAAATCAAAAGGAACTTTTTCACCTGTTTCTAGAGAAGTCACATACATCATCTCGTTAAGTTCATGATACTGCCCAACAAGATTCACATAATACGGATTGTTTGTATCGTCAGTTAAAATCTTTCCTGTTTTTTCTGCATAATTTTGTGCCATGATATTGGCAAATGGTGAAAATTTAATGGTCAATGTCCCCATCAAGTCAAGTATTTCTTTTCGATAAATTTCATAATCTATGGACATGCTGATAAAACTCGCTTTAAAATTGTAAGGAGTTACAAAAAAGATGCCTAACATTAATATAAAAAATCTTCAAAATATTGTACTTGCTAATGGGAGTACACCAAAAGTATTTGAAGATCCTGCTAAAACGATCGGTCGTTTGACTGAATACAGTGCTAATTCATTGGTACATTTAAGTCAACGACATTTTACAAGCAGAAGAGAAAATACAGGTGTCGATGATATCAATCTGACAAATCTCATAACATACCTTCAACCGGTCCATGAACACAGTGTACAGGTTATTCAAGATGCCGAACGTGTTCGTGAACTTGCTCCAGAAATTCCTCAAGCTGAAAACATCGTTGTATCTTCTATTATGTCCCCAAACGATCTGCAAGATACTGATCCTAAATTCAGCATTGAAAACATGCCTCATTTAAACGAAACTGTTAAAACAAAAATTTGTGACTATCTTTCTCAATTTTTCAATCCCACATTAAAACTTAATGAGAAAATGACCAAGAGTGCTAAAGAAGCACTCTATCGAGCTGGAGCTGATGTTTTCTTAATTTTGCCTGAAGATACTCTTGCACGACTTGTTAAAAAATACAATACCAATGTTGGTAAAGAAAATCTTAGTGCGTTGTATTATCAAATTTACACAGAAGAACATTACAAAGAATTGCTTGATGAACCCATATTCTCCGGCAAAAAGAAAACTTCTGTTATAAAAGTTGGTAAAGAACAAAAAACAATACCAGCAATTCCTATTAAAAAACAATCTGTTACGTCATCTGTCAAAGCTGATGAAGAATACAAGCTTGATAAAAAATATAAGGAAAATGGTTTTCTTGAAGGACTTGAATCATATTTGATGAAAGAACTTGCTTCTGAAAATTATAAAATTGAAGAAATTCGTAATGGTCTTGAAACCATTACAGCGAAAATCATTACGCAATTCGAAGAAGGCGATACGTTAAAAATCAGCGAGAATCCAGAAGTCTTACGCTTTGGTAAAGCTGTCAGACACTATGGAAAAACCATGCTTGGAAGACGGTTCGAAGAACTATACGAAGATGCGGAAAAAACCACAAACGATCCTGACAAATACGAACCTATCATTGATTTGACTCCATACACCGGAGTACTTGACGATCAAAAAGGACATCCTTATTGTATCAACATCCCTGCTGAAGCAGTTATTCCTGTAGTCATTCCCGGAACTCGATCGGAACATCTTGGTTATTTTATTTTAGTGGATAGTTTAGGACATCCTATTCAAGCCAATCAATATGTTATTGGCAATAACGGTTGTTCTATTTCCAACCGAATCACGGCAGCGTATACTGCCATGTTTGGCACTAAGAAAACACAGATGACCGGTATCCGATCTCCTTATGAGTTCAATGCTGCAGGATATGCAAATCCACAAAGTTTCCAAAAGAATGCTATTACCAAGGTATTCAATTATGTTCTTGATGAGATGCTTAGAAGAAAACTTCAGGATGTAGGATTAAGACATGTAAGCGTTGACAAATACGAAACCATCGCTACGTGCATGTTCTACAGATTGCTTGAAAACAAACAGACTTCTCTTGTTTTTGTTCCTGAAAATTTGATTACTTATATTGCATTTGACTATCGTGACAATGGTACTGGTAAAAGTAAACTTGAAGACATCAATTTCGTTTTATCACTTCGTGTAACACTTCTTGTCGCCAACATGATGGCGCTTATGAAAAATGCTGTTGCAAGAAAAGAAATTGAAGTAAGTGTCGATCCCAAAGAAACCAACATCATGGGTCTTATCGATCAAATCAAGCAGGCTGTTTTAACAAAATATTCGCTTAATTTAAGTACGAATGTTCAAGAAACAGCCATGAATATTTTAAATCAAAACATCTCTGTTCGTACACTTCCGCATCCAAATGCTCAGGGAATGGATATCAAATCAAATGATGTTCAATCACAAGTACCTAAAGCTGATACAGAATTAAACGATACTATTTCTACATGGCTTACTTCGCTTCTTGATGTTCCGTATGCTGCTATGAATCAAACAAATGAATACGAATATTCAAGAAGTGTTGCTACTACCAACCTATTCTTTGGTAAAAAGATTCGTAACTTTCAAAAAATACTCTGTCAAAAATATTCCGAACTTGTACAAACTTATTTAAGGTATTCTCCAGAACTTGTTGGTGGTATTCGAAAAATCTTGTCTGGACAAGTTAGTGGTGAAGAAAAAGATCATGCCGTCAATGAAGTGCCTCTTGACAATACAAGTGTAACAAAAGATCATTCGACTCTCACCAAAGAACAAATTCAGGAATATCTTGTTAATGTCATTAAAAATATCACCATCTCTCTTCCTGCTCCAAATATCGCGCCAGATAAGGCACAATTTGAAATATTCCAAGAGTTCATGACAACTTTAACAACTGCTATCGACAATATCTATACGGATGATCTTGCTGGTGATGATAGCGATGCCACAAATGGTCTTCGTATTCTTAAAGCGAACATCAAAAGTAACATCGCTAAAGATTTTGCTAATCAGATGGGTATCGATGCTACGATTACATCTATTGATGACCTTACTAACTATATTCTTACAAATAGAAGTACGCTTGTTTCCAACTTGCAATCCTTGAAAGGTCTTGGTACTCGTGTCAGAACACAAATGTCTGTATTCTCTGAAGATACTCCTACTGAAGATGAAGGCACAACTGTCAGTAATAAAACTGACGAATCCTCCGATTTTGGCGACAGTTTCGGTGAAAACACCGAATCGAATGATTCCGGTGGATCGATGGATGATTTCTTTTAATAGATAAACATACGAGAAGTGTACGTATATACGTACACTTCTCTAGTAAGATATACATCTATATTACTTTTATACAAGGAGTCATTATGTCTACAACTATAGCCGTTCATGATGGAGTCATGCATGCTGATGAGGTATTTGCCGTTGCCACTTTAAAATGTGTTTTTGATGACGTGGAGGTTATTCGTACAAGAAATGAAGACTTACTTGCAAAACAGCAATTTAGAGTTGATGTTGGTAGGAAGTACAATCCGGATACGTATGATTTTGATCATCATCAGGAAGATTTCGATGTACGTCATGAAAACCCTAATGATAAGAAATACGAAAAAGGACCTAAGCGTTCCGGATTCGGTCTTATCTGGCTTAACTACGGAGAAAAAGCTGTTCAAAACATTTTAAATAAAGAACCGTATACAAACAGCAATGAAGAAGTTGTCGCATTCATTTATAAGAATATTGACAACAGTCTGGTTGCTGCGATCGACGCTTTTGACAATGGAGAAAATAAAGAATTTTACCTTGATACTGGTGCATACAAAATGCCTTCAGTCATCAGTCACATTTCAGCTTTAAATCCTTCAGCATTTGAGGAAGATTATGATCCAAATATCAGTGATAAAAATTTTCAGATTGGCGTGGACTTTGCCAAACAATATCTGATTCGTGCTGTTCTTCGGGAATATTTTGTCATTGCTTCTATGGATACCGTTATTGAAAAAGTCAAAGAAGCTGCAGCTGATGGTATCAACTGGATTATCTTTAATAGATTTGTTCCGTGGTATCAAGCATTTAAGAAATGTGTGGACGAATCGAAATGTATTGATTTCGTTATCTTTAAACGTGATGACAATCAATGGATGATGCAACCTACATATTTCAATTATCACACAGATAAAGAACGTTTCACTCCTTCTATGGCGGATGGAAGCAGAAGACGACTTAAGTATCCTGCTCCTAAAAATATTTGTGGCAAAGTCAATGAAGAATTGCAACAAATTACCGGCATAGAAGATGCTATCTTTTGTCACACTGGAGGATTTATTGCAAGTGCAGGATCTTGCAAAGGCGCATTGAAACTGGCCAAATATTTTATGGAACATCAGGATAATTAACAGGTTTGTATTTTTATACACAAATGTTCGTATACTTTGCAAATGACGAATGGTTCTTGGTGTACTACAAGTAGCTTAAATGTTTGCTTTTACCGCAACCAAGGTGTAATAGTTACTCTCCACGGAAACCAAGCTTGGGATGGACGTACCGTTCGCTGTTAACGTAGGAGTCATTTGCACAAATTTATTATTTGTGACGCAGGTTTAGAGTGTACTACAGTTTCAACAAATTGTTGAAATCCACCACGGAAACTCTATGGAAAAGTGGAACCACCACCATCATGCACGAGGTTTGTAGGAGTCACAAACAACACAACAAAAGGTACCTAGTTATGAAATGTGATTACTGTGGTAGAAATGATGACACTGTAATACGTGTATTTACAGATACTGGTTGTCAGGTAGGTATGAACTGTATGTGTTCGGAATGCAGAAAAACAAAGCATCAAGAATATCTCAATCGTACTGGTTTCAAAGAAATTGGTGATGGTGACGATTATGACAACTTTACCGGAAGACCACAGCACGGTGCTTTCCATCTATTTGATTGGATTAAATCATTAGCCAAATAAAATTTTCGTCTGTAATAATTGTCCCTGTATCGGAACAGCCTTCTAAGCTGTAGTACCGTAACTGGATCAATGGGTGTTCGAGTCGCCCCAGGGACGCCAATAAAAAATTCGAATTCGTTCAAACGAATCAGAAATAATTCATTTAAGACTACAGCACTTTTTAAAGTGCTGTAGTCTATTGATTGTATACGTATCTGTTAAAAGGAGTTCTTTTTCATATGAATAATACTGCAATGATACCTGGTATTCTTGATAATGATATTTCAGACAACAAAGAAAATCTCTTTTTCACATGGGCTGAATTATGCATACACTCTGCTCGTAAAGAAGATTACGGATTGTTAAAGACTTTTGAATATATGGCAACAGAAACAACAGATAGTTACATGTATTCGCAAGAAGAACGTAATCTTTTGATTCGTGAACTTCTTCCCATACAAAACAAAGCAACCGATCTTCTTGTAGATATGTCACTTGAATCTCAGTTATACATTCAAAAACTTTCTTGCAATGATGAACTAATCCAAGATGTACTCATTAAAGTTGTTGCCGCTTATACTTGGAGAAATAAAAATGCGTTTATACATCATGAAGATAATCAAGATTTCGTACTTGTTACATTCCCTGACATATCCAAGTTGTTTTCGTATAAGTTCTTTTATAAAGACGATTTGAAGAAACTTATGAATCTTATAAAAATATCAGATACTTCAACCATATTTGACGATATTGATTCCACTTGGATAAAACTGATATCTCCTTGGCATGCGGTTCCTATCGATCGTCAGATTTATCATTCACCAGCTTTTAGCGATCATATCCCCAGTTCACCATGCAATAAACTTTTCAGTACCTATCGAATATTTAAAGATTCGAAAGAATTCTTTCATTATTGTTATGAAAATCCTGAACAACGCATACATCATTGCTGATTGAGTACACATCATGAAGGGAAGCCTTTTAATGGCTTCCCTTCACATATTCAAACTTTTTGTTTCTTTTTTTTTATCGTAAAAGAAATCATGATATAGATATTCAACTATCACCAAAGGGTGTTTCTATGATTAAAATAACATTCAGAAAAGATATTTCCACAGAACGTTATGTAGCCATAACTTGGCAGTATGTTGAAAAAATCGATATCACTGAAAAACCTGATTACGGTAACGATACTATTATTTCAACATTCAGTTCCGACGAAGTTCCTTCGCCTTTTTATCAAAGTCCTACCCAATATTATCTCGATGTAGAAGATCACAAATTAAGACGAAGTTTAGCTGCATTTTCATTCCGATCTGACGAAGAATTAGGTGTTGTTATTGTTGATTGGGAAAACATTACTAACAGACCAGCACAATATCCACCTACAGCACACCATCACAGTTTTCTCGATATCGACGATACCAGTTCTTATATAGTTACACCTGGACAATTTAACGAACACGTTTCTGATAAAGATAATCCTCACGAAGTTACAATCACTCAGATAGGAGCAGCAGCTGCTAATCATACACATACACTTAAAGCACTTGGTGCTGCAGCTACCAACCATAATCACGATACCGTATACTCCAAGCTTACGCATGATCACGATAGTGTTTATTCAAAATTAACGCATGATCATGACGAAGTGTATGCTAAAACAAATCACAATCACAATACAGTTTACTCTAAGATCGATCACACTCATACTCCTGAAGAGGTGGG